>Ga0210064_1000749_pt1 | contig 15025 bp, 13 predicted proteins | sample Muzzi_CordC_D2_FD_185531 | JGI IMG/M metagenome (GOLD analysis project Ga0210064, IMG submission 185531) | Wetland microbial communities from San Francisco Bay, California, USA, that impact long-term carbon sequestration - Muzzi_CordC_D2 (SPAdes) | ecosystem: Environmental > Aquatic > Marine >...
GATGTATGTGACAAGCACACCGACCGCCTCGACCGTCCAGCGCTATTCCTCGAGAACGCCGATGGGAAATCCTACAGTGTCAGCTTCGGCGAGCTCAAAGCGCGCTCGAACCGGTTGGCCAATGTTCTGCGCGGCCTCGGCGTCACCAAAGGCGACCGCGTCGCCATGATTCTACCCCAGCGCGAAGAAACGGCGATTGCGCACATTGCCGTATACAAGCTCGGCGCCGTGGCGTTGCCGCTGTCGGTTCTCTTCGGGCCGGACGCGGTGGAATTCCGGCTGAGCGACAGTGGCGCAAAGGTTGTCATCAGCGATGCCGAGCACATGCAGATGTTGAACGACATTCGCCCTCGGCTGCCGGCGCTGGAGACGATACTGAGCAGCGAAGCCAGCTCCGGCGTCCACGGCTTCTGGGAGCTGCTGGAATCAGTATCCGATGACTTCGAAGCCGTGGCGACGCGCAGCGACGACGCCGCGCTGCTCATATATACCTCGGGCACGACCGGGCCGCCCAAGGGAGCGCTCAACGCACACCGTTGTTTGCTGGGCAACTTGCCGGGCTTCGAGCTATCGCAGAATTTTTATCCCCGCGACGGCGATCTCATGTGGACGCCCGCGGACTGGGCCTGGACGGGCGGGCTGTTGGACGCTCTGCTGCCGGCTTTGCACTACGGTGTTCCGGTGCTTGGCTACGCCGGGGGCCGCTTCGACCCGGAACAAGCCTGCCAGTTGATGGGTAAATACGCCGTGCGCAATGCCTTCATCCCGCCAACGGCCATGAAGATGCTGATGCAAATACCGAATCTGAAAAAAAAGTACGGACTCGAACTGCGCTCCATCATGTCGGCCGGTGAGCAAGTGGGCACGGAGGTGGTGCGATGGGCCCGCGAAGCGCTCGGTGTCGGTGTCAACGAAATGTGGGGGCAGACGGAGTTCAACTATCTGGTGGGCAATTGCAGCGACATCATGCCGGTGCGCCCGGGCTCCATGGGCAAGCCCTATCCGGGCCACAACGTCGAACCCGTGGATGCATCGGGCAATCCCCTGGCCGATGGCGAAATCGGCGAGCTCGCCGCCAGGCGCGACGATCCGATTTTCTTTCTCGGCTACTGGGGCGCGGAAGCGGCAACCCGGGAGAAGTTCATCGGCGAGTACTGGGCCACCGGGGATCTCGGCTATCGAGATGCCGACGGTTATTTGTGGTTCGTGGGACGCACCGATGATGTCATCTCCAGCGCCGGTCACCGCATCGGACCGGGTGAGATCGAGGACTGCCTCATCAAGCACGAGGCTGTCGTGCAGGCCGCCGTCATCGGCAGTCCCGACGAGCTGCGCGGCGAAATCATCAAAGCCTTCGTCATTCTCGCCGATGGACAAGAACCATCGGAGTCCCTGGCCAGGAGCATCCAGCTCAGCGTCAAGCAACGCCTGGCCGCCCACGAGTATCCCCGTGAGATCGAGTTCGTCGACGCCCTGCCCATGACCACCACCGGTAAAGTGCGCCGCATCGAGCTGCGTGAGCGGGAAATCGCGCGCAAGCGCGCCCGCTGAAGCGCCGCGGGCGCCTGCGCCATGTCCACCCCCCTGAAATACGATCCCGTTGTTGCCATCGCTCAGTTGTCGGCGCGCGACAAAAAGCTCGCCCGCTTGATTGATCGTGTCGGAGTCTTCGCCATGCCGACCCGCGAAGCCATGAGCCCCTTTGAAATGCTGTTGCACGCCATCGTCTATCAGCAGATCACGGGTAGGGCAGCCGACAGTATCCATACCCGGCTGGTGGCGCTATTTCCTGGTGGCAAGCCCGGACCGAAACGGCTGCAGAAGCTCGCCGACGAGGCGCTGCGCAGCGCCGGTCTGTCGCGGCCGAAACTACGGGCGGCACGGGATCTTGCAGACAAAGCGCTGGACGGCACGGTACCGAGCCGCCGCCAACTGAATGCCATGGAAGACGAGGCCATCATCGGGCGCCTGGTGCAAATTCACGGCATCGGGCGCTGGAGCGCGGAGATGATGCTGATTTTTCAGCTGGGGCGGCCTGATGTCTTACCGGTCACGGATCTCGGCATACGCAAAGGTTTTCAGCTATCCCACGGTGGCCGCGAGCTCCCTGAGCCGAAAAAGTTGCTTCGCTACGGCGAACGCTGGCGGCCCTTCCGGTCGGTGGCAAGTTGGTACCTGTGGCGAGCGAACTATCTGCCGTAGAATCCGTATCAGTTTTTCATTCGACAACGCAGGCGCACACCCATGATCGATCTTTATACGTGGCCGACGCCCAATGGCCACAAGGTACACATCATGCTCGAGGAAGTCGGTCTCGAGTACCGTGTGATCCCCATCGACATCAACCGCGGTGACCAATTCAAGCCGGACTTTCTGGCCATCAGTCCCAATAACAAGATGCCGGCGATGATCGATCACGATGGCCCCGGGGGTCAGAGTTACTCCGTGTTCGAATCCGGCGCGATGCTCATGTATTTGGCCGAGAAAACCGGCCAACTCATGCCAACGGACATGGCAGGGCGCTATCGCGTCATTCAATGGCTGATGTTTCAAATGGGTGGTATCGGGCCGCTGCTGGGTCAGGCCCATCACTTCCGCGTCTATGCGCCGGAACCAATCCCCTATGCTGTCGAACGCTACACCAACGAGGCCACGCGCTTGTACTCGGTGATGGATCGCAGACTAGCCGAAAGCGAGTATCTCGCCGATGACTACTCCATCGCCGACATCGCCTGCTTCCCCTGGCTGCGGCGGCCCGAGCGACAGGGTCAACGCCACGAAGATTTCCCCAATCTGAAACGCTGGTTCGATGCCATCGCCGCACGACCTGCGGTGCAACGCGGGGTCGAAGTGCTTGCAGAGCATCAGCGTAGCTCAGGTCCCATATCCGCTGAAGCTCGTGAGAATCTCTTCGGTTCAGCGCAATACAAGAGAGGCTCATGACCGGCAACGCCACTATTCTTGCCATCGATCAGGGCACTACCAGCACTCGCGCCATCCTCTTCGATACAAGCGGCAAGGCGCGCGCCGTGGCACAGAGGGAGTTCACTCAACACTATCCTCAGGACGGCTGGGTCGAGCACGATCCGGAAGAGATCTGGTCCACGACTCTGGATGTTTGCCGGCAAGTGGGCGCTGCACACGGCGTCGACACGAAGTCCATCGCGGCCATCGGCATCACCAACCAGCGCGAGACCACCATCGTCTGGGAACGAAGCACGGGCAAAGTCATTTACCGCGCCATCGTCTGGCAGGACCGGCGTACCGCCGCCCATTGCGACGCGCTTCGCGCCGCTGGTCATGAGGATGTGGTGAGCCGAAAAACCGGATTGTTACTCGATCCGTATTTCTCGGCTACCAAGATCGCCTGGATTATCGACAATGTCGACGGCGCGCGTGACAAAGCCGAGCGCGGTGAGCTCGCCTTCGGCACCGTGGATTGCTTTCTCCTGTGGCGGCTGACCGGCGGCCGCGTGCATGCGACCGATGCCACCAACGCATCGCGAACGATGCTGTTCGACATTCATTCCCAGAGCTGGGACGACGAGCTGCTGGAACTCTTTAATGTTCCCCTCAGCGTAATGCCCGAGGTGCGCGATTGCGCCGCGCACTTTGGTAATACCGATGCCGAGTGGCTGGGCCGGGCAATACCGGTGACGGGCATCGCGGGCGATCAACAGGCGGCCGCGGTGGGTCAAGCGTGCTTTTCGCCCGGCATGATCAAGAGCACCTACGGCACCGGTTGCTTCGTGCTGGTCAATACCGGCGACAAGGCGGCCCGCTCGCGCAATCGCCTGCTGACGACGGTGTGTTACCGGTTGGATGGGAAAGTGACCTACGCCATCGAAGGTTCCATTTTCATCGCCGGGGCGGCGGTACAGTGGTTACGCGATGGTGTTGGCCTCATCGGATCCGCGTCCGAGACCGAAGCGCTGGCGAGTAGACTTACGGACAACCGCGGAGTGTACCTGGTACCCGCCTTCACCGGACTCGGCGCGCCCTACTGGGATGCCCACGCGCGGGGCGGACTATTCGGCTTGACCAGAGACACGGGCGTGGCCGAAATCACCCGTGCCGCACTGGAGTCGGTTTGCTACCAGACCCAGGATCTTCTGCATGCTATTGCCGACGACGGCGCAGCGAACCTGGCTGCTCTGCGCGTCGACGGCGGCATGGTGGCCAACAATTGGCTGATGCAGTTCCTCTCCGACATCGTCGACCTGCGGGTCGAGCGGCCGGTGGTGACGGAAACCACGGCGCTGGGTGCCGCCTGCCTGGCCGGCGTCCAAGCGGGCGTGTTCGACTCCCTGGACGCCGTCGGCGCCAACTGGCAAATGGATCGCAGCTACGAGCCGGCCATGAAATCGAACGAGCGTGAACGCCTACTGGCTGGCTGGGCGAAAGCCGTTTCACGAGTACGCGAGAGTTGAGACTCGGCACGCCGAGCCGATGCGTTCTTCTGTAGGAGATTCTACGATTTTGCACAACCGTCGATGAAGTAACGTAGGTTGGGCTGAGCGCAGCGAAGCCCAACAACTCGGCGCGTTGGGATTCCCTGCGCTCAGCCCAACCTGCACTGCTGTTAGCGGCATAAATTCCTCTGAGCGAAAAATAGATCTGTCCCTTTTTACTGTGCGACGCGCTACTCCCTCTTCGCACGCAACACCTCTGAATATCGAAAACAATCCCGCGTGTGATCGTTGATCATCCCCACCGCCTGCATGAACGAATAGCAGATGGTGGTACCGACAAATTTGAAGCCCCGTTTTTTCAATGCGTTACTCAGCGCATCGGATTTTTCCGTGGACACGGGCACATCGGAAAGCTTCCGCCAGCGGTTGACAATAGGACGGCCGTCGACGAAGGCCCATAAATAATCCGAGAAGCTGCCGTGCTCGTCGACGATGGCGAGAAAGGCGCGGGCATTGCCAATCGTGGCGTCGATCTTCAAGCGATTGCGAATGATGCCGGCATTATTCAATAGCGCGCGCTTCTTGCGCGCATCGTAACGGGCGATTTTCTCGGCATTGAACTGACTGAAGGCACGGCGATAATTCTCGCGCTTCTTCAAAACCGTTATCCAGCTCAACCCCGCCTGCGCGCCTTCCAGAATGAGCATTTCGAAGAGCCGCCGATCGTCGTGCACGGGTACGCCCCACTCGCGATCGTGGTAGTCCAGATACAGCGGGTCGTCGCTCACCCAGCCGCAGCGTTTCTTGTCGGTGTTCTTGGAAGCCATTTGTCCGGTCGGCAAACCCTTTATTGCTATTGATTGTCCCGCCGCCGGACCGTCAAGATATGTTCCTTTGCGCGGCGAAGCGGCATCATGATAGCGAGCCAACGGCATTTGTTCGACATACCCGAGGATATCGCCTACCTGAACTGCGCGTATCTGGGTCCACTATCCAACGCCACCGTTTCTGCAGGCCGACAGGCGGCCGGTAACAAAGCGCATCCCTGGGAAATCGGCAGCGAGGATTTCTTCACCGATACGGAGATAGCCCGCTCCCTGTTCGCGCGACTCATCAACGCCTCGGACGACGATATCGCCATCGTACCGGCGGCGAGTTATGGCGTTTCGGTGGCGGCGCGCAATCTGGCGCTCGCTGAAGGTCAGAGCGTGGTCATGCTTGCCGAGCAGTTCCCATCCAACGTCTACGCGTGGCGCGAGGCCGCCCGCCTGGCGGGCGCCAGGGTAGTGGGCGTGGCGCGTCCGGAGCACGGTGACTTGACCCGTGCAGTGCTCGATGCGATGGACGAGCGCACCGCCATCGTGAGCTTGCCCAATTGTCACTGGGCCGACGGTGCCTTGCTCGACTTGGAGGGCATCGGACAGCGGTGCCGGGAACTGGGTGCAGGCCTGGTGCTGGATGTGACGCAATCCGCCGGCGTCCTGCCCCTGGATGTACGCCTCATCCAGCCGGACTTCCTGGTGGCGGCCTGCTACAAGTGGCTGCTCGGACCCTATAGCACGGGCTTTTTGTATGCCGCCCCCCACCGCCATGATGGGATGCCCATCGAATTCAATTGGCGGGGACGACTTGGCAGTGAGAACTTCGCCGGTCTGGTGAACTACGAGGACGCTTACCTGCCGGGCGCGCGCCGCTTCGATGTGGGTGAGTGCGCCAATTTTCAATCCATGCCGGCCGTCGTTGCGGCGCTACGACAAATACTCGACTGGGGAGTGCCGGAAATCGCCGCTACGCTGACGGCGCGCAACGCCGATATTGCCGCGCGCGCGGCATCCCTGGGCCTGGAAAGCCTGAATGCAAGGCAGCGCGCCGGGCATTTTCTAGGCTTGCGCTTCGCGCAAGGGATCCCGGCGGGGCTGCTGGAAGAACTGAACAAAGCCGGGGTGTACCTGAGCGTTCGCGGCGACAGCCTCAGGATCACGCCGCATCTGTACAATAACGACGCGGATGTGGATCGCCTGATGCACGCCCTGGAACAACTGATCGACTAACAACCGCGAGGCATTCATGAAATTCGATTTGGAACGCGCACGGGCACAAACGCCTGGTTGCACCGAACGCATTCATTTCAACAATTGCGGCGCCGGACTCATGCCGACACCGGTCATCGATGCGTTGAAGGCCCACATCGACCTGGAAGCACGTATTGGCGGCTACGAAGCGGCACGCGCGGCCGGTGAGCAGGTACAAGAGGGTTACTCGGCTATTGCCCGATTGCTCAATTGCCGCCCCACCGAAGTGGCCATCGTCGAGAATGCGACCCGCGGTTGGGACATGGCCTTTTACGCCATGCGCTTCGAGGCCGGCGATCGCATCCTCACCTGCTCGGCGGAGTACGGTTCGAACTACATCGCCTATTTGCAGGTGGCACGGAAAACCGGCGCAGTGATCGAGACCATTCCCGACGATAGTCGGGGCACCGTCGATGTCCAGGCCTTGGGTAAAATGATTGACGACCGCGTCAAGCTCATCAGCATCACCCACGTGCCCACCAACGGTGGCTTGGTGAATCCCGCGGCGGAGATTGGCAAGGTGGCCCGGGAGCACGGCATCCCCTATTTGCTCGACGCCTGTCAGTCCGTGGGACAGATGCCGCTGGATGTGGATGCGCTCAACGTGGATATGTTGTCGGCGACCTCGCGCAAGTACTTGCGCGGCCCCAGGGGGATGGGTTGTTTGTACGTGCGCGAAGCACTCATCAGCCAGCTCGAGCCACCTTTACTCGACAATCACGCGGCCACCTGGATTTCACCGGATGAATACCGCGTGGTGGACGATGCGCGGCGCTTCGAGAACTGGGAGTGCAACGTGGCTGCCAAGATCGCCTTCGGGGTGGCGGTTAACTACGCGCTGGAATGGGGTATTGATGCCATCGAGGCGCGCATCACCGCGCTGTCGCGCATGCTTCGCCAGCGCCTCGGGTCCCTGGAAGCGGTGCAGCTGCGTGATCTGGGCGCCCGGCAATGCGGCATCATCTCCTTCACGGTGGCGGATCTGGCGCCGGTGAGGGTGGTGGAGGGCTTGAAGGAACGGGGCATCAATTTGAGCGTATCCCGGGCCACCAGCACGCAAATCAATATGCATAGGCGCGGATTGGAGAGCGTGGTGAGAGTGGGTCTTCACTATTACAACAGTGAAGACGAGGTTGCGCGCTTCATGGACGCGCTTGAAGAGGTGATTGGGCGGGGTTGAGGGGAGTGCCCGCCACGCGCGCGGGCAACGCCCGCGCCTGGGTTAATTGCTCTTGTTGCGGCGGACTTCTTTGACCACGGCGCGCGAGAGCTGGCGGATATCGGTATCGAAAAGCACCAGGCGTCCGCCGGCGCTGACCGCCGATATGGCAACAATGCTCGCCACCAACATCAACAACAGCACCAAAAACCAGCCGGCGAAATAAGACAGTCTGAGATTGGTGCTGGCCGAGGCATCGGCTGGCTGCCCGTTGGAAGCGCTGGTGCCATCGCCGGCACCCTGGCTTTGCTCTCCGGCCTTGGCGCTGTCTCCGCCGGACAAGGCGAAGATCTTGTCGAGATTCGAGCCATGTTCGATGGCGAGGGCGAATTTCTCGATGCGCGCGGGCTCCTGATACAGCATCCAGGCCTCGTGCAGAATGACGACTGCGGCGCCGATTCCAATGACGAGGAATGCCAGCCCCAACAACCGTACCAGTATTGCCAGCAATTGCTGGAAGATACCAAGCGCACGCGGCGGTGATTCCCTGAGCAGTAAGTCGTACTCGCGGTAGCCGCTGGCGGATGGTGCGGCGGCTTCCGGCGCCCGCATCGGGCGATTGGGTACGTCCCGGCGCGTGGCTTTCAATTCTCCCAATGGCGGAATCCGTTCATGCTCGGTCACGCTGCAATACCCCCGTCAGACATCCAAATCCCCCCGCAGCTTTGACAAGTTCCTCAGCCGCCACAGTGATGCATTCTATCCCGTGGTGCTCATAGAATGCCTGCACCTTTGTGTAACCGGCCTCCAATAGAATGCGCCGCGGACCCAGGGTCACGAAGTTGACGGCGCGATTCATCTGGTGGTCATCGACTTCTGGAAGAAATATCACCTGCATGCCGCGCCCGCGGCACGCCTGCACCACCACGTGGGGTGTGCGCCGCGGCCAGGCGACGGCCAGATCATGGTCGACGATGCGCAGCAATCCCATGAGGTGCATGGTGCCGTAGGGCAAATCCGCGGGGATGACGTCCACCTGCATATCCGCCAGCACCTCCGCGATCTGTGCGATTCCCCGGGGGTTGGTGCGCAAACCGTGCGCGACGGCGACGGTTTTGGCATCCAACCAGGCGGCGTCGGCGCCCTCGAAGATGGCCTCACCGCTGATGGTGCGCAAAATGGGGATGCCCAGGTCCGCCAGTCGGCGCGCCACTTCCCGTTCCTCGCCGGCGCGCACGGTGGACGCGGGACGGGCCAATATCGCTCCCTGAGGCGTTAAAAACACCAGATCGGCACAGAACATCTGATTGGGGCGCGGGTCACCCGCCGGCTCTACCATGTGCACCGCCACCTGGCTGTCGCGATAAGCCTGGGCCATGGCGTCGTGCTCTTCGCCGGCCCGGACCACATCGATGGGCGCCAGCATCTGCACTTCGTTGGGTTTGCTGGAGGCCTCGAGCTCCGCGCCCGGGCGGTGCAGCAAAACCGCCCGCAGGGTGCGCCACTCGCTGTCCATGCCGCAGGCTTCCCACAGGCCGCCGATTTCACTCGCCATATTGTCGGTGCGCGGCATCCAGCCTTCGCCGCCGTAGGCGGACAGGCCGAAAGTGCTGTTATTCGCGTTCATGGAAGCGCCGACTCCGAGGCCCCTGATGAGCTGGGCAGCTCCAGCCAGGGCCAACGATAGCACGCTTCATGGAGCCCCCCGGGAAGCCGGCGGCGGCCACTGATCTCTTCACTAATCACTTTAAGAAAACACGCTAAATTAGTTTGAAAATGAGTCGAGTTAGGTCTACTCTTTAACGTATAACTGCATAAGGTATCTGTATCTTATTGTTTTTACAGACATTGCGATGGATTTATCATGGCTCTACTACGCAGAAAGTACACGCCGTTCATCGGCTTAGAGGTCGATGCGCCGGCCATGGACTCCCCGACGATGGGCTCACTGGTGGAACGAATCAGAACCGATCTGAGTGCTTTCTCGGATCCGGTGACGCGTACGGCCAATCAGCTTCGCTCCCTGTTCGGCAAGCGTGCACGCAAGCCGCTGGTGCTGGATCTTCCCAATAAAACCCTGGTGTTTTCCAGCCCCGCGGAGTTCGAGTTCGGACTTGCCAGCCGCATCGAGTTTCCCGTGCGCAAGGCCGCCCGGCTGGTGGAGCGCAATGCCGACGATCTCAAGGGCATGGCGATTAAGCTGCGGGCAGTGGAAAAGCGCTTTGCCGCCATCTTCGCCCGATGCCTGGAGCAACCCCATCGCATTGGCGAATTGCTGGCCGAACTCGAAGGCGGGCTCCTGTCCCAGGACCACGATTGGCGCGATATCGTCCAGGCCCTGTGCGAGCACGGTCCGGAATACGACGATTTCAAGAACATCGCGTTGGTCAAATACATGCAGTACCTGGCCTCGCGCCAGGCGGTGCTGCGCAGTATTTATCTGGAGAAAGTGCAAGGCGGCCTGGAGCTGCAGGCACCGGCGTCCGATGAGCAATCCGCCGAGCAGCCCATGCTGGCTTCCGTTCTGCCCATGTCCTACAAGGATACGGCGCTGTTCGACCTGGATCAGGGCGGTGGCGGTGGCGGCCCCGGCGGCCCCGGCGGCAGCGACGACGAAGACGACGGCACGCAAACGCTCAAACCCGTGCCCCGCGGTGAAACCATTTGCGTACGCTTCATCGACGGCCGCGAGCTGGATATCAAGCTTGCCAGTCATCGCTACAAGTTGTTCCCCGGCAAGCACTTCTGCCTGGTGGATGATGCCAGCGGTGTGACCCACCTGCTGCGCTCCGGTCGCAATGTCATCGGCCGCCACTCGGGCAACGAAGTGGTGCTGGATTCAGCCTATCTGGCGATTTCACGCAAGCACATCATCATCGAGCCGGTTTCGGAAAATGCGGTACTGCTGACGGACATCTCATCCCACGGCACCTTCATCACGCCGCAACACAGCTGATCCGGCGCACGGCTCGGCAACGGGATCATCGTTTACTAACAGTCTCCTCCGACCTTAGCTGAAACAAATCAGCAGCCGGCCACCCCCCTGGCCGGCTTTTTTTTATCCAGTGCCGAACTGCTGCGCTACGGGGTTGATTTTCCCCCCTGTAGGTTGGGCTGAGCGCAGCGAGTTAAAATGGGGACAGATCTATTTTTCTGTAGCAAAAATAGATCTGTCCCCATTTTAACTCTCCCAACCATCCCCCGGATTTTCCCCACCGGTGTTCGCTACAATGCAGCCACCATGTTCGCACTGCTGAAAAAGGCACCACGGTGGAGCGCGCTGCTGGTGGCGCTGACCTTGCTCGGCTGCAGCACGGTCAAATTCGCCTACAACAACGTCGATTGGGTGCTGCTCGACAAGGCAGATGATTATCTGGACTTGAACGACGCTCAAAAGGAACGCGCCCGGCAGCTGGTGGCGGCGCGCATGGACGCGCACCGGCGCGAAGAGCTGCCGGTTTATATTGCGACCTTGAAGGAAGTCCGTGTGATGCTGGCGGACAATCTCACGCCCACCGAGGTGGAAACACTCAAGAAAAAAATACCAGCCGTGTACCGGCGCACCATGCGCGACACCATCCCCGGTATCGTCAGTCTTCTTGCCGAGTTGGACGATGCTCAAATCGCGCATCTGCAGGCCCGATTCGAAGAAAGAAACCGCGAGTTCGAAGAGAACTTCATGCCGGAGTCCATGCAGGTACGCTACGAAAGACGGGTGGATCGCAGCATCACGATGGTGGAGTTCTTCATCGGTACGCTTCGCCCGGAGCAGGTCGAACTCATCGCCCGCCGTCGCAACACCATGCCGATAACCGCGGAAGACTGGCTGGCCTACCATCAGTCGCGCCAGCGCGAGTTGTTGTCGATGTTGAGAGCACGAGCGACGGACGAAGCGCTGGAGCAGTTCCTGGTGGCCTGGTGGGTGGAGCTGGACGACCAACCACCGGCGCTGGCACGCAAGATGAGGCTCAATACCAAGGCCTGGTCGCAGATGATGCTGGCGCTGGACGCAACACTGGATGCCCAGCAGCGTCAGAACTTGCTGGATAAGCTCGATCTCTTTATCGAAGCCTTCGAGGAACTGGTTCCGGAGAAGGCGGCGTAGCTCACGAGGCCCGTGGTGGCTCCACCATGATCGGCTTCGTTCAGCGCTCCTTGTTCTACACCCCCTCCCTGTCCCTCCCCCTCGAGACGAGGGGGAGGGGACTGAGGCTGATGCTCGTGCGGCAGTGTAGGGTGGGCTTCGCTGCGTTCAACGCCCCGGTGGGTTCAGGGCTTGGTCAGCAATCGCATGAGGCTGGAGGTATCCCAGCGGCCGCCCCCGCGGGCCTGTATTTGCGCGTAGAACTGGTCCACCAGTGCCGTCACTGGTAAGCGGGCGCCGGTGCGACGGCCTTCCGCCAGGCAGATGCTGAGATCCTTGCGCATCCAGTCGACGGCGAAGCCGAATTCGAACTTGTCATCCACCATGGTCTCGCCGCGATTTTCCATCTGCCAGGACTGCGCCGCACCCTTGGAAATAACATCCAGCACCAGCTTGGCGTCCAGGCCAACACATTTGGCGAAGTTCATACCTTCGGAAAGCCCCTGCACCAGGCCGGCAATACAGATCTGGTTGACCATTTTGGTGAGCTGGCCGGCGCCGGCCGGACCCAGCAGGGTGACCGCACGAGCATAGCTGTCGATTACCGGGCGCACCGTCTCGAAAATCTCGGCTTCCCCTCCCATCATGACGGTCAGGGCACCGTTCTGAGCACCCGCCTCGCCCCCGGACACCGGGCCGTCCAGAAAGTGCACGCCGCGATCCCGCGCGGCCGCATCCAGCTCCCGCGCCAGCTCCGCGGAAGCCGTGGTGTGGTCTACGAAAATACTGCCCGCCTGCATGGCCGGGAATGCACCATCGCTGCCGGTGGTGATGGCCCGCACATCATCGTCGTTACCGACACAGGCAAGAACGATGTGGGCATTCTTGGCGGCTTCGGCGGGGGTTGGCGCGGAAGTGCCGGGAAACTTTTTCAACCATTCGTCGGCCCTGGCGGCGGTACGGTTGTATACGGTCACCTGGTGGCCGGCATTCGCCAGATGGCCGGCCATGTGAAAACCCATGACACCCAGTCCTATGAAAGCCACCTGCTGTGGATTGTTATTGGTCGTATCGGCGCTCATCGGGCCCCTCCGTCACCGCTGAATAGTTGATTGAATAGCAGCCCCGAGCGGGCTGGCGTAGGTACCGGCCGATTATGGCGAGTGCCGGGCGGAGCGGCAACAAATCTACCGCCTTCGCCAGGCTTTTCGCTTTTACTTCCCGGGCGGATCGAGGACTATAGGCTCCCTTTGATTTTCGCCCTTGACGAGGACACCCGATGGGAATCAGCAATAGGATTCAATTCGCCACCCAGCAAATTCACGCGGGAGTTGCGCCCGACCCGGTAACGGGGGCCATTCTGACGCCCATTTATCAGTCGACGACCTTTGTCCAGGATTCCATCGACAACTACCTGGGCAAGGGTTACTCCTACTCGCGCTCGGGCAATCCCACCGTGCGGGCTTTGGAGAACAAGCTCACCATTCTCGAGGGCGGGGTCGAGTGCCGCGCGTTCTCCACGGGCATGGCGGCCACTACCGCCACCATGATGGCGCTGTTGAGCGCCGGCGACCACGCCATCGTCTCCGATGTCGCCTATGGCGGCACTTACCGCCTGGCCACCATGATACTGCCGCGCTTCGGTGTAGAGTTCACCTTCGCCGATACATCGAATCCGGATGCGGTACGCAAGAGCGTGCGCGACAACACGCGCCTGATATTCACGGAAACGCCGGCCAACCCGACCCTGAAGCTCACCGACATCGCAGCCATCTCAGAAATCGCCAGGGAGCACGGCATCCCCCACGCGGTGGACAATACTTTTCTTACACCCTATTACCAACGCCCACTGGAACTGGGCGCGGATATATCCGTGCACAGCACCACGAAATACTTCGACGGTCACAATGCAACGGTGGGCGGCGCCGTCATCTGCGCGACTCAAGAGCTCGACGCGGCCATCAAGTTCGTGCAGAACACCACCGGTTCCATCATGTCGCCCCAGGTGGCCTTTCTGACCATGCAGGGTTGCAAGACCCTGTCGGTGCGCATGGATGCCCAGTGCGCCAACGCCATGGCCATCGCCGAGTATTTGCAGAGCCACGCCAAGGTGGAAACAGTGTGCTATCCGGGGCTCGAGTCCTTCGAGCAGTACGCGCTTGCCAGAGATCAGGCGAGCGGCTTCGGCGCCATGATCTGGTTCGAGGTCAAGGGCGGCACCCCGGCCGGCAAGCAGCTGATGAACGCGCTGGAACTCTGGTCATTGGCGGAAAATCTCGGCTCGGTGGAGTCCCTGGTGACCCACCCGGTGACCATGACCCACGCCGACGTGGACGAAGCGGAGCGCAAGCGGGTCGGCATCACCGACGGGCTGGTGCGCCTGTCGGTGGGTTTGGAGGCGGCGCAAGATTTGATCGCCGATCTGGAGCAGGGGCTCGCAAAAATCTGAAGCGCCGCGCCTACCAGATAATATCGTCCGGCACGGGATACTCGTCGCTGTCGGCATCGTCCGATGGGCCCTCGCAAATCACCGTATGGGGTGCCAGCGCGCGCAATTCCTCGGCCACCGGGCGCATCAGGAGATGATGATTGCCGTCCAGGGCGGCGACCACCATGGCACCCGCTGTCAGCTCGGCGCGCTGCGCCTCGGTCACGTAGATGCGCTTGATCCGCTTACCCTTGACGAAGTGATAGGCGACGTCGGCTTGCCCGTCATTGAGCCGGGAGGCCGTGATTAATGCCTCGATCTTCCTGCGCAGCGCCCGTTTGGCATTTTCCGCCACCGAGCCGCCGCCAAGGGTCGAATCGCGCACGAAGCGTGCCGTTCGGCGCTGATTTTCACGCAGCACATGGCGAGACGGCGCCGGCAATTGCTCGCCGCCTGATTGCGCCGGTGCTTGTTTGCGCTGCTGGCCGGCGCGGGCTTTGCCCCGCTTGGGGCGCCGAGCTTTTTCCGGCCGCTTTTCGCTGACTAATCCGACTTCGAGTAGCGCGTCTCGCAGAGAGTTTCCCATGCCGTGCTCGCCGTAGTGCGACGCCATCTTCGTTTCAGGTGGACATTCAACCGCAATGGAGATTGCTTCGCAAATGCTCGCTGGCGACAGAAGGATGCCTCACCGGCGTCCCCGCAGACCACTACCCGGCACCGCAGGGGGGAGCTCAACCGATCTGATATCCTTAGCCATTCTGCCCCCGCCCGGATGTTGGCCTTGAAACATCTCCTCATCGTCTACCATTCCCAGACCGGCCATACCCAGGCGATGGCCGAAGCCGTGCTGCGCGGAGCGCGCTCCCCGGA
>Ga0210064_1000750_pt1 | contig 15018 bp, 10 predicted proteins | sample Muzzi_CordC_D2_FD_185531 | JGI IMG/M metagenome (GOLD analysis project Ga0210064, IMG submission 185531) | Wetland microbial communities from San Francisco Bay, California, USA, that impact long-term carbon sequestration - Muzzi_CordC_D2 (SPAdes) | ecosystem: Environmental > Aquatic > Marine >...
AGATGCCGAGTTCGGCCTATAAAAATTTACATGATCGATGGTGGTTGTTTGAAGGTACATAACTGATTTTTTAACAAATATTGCTTGAAATAAAAATAAAATATCTTGAGCATACGAAATGTAAGATATAGGGCAATTTCCCCCACACAATCCCCACCCACACAGCTTTAGGGGTTGACCATGTGTATTTGTAAGCGAAATGAAATGCTATAAGCCTCATCGCTGATTGTGTATGCATAGCCGACATCTTTAACCCTGGGATAAACTTAAAATTATGGATTGGTGTGGCGAATCTGTCGTTTCCGTGTCGCCACATTATTTTAGATTGGCAGAAGCAATATAATAATTGGCAATAAGAAGTTGATATCAGCCTTGTGCCGAAGATGGGGCTGCTTGGGAAGATACGTCCTATACTTTCATTGAAATTCCAAATGAATCGGTCCCAGCTGCACGAGATTTGATTGCGAAGAAGGTTGCCTGATTATTTTAGATCAATTCAGACCGGCGCTTTAACGAATACATCCCATCCAAGCCCTTGATCGGTTTGGACTTTTTTTCGTGCTTTGAGTAAAATAAGTGTTTAAAACGCTGGTAATTTTGAGCCACAAACTCCTTTGATCCAATAATTCCCGAATCTGTAAAATAGCGCGTTCGAAATCTTAAACGATCGATTCGACTGAGTTCAAAATCTTTTCTGCGCTCCTTTTCGAGGACCTTATTTTTGATGACCTTGACGCTGCCTTTTTCGAGTTGACTTAATGATCCAGCCTCATAAACATACCGCCGATACCTTCCAATACGCTCTTTTTTGCTTTTGAGGTTGAATTCTTTTAAATCGAAGTCAATGGAAAGAAAATTACCCCGATTGTCGGTCTGTACATGATAGTCCGGTCACCCCAAAAGCAGCCCCGCCGGTTGTGACGTTGGTTGTAAAACCTGGCAAAGCCAACCTTGATCTTGCGTTTAAATTCTGAAAGACTGGACAACTTTTCACGTAAATTTGGAATTTGTCCCTCGGTGGAGTTTCGGCTGTCACCATAATAAGTTCCAAAGCGCTTTTTGATATCTTCATCCGTAAACCGGTTTTCAGGAATCATTTTTACCAGCAAAAGATCGTGGTTGTCCATCAGAACATATGCAAAAATATCGTTTTTAAAACCACTCAGCCATTTGACCGATGGTGTCTCATGTTAAACTATAATCACTGATCAAGCCATGACACATTATCCTTGACCCCTAATCCTTCTTACGGTGTCGTGTTAGATGTCTCAATGCTGGTTGACTTCCCGCTGGTTATAGACGGATTGGGGCATACTGACTGGAAACGAAAGTCCTCACCGATGAACTGATTCCATTCTTCGCGGGTCAGATCTCGATTAGCTCTGCGGCAGATGCGGGCTTGCCACGACGCAAGATCGATATCCCAAAGCCGGATGTTATAGCCAAAAGCTGACGATGCTAATTGTTTCCCGTCCGGACTGAACGCAATGCCTTTCCACGCCGGGAGAGAGACGTGATGAGCTGGCTCTGCCGGGTTCAGCGGCTGATCCAACCGCTGACCTGACCCCAGAGACCACAGCCAGACAGCTCCGCCGGGATGTAAAGACGCCAGACGCTTTTTATCCGGACTAAAAGCAATGGCATTCATTTTCGATGCCGCATCGGGCAAAAGCCGGGACATCTCCTGACCGGTCTCTGGGTCCCATACAATAATCGATCCCTTTGAATCTCCTGCTATCAGGCGATTCCCATCATTGCTAAAGGCAAGACCCAATACGCTCCGACTCTGGCCATGTGAAAATTCTTTAAGTAATCGACCGGACGCTACCTCCCAGATCAAAATTTTTCCGTTCCCTCCGCCGGACGCCAATCGCCTGCCGTCCGGACTGAAAGATAAACTTATTACGCTGCCTTGGTGACCCCGCAATGCCTCAGTTAGCGGTTGAAGGGTCTCAACCTTCCAGAGCCTGACAGTATGATCCCAGCCTCCGGAAGCCAGCATCCTGCTGTCCGGGCTAAAGGCAATCGTAAAAGCACCGAAAGGTCGGTTAGGCACCTGATGATCGCGAAGCGGTTCTCCTCGTGGTTGTCGTGTTGCCATCTGCCACAGTCGGATGCTGGAAGTCCAGCCCGTTGATGCCGAGGCCAGCCATTTTCCATCCGGACTGGAGGCTAGTGCAATGATATCATTATCTCCGTGGCCGCGCAGAGGCTCACCCAACGGCTGCCATGAAGCCACATCCCACAGCATGATGGTACCGTCCGCGGCACCCGATACCAGTATTTTTCCGTCTGGGCTGAAATCCACACTTTTTACTTCGTCGGTGTGGTACTGTAACCTTTTGCTCATCATGGTCTGTGGTTCGGCAGTCCAGAGTACAATGGTGCCGTCGCTGGCCCCCGATGCAATCTGATTGCCGTCCGGACTGTAGGCTACCGACAATACGAGCCCCTTGTGGGCGCGAAGCGGTTCGCCCACCTGCTGACGGGTTTCCACATTCCACAGCCGAACCGTGTTATCTATATTGGCCGTTACCAGAAATTTACCGTCCGGGCTGAATTCCATTTGGGTCATATTGGATTTATGTCCGCGCATTGCAACGCCGACTTGTTGTGACATCTCTAGATCCCATAATGTGATCCATTTTGTCCCCGTCGCCAGCAGCTTCCCGTCTGGACTGACAGCCACGCTGAGTACCTCGTTATCACTTTGAAGCTGCTTCTCCACAGGTTGCTGCGTCTGAACATCCCATTCAACGATCCTCATTCTTGCATCACCTGAGAACAAACTATGGCCGTCCGGACTGAACGCCAAACTGTTTACAATGAAAAGATCAGCGCTTATCTTGCGGCCGATTTTTTGACGCTTTACCAGATCCCACAGGGTAATAAAATACCTGCTTCCTAAAGCAATCGTCTTCTTGTCTTTGCTGAACGCCGCCGTAATCAAATCCTCCGGATGGCCGCTATCCAATTGATCGAGCATCTGTCGCGCCTCGATATCCCAGAAAATAATAGTTCCCTTTTCCCCAACCGATACTAATTGTTTACCGTCCTTTAAAAATGAAACCGCAAGCACGCTATCTTTATGTCCGCGCAGTGGGGCACCACTCGGCGCACTTTTGATCAGATCCCACAGGATGATTGTACTATCTGCACTCCCAGACGCCAGCCAATTGCCGTCAGGACTGAACGCGATGGATTCTACTTTTTTTTGATGCGCACGCAGAACGGTTTTGAGACGCGGATTGTGTTGAAGGCCGGCCAAAAGTTGGGCCTTTGTTTCAATTGAAGGATGGAGGCGATAGGCCTGCAGACTTAACAACAACGCCAGATCGAACTGTTCGCCCATCCTGTTCGCAGCTTGGGATGCCAGAAGCCGGCCGAAGGCTACCCGGCCGCGGGCTTCGGAGAGTCGATATTGATAGAAGGCGATGACAGCCAGTGCACTGGAGACGATGAGCCCCAGAGTTACCCAGCCAAGTACCCATCGCTGACGTTTCGTCGCAGCCTCTCGGCTGGCAACGATATATTGAGTCTGAAGCGAAGTGGGCCTGGGTTCTTTATCACCTCCTTGCGTGAGCCACCTCTCGGCCTCCTGCAAATTGCGGCTGCGCAGTAAAAAACTGTTATCGCGGCTCCGCTTATCCCAATCAATAGCATTGGTCAACAGGCGGGTATGTATCTGCACCTGCTCGATATCGGTTTCGATAGCCTCGATGAGCGATTGGGAGGCATTTTGAATATCATCACTTTCAAGAAAGAAAATCCATTGTCTCGTGGCGACAGTTTGAGGCAATTTTTTTTGATCAGCTGGTCGGCGCAGAACGGGAACAATCCGCTTATTGTGCGCGACCGCATGCTCGATTTCTCGACGGCAGAAATCAGATTCGACAGCGTCCGGGCTGATGATAAAAATAAAGGTATCGGCCTTTTCAATAGCTCCACAAATTTGCGGCCAGAACTCATCGCCGGCGTAGATTCCCGCAACATCAAACCAAACTTTCAGGCCATGGGCCTTTAACGCAGTGTCTAGATGTCGGGCGAAATCAAGATCTTCATGAGCATAGGAAATGAATACAGTCATTGGCCATCAACCATAAGGCTTTCAGCTCTTGCTGCGCGGGCATGATGCGAATTCGTGTGCGTGATTGGAGTTAGGTATTAAAAAAATACGAACAAAAACTGGCAAGTCAACTGGCTTTAGGAATCAGGAGTAGTAGGGGAACGTTGTTGACTTATGTGATTAGATGTCTGAGCCTTCGGCAAAGCCGACATTCAACAGCGCCAGGCAGATCCACCCGTGTCTACGAATACTCACTGTAAAACGGTTCTCAGCCGCCATCATAATAAAAGAGAAGATAAAAGATAGGACATTGCTTTCTTTAAAGAAAACGTTCCAAAAGTTTGAATTCTGTATTGGCCCCAGGTGCGGCCCCACATATAGAGGCGTCAAATAATCGGAACCGATAGTAATCCAGATAACGGAAGCGGGCTTTGTTGTCAATATCGATATTTTGACGTGGACCTTTGCCCGCAGCTGGATTTTTGTAGGTAGGAGGAACATGTGGTTATGATTATTTGCATATGGCTTTCTACAAAATTGAGAAGGCAGAGCCACACATCTGACCCTGCCTTTTCACTAAAATTGGAACACTATTTTTTTAATCAAGACCGTTATAGATAGCGTTCCCCAGTAGCCGGAAGGTGTTCTCCGGGTGCGCGCGGAAAGTGGCATCCAGGCCGATCAGAGTCGTATCACTGTCGCCGGAGGATGCGTGGACAACGACGGGTTGGCCCGCGGCGCCAGTCCCTTGCCAGCCAACCCAGTAGCCGGAGACGAGGAAATCGCCGGCGCCAAATTCGGCCGAACTGACGACGCCATCGCCGAGCCGGGTGAACCATGCCGGGCCATAGACAAAGGCGTAATCCTCGTCAAGGAAGCCACCGGCAACGCTGTCATCGGCGCTATAGGAAACATTCACAATGGCGTTGTTGCTGGAGCTTACGCTCGTGTAGTCAACGTCGATGATACCGGCGTCTTGTGCCAGCCCGATTCCGGTGCTGAGAAGCCCGACGTAGTCTCCGCCGGCGCTAAAGAATCTTGTGAGCGAAGCACGTCCGTCGTCGTTAAGACCACCCCATGACCTGTTACGGTTTAAAAAAAGGTCATAATTCTCTACGACGCCTGCATTCACATCATTTCTGCCGACCGTGTCGTAATCGAAGCCAAGCACGTCCAGAGCGTAGCGCGTGTATTCGTCGGCATAAACGGCGATGCGCTGCTTTTTCATCACAACTGCAGTCTCTGGTGGTTCGCTGATGGCGAAGACATCCAGGGCGTGCTGATTGGCTAACTCATTGGCCAGGCTTGAATCGGCGGGCACGATGAAGGTGCCCGGCTCGAAGCTGCGGCCACTGTCTGTGAAGGCGGCGGAGGCGCGCTGCACGGCAATGCCTCGGTCCAGCAGTTCGTTCGTCACCTGGAAGGCCGTGATGCTGGTGGGCTCGTAGGCGTAAGCCCCAGCCAGGTTGCCTGAAACTGAAGCGCGCGGAGCATCCGCTTTGTTGACCGGATTGGTTTTGATGCTCATATCATATTCCATGACCACCCGGTGGGTGCCCCAGAGCAAGGGATGGCTCCACGCCGCCGGAGGCGAGTAGAATCTTAGCCCCGGAACGTCTGAGAGATCGGGACCAGCGCTGAGGATGGTGTTAGCCAACCCGCGTTTGGGCTGATCCATCCAGACGATGTAAGTTCCTTTGGGGTAAGTTATACCATTTAACATGAAGGATTGGCTGGCCTGTTCAACCTCCACGTCGTTTAAGATCAGAAAGTCGACCAAGCGGGCCGCCTGATGGGAACTTAGCTGGAAGGGCTCGCCGGCCGGTATGACGTAAGCGGCCGGGAATTGCTGGATGGTCAAGTCGTTATACTGGTACCATTGAGTTTCGTCCAGTAACTCTTGCGGGATGAGCATCTGCGGCAGGTCGAGGGCGCCACGACGAAAAATCTCGATCTGATCGTGGATCATGGCCTCTCTGTTCGCAGCTACGAACTTGAGCGCTCCCCACACCGCGGCATAGTGAGCGTCAACGCCCCGTTCGTCACGGTAAGGTGTTTCCAGCGTATGGCCATAGGATCCGTGGTACATGGCATACATGGGCACATACTGCGCTCCCCAATCATCCCAGCCGTCCGGATCTGCTATATAAGGAATCTGGGCGTCGAAGCCTGTCTGGGCGAGAAGCTCGTCTCTCATCGCATAGGCCTCGTTTAAGGCCCACTGTAAGTAGAGATCGTACTCGTAGTTGGGATTATGGGGTGGCGTGGTCGGCTCGATCAGCATGGGATTGACAAAGCCATGCAGATCAAGAGTGACCATTGGATTCCACTCGGTTAAAATCTTGACCGTGGCCCGTGCCTCGGGTTGAGTTTGGGAGATGAAATCACGGTTAATGTCGAAGCCGTTGGCATTCTGGCGCGTACCCAATACTCGCCCATCAGGATTCTGAACAACGTTTACCAGCAATATAACATTTTTCAAAATCGCTTGTACTTCCTCGGAATCATCGTATGCCAGGGTTTCAATTAAACGAATGGCGGCATCGACGCCAGTGTATTCGTTGCCGTGAATGCTGCCGTTGATGAATACCGGCACTTTGAAATCACCAAACTTATCGATCATCTCCTGGGCTTTTTCGGGATCTTTCAGCATGGTATTGCGGATGGCCTGATACTGTCCCAGACGTCCCATGGCCTCGGGGGCTGAAAGGGTTACCAAAAAAAGGTTTCGCCCCCCGGCAGATTGCCCGATAACATGAACTTTAACCCTGTTGCTGTTAACTTCAATCTCTCTTAATTTCGGCGCGATTTCTGAATAAAGGATCGAATCGTAAGATGAAGAAGGGTTTTCTTCTTCCTGAATGACATTCCACCAATTTCCCCGACTCGATGAAGAGGCAGCATTTTTAGCGATTGTGTTTGCGGGTAAAAATAGAAAAACAAAACACACTAAAATTAAAAAAAATTGTGACAGCTTTTTTCCCAAACTTTGCATGATTAAGTTCCTCCTTTTCTGTCGGTTGTATCGGGTTTGTTTAGTAAAAAACTTCACCGGACATGGTCAGAAACTCTATCTAGTGCTTTTGTCTTACCTCCGCCTTTCATGTTTTCTAATTCGAATTTTAAAGTTGAATATTGAAAAAAAGTATCAGAGTGATCTTATTTGTGGGTATATAGCTATCCAAAAACGAGAAAAAAGAGAAAGGTCGGGCTAAAGGCAGGGCTGGCTGACCCCTGCCTATTGAGATATACTAAAAGCAGTTCTTCCCAACCGCTGCTTAGTTCAATAAAGTATCAAACCCATTTAGAGCGGTCACTCATCCCTTGTCGTGGGGTCGCTGATACTGTGTGCCGATTCGGGTATGGCATCGTAGGTCGCTGTATCGACATCGTGGATCGAGCCGTCAGCAAGCGCCTGGAGAATCGCAAAGACGGAGTCCGTGGCCATTTTGGTCAGTCGACCGTTTGCCTTCTGGTCAAGGGTTTGTGTCTGGTCGGCAATTTCGATCAGCATGATAGCGGTGTCGTTTAATGCAAATGCCCCACCCTCATCGAAAACATTAAAAGGTAAGCGTGAACTGATTAAAATTTTCAGACGCACTTACTACTACAAACCGAAGGCAAAGCCTTCTGGCAAGGTGCTGATTGAGCATATTGAACAAATTTATCTGGACTTTCTCCGGTATGGATACCGCTGCTTAACCCAACAGCTGAGGCGTGAAGGTCGGCTGATCAATCACAAAAAAGTTCGCCCTAAATAATAAATCCGCTAACAGATGTTATTGGATATGTCAATAATTATTTGGGATAATTTTCCCAATTATTGTTATCGATTTAATAATATTTTGATAATATAGTGTAAATACAATTGATTATTTGCAGCGATTTTCCGGAGTGTTACCCACCCTTTTATCAAACTCTACTATGGTGTTTGCAGAACCAAGTTTTATTACCGAATCCAAAAAACAATAAAACCGAGGGCGACTGCAATTCGAAGTTTTTGAAATGCAGGATTCAATTTTATAGCCGGTGAGATCTGCAAGTGGATTAGGGATAAGATTCTATAAAACATCATGAAAAGTAATCAATTGTAACTTACCTAAAAGTGTATATTGCGTGCCTGCATCGAACCATGTTAATAATCTGATTCTATTGTAGATTTGTTTAGCCAACCTTTTATCTGTCCACTATATTCCTAAAATGTCTGAATATGAGCAGGGTAAGAATTTGAAACTGAATTCTGAGGGGAAATGTGAATTTAATACGGTGAAGGAAGCTCATCGCCGTATGAAAAATATGACGGCCAAAAGCTATTGCTCGCTTACAGATATCATTTGAGTATCAAAACGCCTATATGGTTGATATAAAAACAGATATATAGCAGAACTGAACCGCTTCGCGGAAATTAAAATTGCGACTTGACTGCATGTATTCTTGAATGGTAATGGATATCCACTGCCCTGAGATATCGTGAGCCCCGGGGAAGTTCGCCAGTCATGCTCCCAATGTTGGCTGGAAGGAAGAGGGCAGTTGAAACTTGACGATCACAGAGATGATCGCGTACGTCGGGCGCGGCTATTATAAGGAGCATATAATACCCGTATTGAGGAAAGTTGCGCCCTTTCCCCGAGATTTTCCCATTGCATATCCATTCTCACTTGCCGATATGAGCGGTACAGTTCACCATTTTATCAATAATTGCTTCGGGTTATAATATTGTTGATCCGTTCTTCTATTCCGCGCTATCATTGCTTCATCTGGCTTGCGGTATAACGCAACTATTGATAAAACGCTATTCTATGGTATCTTCAATTCTGAGTGTAGCTGAGGGTAAACAATATATTGATAATATCCGCCACCAAGTCATTCTCTTTATCACAACAGGATTTACCAAAAAGACCATTGATGGGTTGAGACAACATATAGACCAAGCAAGAAATTGGTTATTGCATGGGAAAGGATAGGATCAAACAGATTCCTTCTACCATAGAGAACGCCCGCATATACCATTCCGGCGAAAATACCCACAAGCCAGCGGTGATGCTCAAAACCAAAAAGAAGAAAAATGCCCGAGCGGTAAGGATTTAAAATCAGATTTTATGGCAAATCTCAGGGCGAATGACCTCCAGAATAATTCTTCCATTATGGGAACAATCAAGGAGGCACCGACAGCCTGAATGCGATAAGAAAATACACTCCGTAACCACTCGCCTGTTCGTAAAGGTTAAACTCGGAATGCCCAATTTGCGGGTAAAGCCCTTCAGGGAGCACCCATATAAAGAAGACAACCACCCCTGATATAACAGCCAGCCAGCTAAATGTGAATCTTATTTCCTGTTTTTAAGCATTCCAAAAGTAAATGAGACTAGCCGCAACCAAAATGGTCTTGACAGGATATACGAGGAATTGTGACGTAAAAAAAAAGGGGGGCAATGTATATGCACACGGCAAACAGGGCAAAAGGGACAATATAGGGGATATAAGCTCGTTGATTTTGATTTGGGGCAGCGCCTATGATTTTCAATCCAGTCACCAAAAAAAACCGAAGCTGATCTTGTTGACCAGCCTCGGTCCAAATACTCTGGCAATCTATCACCCGGTACCATTTAGAGAGAAAACATATCAGTCTACCGAGCGTGAAAATCTACAAGGGGGCTATTCAGCCCAGTCATTAGGCCACTTATCAGAGGTACGTATACTACCCCCACTATCAGGGATATCTTCCCATCCTTCAGGGTCTACCGAGTCCAATCCTCCAGACGCAATGGCATCGATAATAGCCGACACACCCACTACCATCTGCTGGATTATATAACCTCTGCTCTTCTGACCTACGCTTCTGTTTTCAAAAAACATGGCTGCTGTTACCCATTCAGCGTCTTCCCCAAGGGGTCCGGGATTATTAAGCATCATGGAAGAGACAACCGCATTGTGAATATTGATGAGAGGGTAACGGCTGGGATTGACATAGCCAAGCTTTTTGGTCGCATTATATCCCACAACCGCCATTTTCCGGTTCGTGTCCCAAACCCAGGGTTCCAAAAATTCCGGCCATACAGGGATTCCGATCGAGAACGTTGTCATTTCGTTTGTATCGTTTCCGTTTTCATCCTCAACAAAATATGTGCCCTGGTGGTGGAGGTCGATGGCATAGTGTGGCTTGAAATCTGCCCAAGCATAATAAAAGGCTCTAGACTCAACCTCAGAAAATGAGTTGGCATCGGTGCGATACCAATTCCGATTAAGATCGACTCCATTAACATTCCCTCGCCATCCTATGTTTGAACCGTCAGGGTTATAGCAAGGAATGATCATGAAAGTCATTTCTTCCAGGATTTTCTTTTTGCTATTTAGGAGACTGATCAAAATCGACAAGGAAGCTTCGGCGCCGAACCGCTCACCTCCGTGAATCCGGCCCTGGATCCACATATGCAGATCGCCGTTTCCAATAACTGCGGCATACAAAGGGAGTCCAAGGGTCGAGTGACCGACGGTTCTCAATTGCATCTTGCCCTTACTTCTTGCTTGGAGTTGTAAAAGAATCGCTTCGATTTCCTCAAATGTTAAGATGCTTTCTGTACTGACATTTTGTTCGGGGGTTATAAAAGGTCCACCGGGTTTGATAGGCGCTTCTGCTAGCGCCTGCAGGTTGAAACCGACAAGCATGATAATTAATAATATAGAAATTCCAATATACTTTTTCATTCTTTCCTCCTATCTCCTATAAAACGATTAATAAAATCCCTTCCTAATTTACATTTACGCGTGTGCTACCATCTCCTTTCGGATTTTATTTTGAATTTCTTCCTCCATTGCCGGCAAAATGACAAGCATGGGGAAAAAGCAGGGCCATTTAAGACCCTGCTTCTCAACGAAAAATGGCTTGTAATGATTGGGGTTTGGTCTGAAGCCTAAACCTGGAATCAACTTCATTCCCTATTAAAACTCTTCATCTCGCTGGGATGGATCACCCATACGGTTTGCTGATTCCGGGATCTCATCATACAACGATGCATCAACATCGTCGATTGTGCCGTCTGCTAAAGCTATGAGTATCTCATAAATTGAAGTAACTGCTGTTTGGGTTAACATGCCACTTTGTTTCTGCCCAAGATTCTGAGTCTGTCCCTTGATTTCAATCAGCATGATTGCGGTATCATTTAGCGCAAAGGTACCAAGCGTCGTTCCCGGAAGATTGACGGTGGGATATTTCTGGATCGCGCCAAAACTGGAAAACCCTCTTTGGAGTGCCTGATACCCGACCACATTCACTTGTCTTGCCAGTTCAAGTACATCTGCGTCCACTTCATAATGGAGTCCCGAAAAAGGATCATCATAAGGATCGGCTACTTCTGCGGCCACTTGAATACTCACGGAACGAATGTCTTCCTCGGTTAAATAGTTAAAACCTCGGTGATGAACATCGATATAAACATCGGGCTGCAATTGTTGATACACCCCGGTGATTATCCGGGCTTCCGGAGTGACATAATACCCGCCATAATTCGAATTGTTCATATCCCTAATTTCTAAAATATCCTCGGCGAACTGCTCGGGTGTCCAACTATAGTCAGCCAAATTTTCAATTCTAAAGTTCAAATTTGGATTGGAGTCCCGGTTCAAATCGTACCCTTGACGCGAAGAGGTGTAATACCAGGGCCGTCTTGTTCCCTCCGGCAGACCGATAAATTCAGGATCCCAAACTTGGTAACTTTGTCTGATGGGGTACCATTCGCCATTGCTTTCATACATGGCACCATCCGGATTCACCCTGGGCATAATCCATAAAATTACATTTTCAAGAATTTGGCTTACCTCTTTGCCTCCGGCTGCAAATTTTTGCATCAATTTCACAACGGCTTGGGTACCCAGGACCTCATTGCCATGAATCTGTGATGTGATGAGTACGTGGAATTTATCGGAATTGGCGTCGGGCTCCCCAAATTTGCACAGATACAGCGGCCAACCCAAGGGTTCCATCAAATCACCATTGATGGCGTCGGAGTATCCAACAATTTCCAACTCCATTTTGCCTTGAGATGTGTGCTCGATCTGCGCCAACTTTTTATATAATTCTTCATTGGTCATGATACCTGACAGAGATACATTCTGCTCATCTTCCACCCAGGGACCATTTGGCAGGGATTGCGGCGCTGCGAAAGCCATGGGTGAAAGCATCAAGCAAAAAACCAACGCCAACCCTAAACTTGCTAAAATTTTTTTTGTCATTTTCAACCACCTTTACGTTTTCATTTAGATTTTCTGTTAAAACCAACATCCTGCAAAAAAGCCGGGAACTCCGTTTCTGACACTTAAAACGGAATTTCTCTGAGAATATCCGAAATCGATCACCTCCTTTCAACTCCGGAGTTTATCCCGGGGAAAACAACTGCCTAACCTTGAGCTGAGTTAATGGCGATGGATTCTTCGGGATCTATTGTGTCAAATTTTTGAGACTTTATTCGGAGCTATTTTCGAGACGCCAGATGACGTTTAAGTCATGTTTTTTTGTAATTCTCTTCAGATCATGGGGGCAGCGCGCACTTGAATATTCTCCAGGGCGGGCACCTCCTTCCGGACAACATTAAACGCAACAGCCGGGCCGGACGCTTGACGTCCCGCCCGGCAAGGCACCCGTTACTCGGTGTCGAGTTCGTATATCAGCTGCGAAGCCGTTTCGTCATCGAGGGTCTCGCCGGGACCCGGCGCTCCGGGCTCGAACGGGAACGGTGGCAGCGTGTCTCTTGGGCTCATTCCGTACTTCTCGCGGCAGAAGTTGTAGTTGTCGAGGGTGTACGGCCTCGCCACCACACATTTCCAGGAGAGCGAGGCGCTGTCGGGCGCTCTCTCGAGCGCCTCGGCCTGATCAGTGTCGGCGTCGTAGAGACTGCCGTCTGCGAGCGTTTCGATGACCGCCATCACGGACCGGCGCGGGATATCCGCCATGTAGCCGCCTGCTTTCTGGCCAACAACGCGATGCTCCATGAGGATCGAGGCCGATCCAAGGAGGCCGTAAGCGTTTCGCGAGATCCCGGGCTGCGGGCCGCCATTATAAAGGGAGAAGTTTGCATGCGCTATTTTGTCCATGGCGTTGAGGAGCGTCGACACGACCTGTTTCGCCAAATAAACGACATCATCAGCAACCCCCTCAGCGGTCGGCCAGAGGGTCGAGCCAGTGACCAAGTCGCGGTTCGCGTCGAGCGGCGTCCCCTGCCCATGGAGGTCGATCACCACCGCGACGTCATCGGCTCCACCAGCCGCGTCGTACAGGGCACGGACATTGAGCGACTCGGGGACGGGGTTTTGATCGTCGGGTAGTGGAGTGTTAGGGTCGTCTTCCGGATAATCCGTCAGGTAGGGATGGTACCGGTTAATGTCGTACCCCCGGTTACGGCTGGAGTAGGGTGGACAAGGGCCGGCCGCACAGACGTCCGGGTCGACGTTGTAGCGCCACGGCTCGCCGCTGGTCGTTGCGTCGAAGCCGTCGATGTTCACGCGCGGGACGATAATGACGGTAAGCTCATCCCGGATGAATTTCGCCTCCTTGGCGTTCGACGAAAGATCACGGATCAGGGCGATCGCGCCGTTGCTCGGCATGTACTCGTTGCCGTGCTGCTGGGCGATGACGATCATTTTGACAGGCCCGCTGCCGATGGTGACGTAGGGCACGAAGCGGCCACTTCCCGTCGCCGGATACGGCGCGTAGTCGAATTGAGCAGCGCCTTGGCTCGACTGCACGATGTTCTGGAGTGTGGCGACCAGTTGATCATAGTCGCGAATGGCTGACAGCGACTCCTCCTGTTGCGGCACCACCCAGGGGCCGTTCGGCCAGCTCTGCGGTGCGGCCGCAACCGGAGTGACCTGCAGGATCGCCGCCACTAGGCCGACGGCAATCAATGCGGCGAGACGCCTGTTCTTTCTCTGCTGTTTCATGTTTGTCTCCTTTCGAAATTCGTGAAGGTTTCCACCATGAGGTGGTTTGATTTCCAAAAGGATTTTCGGGACGCCCCGAATTTTTCGGTACCGATCCACCTCCTTTCCCTGCCCATGTACGCATCGGGCCGGCAAGCATAATCAACCGTGATTAAATTCCTCTCCCCTGGCGCGAACTCCTTTCGTCAGAGTGGCTCTCGCGGTTTCAGAGATTATAGATTAGGAAGTCGCTCAAAAGGATATAATCTTCCCTGGAAGGCTTTAATTTGATAAGGTTCGGGACACTTGCACCATAGTAAGCTCCCTAAACTAATTTTGTCGTTATTTGAGTTTGATGGTTTTCGTGAAAAGTTCCAAGAGACCCAATTTTCAAATTTCACACCTGATGATTTCAATTGGTTGTGAGATCAAAATTTGAGGATTTTGACTTTTTACGAGATTGTCAAGTTTCTTAATTGTTAAGCGGTCCTACCTATCGAATAAAAATATAAGACCAGATGCAAGAATCAAAATTTATTAGTTAGTCATCAACCCTATATTCAATACATATTAATGTCAAGCGCCAAATAGAATAATAACAGTATGTTACATAGTGGTATGAAATTATTCAATGTCGTTTAATAAGCACATGAAATAATAACAGTTGTATCAAACACTACCAGTGCGATAATTTCTTCTTTTTGGTGTGGCGCTCTCTACGCTTTTTGCGGACTTCATCAAGGCGGGCTTTGGCGGCTGCGGATTCTTCCGGCGTGGTTTCAATGAGGCTGATTTCCTGGCTTTCAACAAGTCACGGACTCTAATCATCAATTCTTTATTCAAGCCTTCTCAAAAAATAAGGCGACTACCATATATTGTGGTCAACCAACTTAGCAAAAATGTTATATAACTTGCCAGATCCGCAACTATCAGTTTTTATATATTTTTTTTCATATATCAATCCGGATATCACATGGATTAACTGTATCAAAGCTTTTGATGAATGATAAAAATCTTGATGGCAGCCTAGTTTGGCCCTG
>Ga0210064_1000751_pt1 | contig 15002 bp, 14 predicted proteins | sample Muzzi_CordC_D2_FD_185531 | JGI IMG/M metagenome (GOLD analysis project Ga0210064, IMG submission 185531) | Wetland microbial communities from San Francisco Bay, California, USA, that impact long-term carbon sequestration - Muzzi_CordC_D2 (SPAdes) | ecosystem: Environmental > Aquatic > Marine >...
CCGGCACCAGCTGTTACCGGGCAAATCTTTTTCGCTGCCAGTCATACCGGATGACTGCCTGGCTTGATGTCCAGGACGAGATGGTATGGAGTTCGGCGGCCTCCGGAAACCGATCCTGGAGGGCTCAATACCGTCGTGTCGCTGCCGGAATTCCCAGTCGTAGTGCTTGACATGCAGAATAAAGGATTGTATACAGTATACCAAATGAGCGCGGTCAAGCCTGAGCGTTGGGATAGTGACAACGTTGTGTTTTCAATCCGCCGGATCTCACAGCAGCTTCCGATCCGGCAGGGTGCCAAACGGGAACACGGCTCGAAGTATTGCCAGGCTTAGCACCTTGTTTAATATCAACTTGTTAGGACGACGGAGACTCGAATATGAGCAATCCACTACCGCTAGACGGCATAAAGATCATCGATTTTACCCACGTTCAGGCTGGACCGGCCTGCACGCAGCTGTTGGCGTGGTTTGGCGCTGACGTAATCAAGGTCGAGCGGCCCGGCTCCGGTGATGTCACGCGCAGTCAGTTACGTGATATTCCTGAAGCCGATGCCCTGTATTTCACGATGCTCAACAGCAACAAGAGATCGCTGTCGCTGAACACCAAGACTCCGGAAGGCAAAGAAGTACTGGAGAAAATGATCAAGGAATCAGACGTGCTGGTTGAGAATTTCGGACCTGGTGCACTCGACCGTATGGGCTTTTCCTGGGAGCGCATTCAGGAACTGAATCCAAAATTGATTCATGCCTCTGTTAAGGGATTCAGTGACGGCCATCATTATGAAGATTTAAAAGTTTATGAAAACGTAGCACAGTGCGCTGGTGGTGCTGCATCTACCACCGGGTTCTGGGACGGCCCGCCAACCGTGAGCGCCGCGGCTCTGGGCGATTCCAACACCGGCATGCACCTTGCTATCGGTATCCTGACGGCGCTTATCGGTCGCGACAAGACCGGCAAGGGTCAGAAAGTGGCGTGCTCCATGCAGGACGCCGTATTGAATTTGTGCCGCGTCAAAATGCGCGACCAGCAGCGCCTGGATCGCATGGGTTACCTGGAGGAATATCCTCAGTACCCGCATGGAGAGTTCAGCGATGTGGTGCCACGTGGAGGCAATGCCGGTGGCGGTGGCCAGCCCGGCTGGGTTCTCAAATGCAAGGGTTGGGAAACCGATCCGAATGCGTACATCTACTTCACCATCCAGGGCCATGCGTGGGAACCTATCTGTCGTGCACTTGATAAGCCTGAGTGGGTTGATGATCCGGCATACATGACGGCCGAAGCCCGCCAGGACAAAATTTTCGAAATATTTGCAACAATTGAAGACTGGCTCAAGGACAAGACCAAGTTCGAAGCCGTGGATATTCTACGGAAATTTGATATTCCCTGCTCGCCGGTACTGTCCATGAAGGAACTTGCCGAAGACAAGTCGTTGCGGGAGAGCGGTTCTATTGTCGAGGTTCCCCACAAGCAGCGCGGCACCTATCTTACCGTCGGCAGCCCGATCAAGTTTTCTGATATGAAACCTGAAATCAAGGCTTCTCCGCTGCTCGGCGAGCACACCGACGAAGTGTTGGCCGGCCTTGGCTACAACAAGGATCAGATTGCGGCTATGTATGAGGCAAAGGCAATTTAACGAGGCGCAGCCCGTTTTATTGCGCAGAGTGAGGTTCGAGGCGGCGCCCACCAGGTGGGCGCTGCTTTTTGCGTTTTCGTGGCACCGGTCCCGTTTCTCATGAACCCCAGCTGGCAAGCTCGACGCCTGCCATGAAAAATATCGAGTCTGTACGTGAACTATTAACGCTTGAATCAGGGAGCATACCGTTGCAAACGGAAATAGACCTTCAACAGCTCGTTGAAATAATTGGTGATGCAGTTATTGCATCTGATCCAGGCGGCGTCATCACGATGTGGAACCCGGCGGCCGAACGCATATTTGGCTTTACTGAACTCGAGGCGCTGGGTCAATCTCTTGATCTGATCATTCCGCAAAGGCAGCGTAAAAGCCATTGGGATGGTTATCACAAGACAATGCAGACAGGGCAAACCCGTTACGCGACCGATGTCCTGCGGGTGCCGGCGATAGATAAAGAAGGGCGCCGCCTGTCTATTGCGTTTACAGTAGCGCTGCTCTATTCGGCAGAGAAGAAGGTAACGGGTATAGTTGCTGTTATTCGCGACGAAACCGCTCGTTTCAATGAGGAGCGCAGCCTTCGCAAGCGCCTGGAGGAGCTTGAAGCCAAGACGGGTTAAGCGCGGGCGAATCGACGTAAACCACCGGGTATTTCGCAGGAACCTGAGATAAAAAGGGAGGAAATATTCCGTGGCAGCACAGAAAGTCAGCCCCGGCGGGTTCGCCATTACAGTGTTTATCGGCTCAGCGATTTATCTGGTCATGGTGAATCATGGTTGGCAGACGCTCTTGACTTTCAAGGCCGTGATTTTTCTTCTCCTCGGTGTGTTTTTTTCCGTTCTGCTGGTGGGCGTTCCGTTCCATCTGTTGATAGTCCGGATAGAAAAACGCTTGTCCAAACTGGTTGAAGTTCCGGTTTCGCCCGCAAGGATCAGGCAACTGCAGATGCTGAGCACGGTTTTGATGGTGGTACAGGTTGTCGTGACCTTTTACGCCACGAAGTTGGCCTATGGATGGTATTTCAGCTGAAATCGACACAGTTGGCCGGCGGCGTCGGACCCGGATGATTGTGTCGCCTGTGCTTGCCGGGCCCATAACGTTTTCGGATAGCGCAGGATTTACACCCGTCGAAGACCTTGTATACTTTATATCATTAATTATTGTATTGACTGTTTGATTGATGATGCCAAAACAAGAGATCAAATTACGACCACTCAATGCGCCTGCTGTCCTCAAAGACAGTGTCTACCAGGCATTGAAGAGTGCGATTTCGTCGATGGACATCTATGCCGGCGAGGAAGCTCCCAAGTTGGACGAACGGCGGCTGGCGGAAGAACTTGGAGTCAGCCGTACACCGATTCGTGAGGCGCTCTCCCGGCTGGAGCAGGAAGGGCTGGTGCGGAATATTCCCCGTCGGGGTTCGTTCGTGATTCGCAAGACCAAAAGGGAAATCCTCGAGATGATCTGTGTCTGGGGTGCACTGGAGAGTCTGGCGGCGCGAATGGCGGCAGTGCATGCGAGTGACGAAGAGCTTGCCGGATTACGCAAGATGTTCGCGACCTTCAAAGGTTCTGAGGGTGCCAGCGCGCATATTGATGAATATTCGGAAAAGAATATCACCTTTCATCAGGCCATTATCAAATTGAGCAAATGCGATCTTCTGGTAGAAATAGCCGAGGGATTATTTATCCATATCAACTCGATACGTTCGCGCACAATCAGGGAGCGCCAACGGGTGACAAATTCGGTTATTGACCATATGCACATTATCGAGGCTTTGGAAAATCGCGACGCGGAATTATCGGAGCAGTATGTACGCAGTCACACGAATGACTTGAAGGAACATATCAACAACTACGTGGACTGGCTGGTATAAACCGTCGTACCTTACTGGCCATAAAGACAGTGATTCCGTCTGGAGCTCTGAACTGCCAGTTGCGGTGCCTGGTGCGAAATGTAGGTTAGCCATCCTTACCTTATGCGCGACATTCAGTATCCCGGCAGATCTGTGGTTATGGCGACCGGGGCAATGGTCGCCACGAGCCAGCCCATGGCGACGGCGGCCGCGCTCCAGATACTCAGGCACGGCGGTAACGCGATGGATGCAGCCGTCGCGGCAAGTGCCACGCTGTGCGTGACCGAGCCACTCTCCACAGGTATCGGGGGTGATTGTTTCCTGCTCTACCATGAAGCTGCGACAGGTGAACTGCACGCTTTGAACGGTAGTGGTCGTGCGCCTGGCTGTGCGACCCCTGATGCCGTGCGCGCCTATGGCGTGAAGACGGTTCCTGAACGGGGAATCCTGTCGGTGAGTGTTCCGGGAGCCGTTGACGCCTGGCAGACAGCGGTTGAGCGTTTTGGTACCCATGCTTTCGGATCACTGCTCCAGCCTGCCATCGAGTACGCGGAAAACGGGTTCGTTGTAACACCGGTCATTGCCGAAACCTGGAAAAAACATGCGCAGCTATTCCGGCAGTCCTCTGACAGTGCACGAGCATTTCTTGTGGATGGCAGGGCACCGGAGGCAGGCGCCCTGCATTGCTTTCCGGATCTTGCACGTTCCCTGAGACTTGTTGCCGAGCAAGGGAAAGATGCATTCTATCAAGGTGTGCTTGCTGAAGAAATCATACGCTTCAGTCATGAACACAACGGTTTGCTGGAGCTCGATGATTTTGCCAGCCATCGATCTGAATGGGTTGAGCCTGTATCCAGTGATTACCGCGAACTGAAAATTTTCGAGGTGCCGCCCAATGCGCAGGGTGTCACGGCGCTCATGATGTTGAATATTCTCGAGCGAGCCGGCTTTGAGAACCTGCAGCATCTCAGCCCGGCGCACATTCACCTTGTTGCCGAGGCGTTCAAGCTTGCACAGGCGGATGGTGCGAAATATATCACCGATCCATCATTCAGTGACGTTCCCGTTCAGGCGCTGTTATCGGAGCGATTTGCGCAACAGCAATATGCCCGCATCGATGCGGATGCGGCGATGCCTTACCCTGTTTTACCGGGATTGCCGCAGCACAGGGACACCGTTTATCTGACCGTGGTCGACACTGACCGCAACATTGTTTCGTTCATCAATAGCCTCTACCACCCGGGTGGCAGCGGTTTGGTCGCGGGCAGCACCGGGATACTCCTGCAAAACCGGGGTGCCTGTTTTGCGCTTGATGAGCTTCACGACAACTGCATCGCGCCAGGCAAGCGCCCAATGCATACCATCATTCCGGCAATGGCCTATCGGGATGGTAAACCCGTATTGTCTTTTGGGGTGATGGGGGGCAGTTACCAACCCCTGGGTCATGCCTGGGTAATCAGCAATTGGCTGGATTTCGGCATGGATTTACAGGAAGCAATCGACGCGCCGCGATTTCATGTCGACAAGGGTGCACTGGTTGTTGAGCGGCCCGTTCCGCAAACAACACGCCGGGCACTATGCCGTCTCGGCCACCAGGTGGTGGAAGCCGAGACGCCAATCGGCGGCGCGCAGATGATCTATTTCGACAGGATGCGGGGTGTGTTGTACGGTGCCTCCGATTCGCGCAAAGATGGTTGTGCACTCGGTTTCTAGCGGCAATGGTGCACCGCTTAGTCGTTTTCTTCGATGGCGGCAAAGTACACCACGGCTCTGCCTGTTAGCGTAGAGATTGTTGATTACCGCGAGTGTACCCCGACATATTGAATAAGCAGCAAAAGAGAATAACCGGAGCTTCCGCAACAAGACTGTCTCAATGGTCCTTTTCAGGTGATGATTATGAAAGCAGTATTGCTTGATGGCTTCGGTGGTCCTGAGGTCCTCAAGATCGCCGAAACAGCAAAACCAGCACCTGCCGAGGGACAGGTTCTTATCAAGGTCGCCGCAACTTCGGTTAATCGTGCCGATATCATGCAACGCGAGGGTCATTATCCTCCACCAAAAGGAGATTCGGAAATTCCCGGTCTGGAGGTCGCCGGCATTATCGAGGAGATCGGACCGGGAGTGGCATCATACCAGTGCGGAGATCGCGTCATGTCTCTGGTGGGTGGGGGTGGTTACGCACAATATGCTGTCGCCTATGCGGATCACCTGATCACGATTCCGGAAACCATGAGTTTTGACTCGGCGGCCTGTGTCTGCGAAAGCTACATTACTGCGTTCCTGAATATCTTCTTGATTGGTGGTTTTAAAGACGGACAGATCGTGCTTGTCCATGGCGGTGGCGGAGGCGTGAACACAGCCGCTATCCAGTTGTGCCGAACGCTCGTACCGAATGCCAGGGTTGTGGTCACCGCTTCTGCAGGAAAGATTGAGCGCGTCAGGCAGCTCGGTGCCGATCTCGTTATAAATTACCAGGAGGAAGATTTTGCAGAGGCGGTCAGGGCGTTTACGGATAAAAAGGGCGCCGATGTTATTCTCGATCATATTGGCGCAAACTATCTGGCGCTTAATATGAAGGCCCTTGCCGTTGGTGGTACGCTGGTAATTATCGGTATCATGAGTGGCGCAAAGGCCGAACTCAACCTGGCGATCATGATGGTCAAGCGGCAGCGGATCATCGGTTCCGTGCTTCGCTCTCGCCCGGTAGCGGAGAAGAGAGGCATTGTTGCGGATTTCAACAGGACTGTGATGCCGAAGTTTTCCGACCGAACCATTGTACCGATCATCTATCAGACTTATACGCTCGAGGACGTAGCCGAGGCACACAGGACGATGGAACATAGCAAGCACTTCGGCAAGATCGTCCTGACGGTAGACCAATGATTGCGCGTGGCCCACGTCCTGCGTCCTTGAGCTGATGCGCCCGGGGACGTTGCGCTGACCGTTACACTAAACAAGCCCAGGCTGGTTCACGGAGAAGTAAAGCCATGAAAGCAGATCTCTATAAAGCGGCGCTTGAATATCATCGCGCTGACCCACCTGGCAAGCTTGCCATTGCAGTGACCAAGCCAATGGCCACTCAACATGATCTTTCGCTTGCTTACTCGCCTGGCGTAGCGGCGGCGTGCGAGGAAATCGCCCGCGATCCCAATGCAGCATCCACTCTGACCGGTCGTGCAAACCTGGTCGCCGTAATCACCAACGGTACTGCTGTTCTCGGCCTGGGTGCGATCGGGGCGCTTGCTGCCAAACCCGTCATGGAAGGCAAGGCTGCGCTATTCAAGAAATTTTCCGGCATCAATGTGTTCGACATTGAGATCGAGGAACGCGACCCGGTGAAGTTCGTGGACATCGTTGCTGGGCTGGAGGCGACGTTCGGCGGCATCAACCTGGAGGACATCAAAGCCCCGGAATGTTTCGAAATCGAACAGGCCCTGCGGGAGCGTTTGAATATACCGGTGTTTCATGACGATCAACATGGCACCGCCATCATTGTCGTGGCCGCGATGCTAAATGGACTGCGCCTGGTGGGCAAGGAAATCGACACGGTTAAGCTGGTTGTGTCGGGAGCGGGTGCTGCAGCGATGACCTGTCTTGATCTCCTCGTGAAACTCGGGATGAAACGGCACAACATAACGGTAACGGACCTGGCCGGTGTCGTGTATCAAGGGCGGCGCAAAGATATGGATCGGTGGAAGGCGCGCTATGCCATAGCGACCGAGGCGCGTACCTTGTTCGACGTGATTGAGGGGGCAGACATTTTTCTCGGTCTTTCGGCAGGCGGCGTTTTGACGCCCGAGATGGTTCAGCACATGGCCGAGGCGCCGTTGATCTTCGCGCTTGCCAACCCGACGCCTGAAATCTTCCCCGAAGAGGCCAAAGCCGTTCGCCCTGACTGTGTCATCGCAACCGGGCGTTCGGATTACCCGAATCAGGTCAATAATGCACTCTGTTTTCCGTTCATCTTCCGGGGTGCGCTGGACGTTGGAGCGACCGATTTTACCGACGAAATGAAGGCCGCATGTGTACACGCGCTCGCCGATATTGCAGCCGCGAAAGTACCGGATGCAGTAAGGGCTGTGTACACTGGTGAGTCGCTGCAATTCGGGCCGGATTATATCATTCCCAAACCGTTTGATCCGAGGTTGATCCTGGAAATTGCACCGGCGGTAGCCCAGGCTGCCATGGACAGCGGCGTGGCGACCCGGCCGCTCCTGGATCTCGATGCATATCGAGAGCGGTTGCGTCGGTTCGTGTCCAGCGGGTCCTTTTATTCGCAGTAGTGTTCAGTTGTGACGCTCGTCGTAGTTTCCCGACCCGGTCGTGTGGCGTAGGTCGCCATCTGTCCCATTGAAGCTTCCCGGATTCGTGGCTCTTAATCGGGATGCTTGCACGCTCAGGAAATCTGGTATAATGTATACAAACACCCATATTAGAAGGTGAGCAGAGCGTATTCGCCTGCACAAACGAACTGACAGTTGCGGTGCCTGGAAGGTAAATAGCGCTGGGCGAGCGCTGTCGGACTGATGTAGCGGGGATTGACTGGTGTTTATCACGGCGTTGCTTGGAAAGAGTGCCCCGTGAGAACAATCGAGGTAGCAGCTATGGGAATAAAAACAATTCTGGTTCCTATCGATGGCGGCAAGGCAAGTTTCGCGGCGCTCGACAGGGCGTTCGTCGTCGCCGACCGCTTTGGCTCGCATATCACGGCCCTGCATGTGATGCAGCGCGCGACCGATGCAGCCTCCTACGGGCTCTACAACCTGTCGGCCAAGCTGCGCAAGAACATCGAGGAGGAGGCCGGAAAGACCGCCCTGGAGCGGGCGGCTGACTTGCAGGAACAGTTTCAGGATTTCTGCACACAGTACAGCGTACCCTTATGCGAGGAACCATCCGGGCAGTCGGGAGCTACTGCGAGCTGGCAGCAGGAGTTCGGTCATGTCGACGAAGTGCTGGTTCGCCACGGACGCCTGAGCGATATTATTGCGGTCCCGCGACCCCGGGCCAGGAAGTCCACGGTCCGGCGCTCGCCGGTGGGTCGGGCCATCGAAGCCGTGCTCCTGGGCACCGGTCGCCCGGTGCTCATTGAGCCGCCGAAATGTCGAGCGAAGCGCTGCGAGCGGGTCGCCATTGGCTGGAACGAGAGCGCCGAAGTCTCACGAGCGCTCGCCACGACGTTGCCGTGGCTGGTTAAGATGAGTGCCGTCACGATTATCGTATCCAAGAAGCGTAAGTCAGGTGTGAAGCCGCTGGCCGATTATCTTGCCTGGCACGGCATCAATACCACGGTCGAGTTTCTCGACGGAAAGGGCAGTTCGGTCGGTGAAGCTATTTTAAACGTGTGTTCTGATATCGAGGCTGAATTCCTGGTTGTCGGTGGGTTCAGCCATGCCCGCGCCCGAGAGCTACTCTTCGGTGGCGTCACCCGGCACCTGCTTACGCACTCGAAGATAGTCACAATCATGGTGCATTAACGAACCTTCATTCGAGGAAATAGGACACCGCGGCAAGCGCCTTCAAAACACTTCCGGCTGCCCGACATTTCACCTGCCCGATACAGCAAAATCGCCGAACTTGCGGTCCGTAGACTATATACGAGTAGCCGGTGAAGCATGTAGAAGTCCTGTCCAACTCGGAAGCTATGCTGTTGTTCAAAACTCTTTTCGACCTGAACGCGCCCTGATAACATGCCTGCAACCAGATGCCCCAACAAAGGACATCGCCTCGAATTCAGCGCTAATCCAAGGGCAAAAGAGCAGGGGTTTGTGTCGGCAAACCTTCAAAGGAACATGCATGTCACTCTGTGAAGCGGATAACAGCCAGCTTGTCATCGTCGATGTTCAGCAACGTCTTGTCGCCGCGATCCCCGCGGAGTCCCTGGAACTTATGACTAAAAACAGCGCACTGCTCCTCGATGCAGCTGCTATTCTTGGCATCTCCACACTCTGTAGCGAACAATCCCCCACAAGTCTGGGTTCCACTATCGCTGCCATCGCCGAGCACCTGCCCCGGGACGTTGAAAAAATCGAAAAGACCTGTTTCTCATGTGCCGGCGCCGAAGCCTTTCGACAACACATCGAAAGCAGCGGACGCCGACAAATTGTACTCGCCGGCATGGAATCCCACGTCTGTATCCTGCAAAGCGCCGTGCAGCTCACGCAGCAGGGACTGGAGGTTTTTGTGGTTGAAGACGCAGTGTGTTCACGAAGAGAATTACATCACCGCAACGCCATGAAACGTATGCGCCAGGCAGGCGTCATTATCACCAATATCGAGTCTGTTCTTTTCGAATGGATGCGTGATGCCAGACACGAGCATTTCAGAAAAATCTCGGCTTTGTTGAAGTGAAATAGTGTGCATGGCTAATTTTCAGGTGTCGTCGGCGTGATCTTCGGCCTGTATCCGGCAAAAAAGCGGGCAGCTTGCGTCCGGTCGAGGCCTTGCGCTACGAATAATTGGTTGGGTACGGTGGCATTGTTGTTTTCACCCTGAGCCAACTTGTACAATCCACCTGTTTGCCCGGGTGGCGAAATTGGTAGACGCAAGGGACTTAAAATCCCTCGGTGGTAACACCGTGCCGGTTCGATTCCGGCCCCGGGCACCATTTACGAAAAAACATAAACTTACGCATAAACCCGCAAAAGACCACTTTCTCCTGTAACTGACTAAATTGTATTGTGTTATAGGCTGGTAGCCGGGCAATAAGTTCACACTTTACACCGCATACTGTAAACTGCTTCTACGACAAATTTACGGCAATGTCGTAAAAGGGGCGGCGGATGGCGTCATACAGGAAGCGAAAAGATCACTGGCAGGTTCAACTCTGCGTTAAGGGTGTTCGCCGGGCGGCGACGTTCACGACCAAGCGGGAAGCGCAGGCGTGGGCCGCTCGCGAAGAAACCACGCTGCGCGAGGATGCGGCTGGCCAGATCCCAAACCGACCGTTCCGTGACCTGCTCGAGCGTTATAGTCGCGAGGTCAGTTCGAAGATGCATATTCCGGCCCAAGATGAACACTCATTCTGGTTCAACGTGAACACCGATTCCGGTCAAATGTGAACGCTCATTCCGGTTCAAGATGAACACTTTTTCTGGATTTTCCGGAATCACTGTTCACCATCCCGGAATGGGTGTTCACGTTAAACCGGAATCCTTCTCAACGCATTGTTTTTCAATCTGTTTGGTATGCTCTCCCGCTTTTTGGGAGAGACCATGCCAGCGAAGAGGACCACAATGCGTAAAATCCGAGACGTTCTACGATTACGGCTGGCCGTCGGGCTATCGATCCGCCAGATCAAAGCCAGCACCAAGGTCAGTCTGGGCGGCATCCAGAAGCTGCTGACGAGAGCCGATGAGCTGGGGCTTAGCTGGCCGCTACCGCCTGAGTTGGATGACAACCAGCTGGCCCGGCTGTTTTATCCCGGGGCCGATACCCGTGTTTCAAGCCGTTACCAGGTGCCTGACTGGTCGGCGATCCATCAGGAGCTCAAGCGCAAGGGGATGACCAAGCAACTGCTGTGGGAGGAGTACACCCAGCAGTATCCCAACCGGTGTTACAGCTACGCGCAGTTCTGTGACCGTTATCGCCACTGGCATGCGCGACAGAAGCGCTCCATGCGCCAGATCCACAAAGCCGGTGAGAAATGCTTCGTCGATTACTGCGGTCCAACGGTGCCTATCGTCTGTGCCGAGACCGGTGAGATCCATCCGGCGCAGGTGTTCGTGGCGGTGCTCGGCGCCTCCAACTACACCTATGCTGAGGCGACCCAGAGCCAGGCGCTGCCTGACTGGCTGGGCAGCCATGTGCGGGCATTCGAGTACTTTAGTGGTTCTACTGCGATCGTGGTGCCCGACAACCTGAAAAGCGGCGTCACCCGGGCCTGTCGTTATGATCCCGATCTCAACGCCAGTTATCAACAGTGGGCCGAGCACTATCAGGTCGCGGTGGTCCCGGCACGGCCCTACAAGCCCAAAGATAAATCCAAGGCCGAGGTGGCGGTACAGATCGTCGAGCGTTGGATCCTGGCCCGCCTTCGCCACCACACCTTCTTCTCGTTGGCCGAACTCAATCAGTGTATCCGTGCCCTGCTCGATGAGCTCAACGAAAAGCCGTTCAAGCAGCTGCCGGGTAACCGTCGCCTGGCGTTCGAGCAGCTCGACAAGCCCGCGCTCAAACCGCTGCCCCGCCACCCCTACCGCTACGTCGACATCAAGCCGGTCAAGGTCAATATCGACTACCACGTGCAATACCAGACGCACCACTACTCGGTGCCGCATCAGTACGTGGGCGAGACCCTGGAACTGCACGCCAGCGACACGCTGATCACACTCTACTTCCGCCAACAGCCGGTGGCCACCCATGCTCGCAAATACCGTCCAGGCATGACCACCGAACCGGCACACATGCCCAAGCGCCATCACAAACACCAGCAATGGACGCCGGGACGGTTAAAGAACTGGGCCCACGACATCGGTCCTGCGACGTTGGTCTGGGTGGACACGCAACTGACAGCCAAAGCCCATCCCGAGCAGGCCTACCGGGTCTGTCTCGGTCTGCTCAATCTCAGTCGTGCCTATCCACGGGAACGACTCGAGGCCGCCTGCCGAATCGCCAACCAGGCTGGCCTGACCCGCCTGAAACAGGTCAAGTCGATCCTGCAAAGCAACCGGGATCAACTGCCCGAACAGCTCGACCTGGAAACCGAGCTGCCCCAAGACCACGAGAACATCCGTGGCCCACGCACTTTTCATTAACCCAAGGAGAAAACCTATGACGACACAAACCCTCACCGCCCTGCGCCAACTCAAGCTCGGCGGCATGGCCAACGCGCTGCAACACCAACTGGAACAGGTCGGCACCTATGAGGGGCTGGCCTTTACCGAGCGCCTCGCGCTACTGGTTGAACAGGAGTGCATCAGCCGCGAGCAGCGCAAGCAGCAACGCCTCATCCGCCAGGCGCGCTTCAAGCTCGCCGCCTGTGTGCAGGACATCGACTACGAACACCCGCGCAACCTCGCCCCGGCACAGATCGCACGCCTCGCCCAGAGCGACTGGATCCAGCGTGGCCAGAACCTGCTGATGACTGGCCCCTGCGGCAGCGGCAAGACCTACCTGGCCTGTGCCTTGGGCCACAATGCTTGCCTGCACGGCTACAGCGTCCGCTACTACCGCCTCTCACGGCTGTTACTGGAGCTGACCCAGGCCAAGGCCGACGGCAGTTACCACAAACAGCTCAAGCTGCTGGCCAGGGTCCAGTTACTGATCATCGATGACTGGGGGCTGGAGCCGTTGAAACCGGCTTACCGCAACGACCTGATGGAGATCATGGACGACCGCCACGGACAGACGTCCACCTTGGTGATCAGTCAGCTGCCGACCGACCAATGGTATGCCAGCATCGGCGACAACACCCTCGCCGACGCCATCCTGGACCGCTTGATGCACAACGCTCACCGCCTCCAGCTCAAGGGCGAGTCCATGAGAAAAATCCTCGGCCAGTTGACCGAAGATGAACACCTGGGTTAAAAACCCAACCACGTGATGCGTTGTGAAATCAGGTGTTCACGTTCCTCCGGAATCGGTGTTCATCTTCACCGGAATACGCACGAAGAAGCGCGGTCGTGCTCGAGAGCAGAAAATGATCGTGGTCATTCTACGCGATGCAATCGCTGACGTGTCGTTACGCCTGCTCTCGCCAACAGATGTTGCTGCCTGGCGGGATCGGCGATTACAGCAAGTCTCCGGTTCGACGGTAGAGCGGGAGATGACGATTCTTTCACATGCCTGTTCGGTGGCGCGGCGCGAGTGGGGCTGGCTGCGTGTCAATCCCGTCAGTGATGTGAGGCGGCCACCGCCAACGCCAGCGCGCACCCGGCGGCCGACGGATGATGAGTCGGAGCGACTGCTGCATACGCTTGGATATTCCAGGGAAACACCGCCTGAGACAATATCCTCACGTGTTGGTGCAGCCTATCTGTTCGCCATCGAGACGGGAATGCGTGCGGGTGAGATCTGCAGCCTGGAGTGGCGGTATGTCAATGAGCGGCATGTGCATCTGCCGCGGACGAAGAATGGCTTCGTGCGGGATGTACCGTTGTCGGTTGAGGCGCGGCGTATCATCGAGCAACTACGATCTTTGACGGGCGATGAAGAGACTGTGTTCGGTGTTTCGACGGCCAGCCTCGACGCGCTGTTTCGCAAGGCGAAGCGCCTCGCGCTGATCGAGGATCTGCATTTCCATGATACGCGCCGCGAGGCGTTGACGCGGCTGTCGAAAGTTTTTGATGTGATGGAGTTGGCCCGGATCAGCGGGCACCGTGATCTTCGAGTGCTGCAGAATGTTTATTACGCGCCATCGGTGAAGGATCTGGCTGACAAGCTCGGCTAGGCGATCCGGTTCTCCTGGTGCTTTTCCGTCCAGGCGATCACTTCTTTGGCTTTCCACAACGGCTGCCCACGGCCTTTACCACCGGCGACAGGCAGCCGTATGGCATGGGGGAAGCCGGGCAGGGCAGTGATCCGTTCACGCACGACCGCCTCGGAACGCTTCAGATAGGCGGCGATCTCCCTCACTGTCCACAGGTCCACGGTGATCGGGATGTGGGGGGATAGCTTGTTGATCGCGTCCAGGAACTGTTCGCCTGTAACAGTTCGGTACTCAATGTGTTTCGTCTTGCTGTTTTGATAACGGAACGTCACCTTCCCATCCTGGCAGGCGACAATGTCTTTCTCCTGAATCACGCCACGATAGAGGTAGCGACCGAGATAGACCAATGCCTTCTCACCGGTACCAACCGATTTACAATCCACCACCCACTCTTCGGGGTAACTTGAAGGTAAAGCCAGTCCTGCGTCGGAGATGGCACTCAGCAGCTTGGCGCGAAACACCTTGGCCAGCGCCTTATGGTTGAACAGATAGGGTTTCTTGCTTTTGCCGCCTTTGGTGCGCCACAGCCCCTTGACAGCATCCATGGCCGCGGCCGGCATCACCAGATGCACATGCGGATGAAAATCCAGACAGCGTGAATGGGTATGCAAGACCGCAATTGCGCCTGGGATACCCTGAAGTTGCTTGTCATTCTGCGAGAAGGTTCGTACCGTCTCCCAGACACACTGGATCATCAGCGCATAGAGCAGACGTTGATGGCACCACGCCAGTGATCGGAGTTCAGCGGGGAGCGTGAAGGTCAATAGAAAATACTCGGCAGGTACCTGCTTCTGGAGTTGGCGTTCCAGCCATTGCTGGCTTTCATGGTGCTGACAGTGCGGGCAGTTGCGGTGGCCACACGAGTGCGGCACCGTCATGGTGTGCTCGCACTGGGAGCAGCCTGCTCGCAGGCGTGGGCTGTGATGCGTCCGGCAGACCTTCATGGCGGCAAGCGCCTTGTGATGAGACGGCAGGATCTGCCCTTGGTATTGATCCAGGAACGCGGGTTCAAAGGTTTTGATGATCGATGAGAGCAGGATCATTTGACATTCCCCCATCCAATGGAGAAACCAGCCATCAAATCGTTAAT
>Ga0210064_1000752_pt1 | contig 14990 bp, 17 predicted proteins | sample Muzzi_CordC_D2_FD_185531 | JGI IMG/M metagenome (GOLD analysis project Ga0210064, IMG submission 185531) | Wetland microbial communities from San Francisco Bay, California, USA, that impact long-term carbon sequestration - Muzzi_CordC_D2 (SPAdes) | ecosystem: Environmental > Aquatic > Marine >...
GGGTTTCATGATTCGAACGCTTATGCAGGCGGCTCCTGCAAACAGATTTTTTGCCGGGAACATCCCGACTGCCGGGTTTTAGCGGAAAACGGCGAATGCCGGAATCCTTTACTCGCACGACCGTCCATGTCCGGTTTTGGCATCAACGTCCTCAAGTTAAAAAAGGCGGCCGGCTGGATGTCGACCAAAACTCCACGGGACATTGATCCTGATGCGGCTTCCATGGAAACGGTTTGCGGCCTGGTATTGATCGGATGATGAAAACCATGGAGAAGCAATAAAATGTCTGTCTCTCACATACTGTCGAAAATAATTTCCGAAGATGTAAACCTAAATCTCGTCGAACCGGATATTTATTCCGTCTATTCAATTGGAGACTCACCGGGCGCTTATGACAGCATTGGTACGTCTACGATTTACGACATGGTCGCCTGCAATCGGTTTTATAACTGGCTAATGTGGGGATACTCCATAAAAGATTATGCCATCTTATGTGAAGATTCCCTTTCTTCGTCACATGAGGGTTGGGTTCTGGATCTCGCATGCGGCTCCCTGGCATTTACGGCAAAAGTTTATGCAAATTGTTCGAATCGACCTGTCGTATTTCTGGATCAGTCACTAAAGTTGTTGCGAAAAGGCAAATTTCGACTTGAGCAACTAAAGGGAAATATACCTGAAAACATGTTCTTTTTGCACGCGGATGCATTTCAGTTGCCATTCAAGGCTAATATATTTCATACGGTTATATCGCTCAATCTCCTACATTGTATAGATGACGTGAAAACAGCGTTGAAAGAAATAAAACGTGTATTAATAGATGGTGGAAATTCAGCAATAACCACATTGGTGAGGAGCAGTCGTTGGAGCAACCGTTATTTAAATATGCTTGCCGGATCAGGTGCGCTCATTTCCCGAAATCCAGATGAACTTTTATCCGCATTCAATGACATGGAAATGCAAGTCACACTTGAGGTTAAGGGGAATTTGGCATTTATCAAGTATGGATGAATTAGTTACGAACAAAGTCGAATTTTTATCCGTGAAAACCCGAATTTTCGGTCAACCATAGGTTCGGAGGATAACATGAAAATGGAGAAATTAAAAAATTATGGTAAGTCTTTGCTTGAAATGATGGGAAGTATACCTCAAGGAATACAAAGAGAGATATCAGATGCAGGTTTCTACATAATGAAGAAACATTTAAATTCTGACGACTTGGGGCGTTTTGCTGCTTCTATGGAAGCAGAAAAGGAAAGAATGCTGAAAATGAATCTTTCAAGTGTATGTGAAAAAGGACTTAACAGCGAAGAATTCATACACCAACAAATTGAATGGGCCGCTTCTTTTTCCGAAGCTTCAAGAATAATCGGCAGAGAAAAGGCATTGAAAATATATAGAGATATAACAGAAAAAACCTATCCTAAACTCTTTTTCTATATGTTTCCAACCTCTGAAGAGCTGAATACGTTCGATGATCCATTTATTGCGTTCAAAGAATGGTTTTTGGCAATGATGGAGGCCAACAAAAACGTTGGACTGTTCGAATATAACATCGTTGAAGATACGGGGGATACTTTTCAAATGGACTGCATCTGGTGTGCGTGGCACGCCACATTCAAACAGCTTGATGCCGAGGAAGCGTGCATACCTGTTTGTCATGCCGATGATGCTTTTTATCCGGATTATTTTCAACAAACAGACATTGAATATAAAAGAACAAAAACATTAGGATGGGGAAATGTTTGCTGTGATTTCAGATTTGAACGTTCTATTATTGCGGCTCGCTGATAAAAATATTGACAGTCATCAATATTTCGCTTAATAAATAGACCGGTTGGTATATTTTATTGATGCGAGGTAATTATGGCTAGCAAAGGGATGCAGACACGGCAGGATATTATCACAAAATCTTTGCAAGTATTTTCGGTTAAGGGCTATTTTAACACGTCCGTTAACGATATCCTTGCAGTGACCGGTTTAACCAAAGGGGGACTTTACGGCCATTTTCGGAGCAAGGAAGACATCTGGTATGCAGTGTATGATCAAGCGGTAATGATCTGGCGCAATATCGTGCTCAAAGGTGCTGAAGAAATAACTGATCCGCTGGAACGAATTGAAAAAACAATCGAAAAGGACATGAAAAACTATCTTGGAGCTGATGTTTTCGATGGAGGCTGTTTTTTCTTTAACATGCTGGTCGAGCTTTCCGGGCAATCCTCAAGCATGGCCGGCAGCATCTTAAAAGGGTTTATAAAATTTTCTGGACTGATAAGGGACTGGCTAAAAGAAGCCGATCAAAAAGAAATGCTAAAAGACGGCCTGGATTTAGACGAAATAGCACATTTTATTGTAATTTCTTTAAATGGTGCAGCTCCTCTTTATGCCGCCACTAGAGACCCTCGTGTATGGAAACAGACCATCAGCCAGTTACACTATTATATCAATCAGCTAAGGAGATAGGCCAGACGTTGTATAAAAAGGTTCTCAACACATATATTGTTTGTAAGGCACTTTTTCTCCTATCGATATACCGACCGGTCTTTATATATATAATTTCGGATAATGGAGGCCAAGCGGAATTTCTATGGAAAATCTGGTCGTATCAGTTGAAAAGTTGAATAACATCTTGGTGACCACGCCATTTCTTAAACCATATGGATTCAGCGTGAAAGCCAGCGACAAAGGCAGATGCACTGTGCTCTTACCGTTCATGCATTCAATTGAACGGCCGGGTGGCCTGGTCAGTGGCATGTTACTCATGGGGGTCGCAGACGTTGCCATGTGGCTGGCAATTATGACGCTTCGGGGTACTGATGAACGTTGGGTGACTTCAGACATGAAAACAGCATTTTTGTGTGGTGCACGAAAGGAAGATATCTTATGTACGGCTCATGTTCTGAAGCCTGGAAAACGCAGCATATATGGTACAGCCGAATGTCATGGTGCCTCTTCAGGTTTGGTGGCTCATCACGTCCTCACGTACTCGAAGGTTGGGGCATAGAGAGGAATATCTGTCCATATAACTTCAGCGTTACTGAAATATGAGTATGTACACATCGCTCAAAGGAAAGAAAATGGCGGAGGAAAAAATAATAAGAAAATATGGGAAGAGAATCGGGTACACGGAGCCTGAGATTGAAAAGTTCCATGAAGGCGGCCACAGGATCAGACAGGTGTCACGCCTGTCCCGGGCGGCCCCAAAGTATTCGATCAAGGCCGAAGTAGTCGAGTCAAAGAACTGCAACTCCGGTCACACGAAGGGCCAAACGTTAATTCTCGATGTGGACGGCAATTTTATTACCAAGCTATGTCCAAATAGATTGTGCGTGTATCTGATATCTCAACTTGCGATTCCGGTGGCGCTGATCAACGAAAGGCTCAGCGAAAGCCTTGAGCCGAATGATTTTCATTTCATGCGTTATCTTCGTTGTCCTGACACTGGTGTTGATTGCTACGGATATGGTGAGGTCATGCTCAAGGTTCAAGTTGTTCCTCGATTTAAGTAAAAAGGATGATTTCAGGAAGAACCGGGAAAAAGCGTCAATAAAGCAGAGAATCCTGGATGACTTGCAAAATAGAACAGAAGAGGATGTTCTGAAAATGTATGAAAATACCGATCAGATTATACGAGATCAAATGTGGATACGATTTCCGGCCTTAAGAAAAGCATTTGACGAAATCGACGACAATGCGAAAAATAAATGGCAAGTATCCGGAGTTGTTAGTAGGGCCGACTGGTACAAAAAGAAGATTTCTGTTTAATAACGACTGTTCGGTGGTGACAAAAGGAGATAATAATGTTTATCGACACAGATGAAACCAGAAGACTGAGACAAAAGTATAATCTGCAAATGCAAAAGAGCGGAATCAAAACATTTCAAGATATGGATAGAATTGAAATGGATGCTCTCGAAAGCGGTGATCTTTCGCAAAAGTATAAAGAACTTATTGCCTTGGGAATTAGTATATCTAAAGCATGCTATGGTTGAATTGAGTATCATGTCAGCAGTGCTGTTGGCTTAGGTGCAAGTCGTCAGGAAATATTGGAAGCCACTGCCGTTTCAGTTGCGTTGTCCGGAGCGGTTGCAGATTGGCCTGCAAGATATGTTTTTAAAACTTTGGAAGACATTGAAAAGGATGAAGAAAAGATGAAATAATATCTCAAATTTTGCACTTAATAATGATTAAAATGCTATCTTGAGAATGCCGAAACACTTTTTTATATGGAGGCAGAATGGATTTTAACAACAATCCTAAAAGTATAAATCATCTCAGTGAGACGTATTTCTGTAATTATAACCATAAAGAAATTCGAAGTATCGCAAATGATCTTGTCAAAGCATCTAAAGATCCCAATGAACTGACAAAAGATATTTTCATATTTGTCAGAGACAAGATTATATTCGGCGGAGATCATTGGCAAGTGAAAGCATCTGAAACTTTGAAGAAAGGTTACGGTGCCTGCTGGAATAAAAACTTGCTTATGATAGCGCTGTTGCGTTATTACAAAATTCCGTCCAGGCTTAAAGCCAATCCAATGAAAAATGATTTTATGAAGTCTGCCATGGGGGCAGCTTATTTGACGGTTTCGAATCCGTTTTATCATTGTTTTACCGAGGTTTATTTGGATGGAAGATGGATTGCCGTTGACTCGACACTGGACAAAAACACATACGATACGTTTTTTATGCCAAGGAATGTGGATTGGGAAATCGACTGGAACGGCACCAGTGATATGCAATTGTATACCGAGTCAATTGTGGGACCCGCCGTATTATATTCGGATATTGATCGGGCATTGATTTTTAATCTTGATTCTCATTTCCTGTTCAAGTACGAGTCACGTTTTATCCTCAATTTGTGGCTGAAAATCGGAAATAAAAAGATGTGGCGAAAGGCCGGTAACAATACGTTGTTTTGCAGAAAAAAACAGAACCATTCAAATTTAGCTTTGGAGTAAAACATGGATTTATTTCTTCCAATCAGCAGTTTAATCGGTATTTGGTTTCTGGTGGTAACCATTCCCGGTCCCAATTTTGTTGCAGTCACACAGTATTCTATATCTGAATCAAGAGTAGAAGGGTTCTTTATTGCTTTAGGCGTATCAACAGGTGCTGGTATATGGGCAACTGCAAGCCTGTTGGGTTTGGGTGTTCTATTTGTTCATTGGCCCTTGCTTTACGACATCATTCGATTGGTGGGTGGATTGTATCTGATGTTCATCGGACTTAAAATCATTCGGGCAGCTTTTTATTTTTCGCTATCTTCGTTTACGGCAAATCAATTGCCCGTTTCAAAATATGCTGCTTTCCGTCGGGGCTTATTAACCAGTTTTTCCAACCCGAAAACAGCAGCCTTTTTTGGGAGTCTTTTTGTGGCAACGATTCCTCCCCAGGCGCCTGTTTGGGTATTTGTTATTACCATTGCACTCATTGTTTGTGTTTCGATCACTTGGTACAGTCTTGTGGCGTTCTTTTTTTCCATTGAAAAAGTGCAGTCTGTTTATCACAGATCAAAGAGATTTCTTGATTGCATTACGGGGTCGATTTTGTTGTTTTTAGGGGCACGTCTGGCTTTTTCGAAATCATAGACAGTGTCCATCTATAAAAGGTCTTTTTGTTCAGTATCTGCGTTATGCTCAAAAAATAATCCTCGGAATATCAATTATATGCCTACGGTTATTTTTTTTCGCATGCCTTGATCTTTAACAAAAAACCTCATTTATGGATGGACAATAGATAGAAAAAAATAAAAGGATTTCTAAAATTAAAATGGAAAATAAAAACGTATTTATTGTGTATTTTTCACCGGCCGGGACCACCCGGCATGTTGCAAAGGTTATCGAGAAAAGATTTATGGAACTGAGTGCCGAAGTGTCCTCGTTCGATTTGGCTGATTGCAGCAGCGATGTGATCCTGACGATTTCACAGCAGATGGAAGCATTGAGCGGCAAATGCTGTCTTTTTATCGGCTCTCCTGTGTATGTCTCTCATGCGTTTCCGCTTGTGATGGATTGTATCACCAAGCTAAAAGAGAGTAACGGCGCTTTTGCCGTTCCTTTTGCCACGTGGGGTGGGGCTTGCAGCGGTATTGCCTTGTATGAAATGGGCAAAGAATTAATTAACAAGAGGTTTACGCTTCTCGGGGCAGCCAAGATCCTGGCCGTACATTCATTGATGTGGCAGCTTGAAGATCCTTTAGGAAAAGGGCATCCGGATGCTGATGACGACCGAATGGTTGAGGAACTTGTGAATCATGTTAACCAAAAACTTAGTGAAGATAACCCGAAAGGAATTAAACTGTCTGATCTGGCATATCAGAGCAAAGAGAATCATGCAGAGATGGAAAAAATCAGTCTTCAAACTGCCAAAGCGTATATGCCGGAACGAACCACAGATGCCGAGCTTTGCAATCAATGTCAGGTCTGTTCAGATGTTTGCCCGGTAGATGCAGTTACGTTTACGCCGTATCCGGAATTCGGCAATGACTGTGTTTTTTGTCTCAATTGTCTGAAAAAATGTCCGGAATACGCAATAAATGCCGATCTTTCTGAAATTTGGAAGCGAATAAAAGACAGAGCGGCGTTTTTTTCGGAAAAACCTTGTACCCAAGTTTTCTATACATAATTCTATATCTTTCACAGAAAGGCTGCAAAAATGAAACCGAACAATAAAGATCTGTTTTTGGAAAAGTACCTTGAAAAATATGACAAGTGGTTGAGCGCCGGGGAAATATCTTATGCCTCCAAGGTCGTTCCGGTGCGTGAGTCGCTTGAAGCAAAGCAGTGGGTCATGCCGAGCGAACAGGCCCTTGAAATACTTCGCAGCGCTGAAACAATAGCACTCAATGATTGTGTATGTCGGAGTCACTACAAGCGGTGTGACCATCCGCTGGACGTCTGTTTTCTTATTGATGAGGTTGCTGTAATAAGAGTTGAAAAACAAACAGCACGGTATATCGATTTAGAAGAAGCGGAAGAAGTATTGCAAAAAGCAAACAAAAGAGGCCTTGTACATTTGACCTTTTACATGCCCGGCAACAAGATATACGCATTTTGCAGCTGCTGCGATTGTTGCTGCCATGATCTTCAACTGATGAGATTGTATAATCGAGCCGATATTATTGCTCACAGTGACTATATTGCCGTAACAGACATGGCGGCATGTACGGCTTGCGGAGAGTGTATCGACAGATGTCATTTCGGCGCCCGTATCTGGCAGGAAGAAAGGATGCATTATAATCCTGAATTGTGCTATGGTTGCGGCCTTTGTATAACCATATGTCCGGAAGAAGCGATAGAGCTTAAACAACAGACAAATTCTTCCTAATCTTATTCCCCTGGTTTTTTTAAGAAAAGAGTGTTCTATTGGAGTTTCATTATGCCTGATCAAAAAAAAAGTTCTGACAAAATTTGGAAAATATTGCGTGAATTGTATGAACGTAAAATCCCTTTTAATAAGGTTCTGGGATTGCAGATCGAGTCTTTGAAAATGGAAGATGTGCGCATAAAGTTCGAAATGAAAGACGCGTTTATCGGAAATTATGTTCAAGGGATTCTGCACGGGGGTGTTATCTCCGCAGTTTTGGACACCACCGGTGGATTAACCGCTTCTTTGGGTGTCCTTCAGAAAATGGCCGGACGAACAGCAGAAGAAATCGGAAAAAGTTTAACGAAAATCGGCACTATTGATTTGCGTATCGACTATCTGAGACCCGGCAAAGGAAATTATTTTATTGCAACAGGCGCAATTATGCGGGCCGGCAGAAGAGTCAGTGTAACCCGAATGGAGCTGCATAACGACCAGCATGTCTTGATCGCTGTCGGCACCGGCACCTATATCGTGGGATAGATTACTTTTTTTGCCGTATTCGAAAATTTTCTCCTTTTATCCGTTTAAAGAATGGGTCGCTCACCTAATATTTCAATTTCATCATTTCGTAAAAATAGTTTGCTTCTTATGATATTAATTTCGTTGCTATTATCACTTTCTTTGTTTGTTGTCGTACTTTATCCAGGTTTATTAAAAGTTTTACCAGAGGCAACTTCAACTTTTTTAAAAATGTTGCAAGAATTTGTAAAAAGGGACGTTGTGGGCATCGTTTGAGATACGAGACTTTTATCCACAGATTTTTAGACGTCTTAATTTTCACACGTTGGATACGTACGGTCGAAAACCGGAAAATAATTATTTTAAAATTTATAACTATCTGATACCATTATAAACGAAATTCATAAATTTATTACACGATTTTATTTTAGCAGTAAAATACTCATATTCCATTGCATCAGGTATCTTGAGTCAGATGGTTGGCATCCATGAAGATATTTTCGGCAACAAGCCTTAGAACTCGACTATATTTGTTGGTTTTGGCTGCATTCGTACCCGTGTGTGCCCTGATATTTTATACTGCCGAAGAACAAAAACGTATCGAAGTGGATGCGATTTTAAATAATGCGATACTTCTCGCGCATTCTGCCGCCAATGAAGAACACCAACAATTGGAGGCGACCCACAACCTACTGATTGCCATATCAGAATTTATTTTGCTGACCGACCCCCAATCTGACAAGGTAAAGAGCTTCTTTGCCGATCTTCTCAAACAATCTCAAGGATATGTCGATTTAGGGGTTTTAACCTCTGACGGACAACTTTTAAGCAGTGCGCGTGGCATTCCACCCATCAAGGGATCAAAACAACCGGAGTGGTTTGTTCGGTGTGTCGAGGAGAAGATCTTTACCATGAGTGATTATAAAATCGAACATATTACTCATGAACCATTGTTATATTTTGCTTTGCCGGTTCTCGATAAGCAGAATCAAATGAATGCCATTGTTTTTGCGGCAATAAATCTGAACTGGATCAATCGATCGATTTATAAGTCCCCTACAGAATTGCCACAAGGATCGACTCTGATCCAAATCGATGATTCCGGAGGTATCCTGACGTACAAACCTAATTCGTATAACTGGACTGAACCGACTAACTTTGACCGATCGACCATTCAGTGGATTTTAAAGCGAGAAACAGGTGTAAAGGAATCCATTGGGGATGACGGAATTTCCCGTATTTATGCCTTTACAACGGTGCCCAGTTCCCTAAAAGCTCGCCACCTATATATATCACTGGAGATTCCTCAAAAAATTGCGTTTGCAGCATCCGAACGGGTTTTTATCCGCAATATAATTTTGCTTGGTTTTTTCGCGGCATTGGCAGTATTTATGGTCTGGTGGGCCAGTGACGTGCTGGTTCTTAGACGTATAAATACGATAGTACGGGCCAGTCGAAGCCTCGCTAACGGTGATCTTGCAACCCGTATTGAACCCATTCGTGGTGGTGATGAGTTGAGCCATCTGGCCCGGGTTTTTAATGATATGGCGTCTGCTCTGGAACTGCGCGAAGTTAAAGAACAGCAAGCCAAGAATGCGCTCAAACGCTCCAGAGAACAGCTCCGGAATCTTGCCTCCTATCTACAAGATGTTCGCGAACAGGAAAGAACCCGAATAGCTCGTGAAATACATGATGATTTTGGCCAATCGCTGACAATTCTAAAAATGGATTTGTCATGGCTGAAAAAACAGATGATTCAGAACTACCCAAAGGTTCATAGTAAAATTGATTCCATGTTCGATGTCATTGATGCGTCACTGCAAACCCTCCATACAGTATCATCGGAACTGCGACCGGTAATATTGGATGATTTCGGTCTTGAATCTGCCATCGAGTGGCAAGCCGAAGAATTCCAAAGCCGTACGGGGGTCCAATGCCGAATTGATTCCAGTGTCGCTGACCTGGATTTGACCAAAGAGCAGTCCACTGCGATTTTTCGCATATTTCAGGAAACTTTGACCAATATTATGCGCCATTCCAATGCTACAGAAGTTGACGTCCGATTGGAAATGAATGAGGATGAACTGATACTCATCGTCGCGGATAATGGCCGGGGAATTACCGAAGCTGAAATCAGCAATTCCCAATCCTTTGGCCTGATGGGTATACGAGAACGCCTTTATCCCTGGAACGGACAGGTTGATTTTATCGGTCATCCCAACAAAGGAACACAGGTAAATGTCCGTGTTCCCTTTTCCGGAAAAGGAGACCAAAATGATTAAATTGATTATTGCCGACGACCACCCCATCGTTCGCGAGGGTTTGAAGCAGATTATCGCCGGATCTCCCTATTTTGTGGTTTCTGATGAAGCCGGCAACGGTTCTGAACTTTTGGAGAAAGTCCGCAAAGAAGATTTCGATGTCATTTTATTGGACCTGAAAATGCCGGGGATGGATGGTTTGGATGTATTGAAACAATTAAAAATCGAAAAACCCCGGATCCCGGTTATCATTTTGACGGTCCACCCCGAAGCCCAGTATGCCTTGCGAATTCTCCGGGCCGGCGCTTCCGGATATTTGACCAAAGAAAGCGTTTCCTCTGAATTGATAGCGGCCATCCGAAAGGTTCATCGCGGCGGCAAATATATCAGTCCCAGCCTGGCTGAAAAGATTGCTTTTGCATTAGATGCCGATACCGAGAAGATGCTTCATGAAACCCTATCGGACCGGGAGTATCAGGTGCTGTATATGATCGCTTCTGGGAAAACGGTTACCGAAATCGCCGAAGAGCTTAGCTTAAGCGTCAAGACCATAAGCACTTATCGCGCACGTATTTTGGAAAAAATGAATATGAAAACCAACGCAGAGCTTACCCGTTATGCATTTCAAAACAGTCTCATTGATTAATTCTCGAAAGCTTTTTCTGCCTTAATATCCAAATCAAATTATCAGTAAAAAAATGTCGAGCAGGATTCGTACTCCTTAGTATGTCAGACGATGACTGACATCCCATTTCCCTGGTTTCCTACAATAATTTCAGACGATCTCCGATTCCCAGAATGCCCTCTGCTGTTTATATTCACTTAGAATAGAATAACTATGAGTCATGAAACACCTGAAGGGAGGGCAAATTTATGGAACCCGTATTATTAAGTAGCGAAGAATCGAAAAAAACTCCTATTCCTGAATTGTTTAAAAAGCTCGATTCCGATGAAGGCGGCATTTCCTCTTCAGAAGCGAAAGAGCGGCTTAACCTGTATGGTCTCAACGAGATCGAAGAAAGGCAGGTCAGTTTGTTCCGCAAGTTTTTGGGGTATTTTTGGGGCCCGATCCCATGGATGATCGAGATCGCGGCTGTTCTTTCTTTGGTGGTCCGGCATTGGGCCGATTTTTTCATTATCATCATACTTCTGATTTTCAATGCCCTTGTGGGTTTTTGGCAGGAATACCAGGCAGGCAATGCAGTGGAAGCGCTAAAGAAAAAACTGGCGCTAAAGAGCCATGCATTAAGAGATGGAAAATGGCAGGAGGTGCAAGCCAAAGAACTGGTTCCCGGTGATGTCATCCGTTTACGTCTGGGAGAAATCATACCCGCTGATACCAAACTCTTTGAGGGCGACTACCTCAGTGTGGACCAGTCTGCACTTACCGGTGAATCATTGCCGGTGAACAAAGACAAAGGCGACATTGCTTACTCCGGTTCTATTGGGAAACAGGGGGAAATGGTCGGTATCGTTACCGCCACGGGTAACGATACCTATTTCGGAAAGACTGCCAAACTCGTGGCTGAGGCAAAGTCCGTCTCTCATTTTCAGAAAGCAGTATTGCAGATTGGTGACTACCTTATTTATATCAGCCTCGGCCTGGTTGCGATCCTCATCCTTGTACAGTTATTTCGTGGAACACCCTTTCTTGAACTGGTTCAGTTTGCCCTCATTCTTACCGTAGCATCCATCCCGGTAGCCATGCCGGCGGTGCTTTCTGTTACCATGGCCGTTGGTGCACTGGCACTTTCCAAGCTTAAGACCATCGTATCTCGGCTGGAGTCCATTGAAGAAATGGCGGGTATGGATATTTTGTGCTCTGATAAAACCGGGACTTTGACGCAGAACAGGCTTACGTTAGGAGAACCTTTGACATTCGGTGCGCAAAACACACAGGATCTGATTTTAGCTGCTGCGCTCGCCTCAAAACCCGAGGATCAAGACGCCATCGATCTCGCAGTAATCGGTGGGATTCAAGACACAGAAAGGTTGAAAATGTACAATCAACTTAAGTTTCTACCTTTCGACCCTGTCATCAAACGCACGGAAGGAACCATCGAGGAAGCCCAAGGCAAGACCTTCAAAGTCACCAAAGGAGCGCCTCAAGTGATTCTGGGAATGTGCGATGTGGGTGATGGCATCAAAACAAAGGCGGAAGAGGCTGTAAACGATTTTGCCGCAAAGGGATATCGTACCCTGGGTGTCGCACGTTCTGAAGATAACGGACCATGGCAGTTTCTCGGCATTCTGCCGCTTTATGATCCCCCTCGTGAGGATTCGGCGGACACCATTGCCCAGGCCCGGGCCCACGGCATTCAGGTCAAAATGGTAACCGGAGACAACCTCGCCATCGGCCGCGAGATCGCCGGACAACTTGGCCTTGGAAAAAATATTAAATTGGCGGACAGGCTTCTTGCCGCCAATCAGCGCGACGGACAAATGGCCACTGATACGGCAGAGCAGGTCGAGAAGGCGGACGGTTTTGCTCAGGTTTTCCCCGAGCATAAATACGGTATCGTCAAAGCCCTTCAAGCGCGCGGCCATATCGTCGGTATGACCGGCGACGGCGTGAATGATGCACCGGCCCTGAAACAAGCCGATATGGGTGTAGCAGTAAGCGGCGCCACCGATGCGGCCCGTGCAGCAGCGGATTTGGTTCTCACGGCTTCCGGACTATCGGTGATTATTAATGCGGTTGAAGAAGCCCGACGGATTTTCGAACGGATGAACTCATATGCCATCTACCGTATCACAGAAACCATTCGAATCATGATTTTCGTGGTGCTGGCGATGCTGGTTTTCAATTTTTACCCCATCACCGCCATTATGATCATTCTGCTGGCGTTTCTCAATGATGTTCCGATCATGACCATTGCTTACGACAGAACGTATCTCGACCCAAAACCGGTGCGCTGGAATATGCACCGGATTATTGTGGTTTCCACGGTCATGGGTTTAACAGGGGTTATGGGTAGTTTTCTTATGTTATACCTGGCGATCAACTGGCTGCACTTGAGCATCCCACAGATTCAGACCTATATTTTTCTCAAAATGGCAGTAGCCGGACATTTGACGCTATTTGTTGCCCGAAACAAGGGGTTTTTTCTCAAAAAACCCTATCCTGCGCCGATAATGATTTGGTCGGGAATCGTGACCAAGGTGCTCGGAACCCTTTTGGCAGCGTACGGCTTTGGGCTCATTACACCGATACGCTGGACAGAAATTGCCTTGATCTGGGGATATTCCATTGCCTGGGCTTTTCTTACGGACTGGGCTAAAGTCAGCGTTTATCGTCATTTTTCCATGGAGGGTCCGCGCCATGACGGATTTCTTAAACGGGCGCAACAGATCATCACACCTCATGCGGGTCAACACCATGGCACGGTTTAAACGGGATAATTTAATTCTCAATAGATCGTAGAATAAATGGAGAAAGATATTCAACATTATAAAATTATTCATATTAAATGATAAACTTCAGGCTTCGCTTTGTTTGAAAAAGTTTGTCGGAAAATCGCCGACAGCCGATTGCGCTAAACACCTACACCAAGATCAGACGATATCCGATTTCTATAATGCGTTGCATTGATTATTATAAGATAAAAATAGAAAGGAGGGTCGCCATGAAGAGAGTCTACATTGTCGATGATTCCGTCAAACTGCGAAAGCGACTGTACGAATTGCTGTCTGACGTTGATAATGTCCAAGTTATCGGACAAGCCGGCAATGCGGACAAAGCACTCAACGATATTCGCGTACTCAAGCCCGATACCGTTCTTCTTGATATCCGGCTGCCCGGCAAAAGTGGCATTCAATTACTTGGCGAAATTAAAGAATTTCAGCCCGAAATTACGGTCATTATTATGACCAATTATGATTATCCGCAATATCATCAGCAGAGTATTCGAGCTGGTGCCGATCACTTTTTCAACAAGACCCGGGAATTTGAAAGCATCATCGAAGTCTTGAAACAAGAATCGACGGGTCGTTGAGGTTCGGCGGTCCGGTGTTTGCGAATTTCATTTAAATATTCAGGTATTAAAAATTATCAAAGGAGGCAAACAATGAAAACATTTAAAAACATTCTTGTGGTCAGTCGATCAACAAAACATTGCCGCGAAGCGGTTGAAACCGGCATTTCTCTGGCGCATCAGTATGGTTCACATCTTTACCTTCTGCACGTTATTCATGATCCGTTCAATTTAGAAGGCTGGAACTTGCCAGTGCCAAGCTTCCACGACGAATATGAAAAAATGGTTGCCGATGCTCGCAAGGGGTTGGATCGCATGGTGAAGATCGAAAAGGATAAAGGATTGCCTGTTACGGTATTCGTGAAAGACGGCCTGCCGGCAGAAGAGATCAAGAAGATTGTAGATGAAAAAAAGATCGATCTGATCATTATGCTGGCCCATGAAGAAGGGCGATTGGAGCATTTTCTTTTTGGCCGTACCAACGATGCCATCTTACGCAAACTGCCCGCTTCTATTTTTCTGGTCAAGAAAAATGGATGAATCAGTCCGGCAGCGGATAATTTCGGTTATGTAAGACTATGACCGACGATAATAGATGACTTTTTCTTACATGAAAATCGGATAAAAACGGATTTTCAAGGCAAAGCTTAATAACTATTATATGTTCAACAAAGTGAGAGTTATTTCTCTCGCTTGAAAACATTCACACATAAAGGAGAAGTAAAATGAAAAAATTTATGTTCATCGCACCAGTTGCACTTTTGGCAACATTTTTGATTCTGGGTACCGCTTACGCGCATGCGCCGGGAAGCGGTTACGGTCAAGCCCAGCAAAGCGGATGGTACTGTCCCAATTGTGGTGCCTACCAAGGCGGTTATGGTATGGGCCCAGGTATGATGGGGTACGGCATGGGTCCCGGTATGATG
>Ga0210064_1000753_pt1 | contig 14963 bp, 13 predicted proteins | sample Muzzi_CordC_D2_FD_185531 | JGI IMG/M metagenome (GOLD analysis project Ga0210064, IMG submission 185531) | Wetland microbial communities from San Francisco Bay, California, USA, that impact long-term carbon sequestration - Muzzi_CordC_D2 (SPAdes) | ecosystem: Environmental > Aquatic > Marine >...
GCTGTCGCCGATCCGACCATCGAGTTGCAGCAGCACGCTCGGATCGACGAGCGCGCCGGGCTCGACCGCAACGGGGTCGTGAAGTCGGCTCCACTGCCCGGGTGGATCGGTCTCGATCTCGCCGAAGAACGGATAGGCGGGCTCGGCTGCCTGCACGTCGACCAGACGGGTGCGCTGCGACGCTTCGTCGAGCGCCATCGAGCCGAAACGGGTCATTCGCGCGGTCGCGACGCCGGGCTGCGCGGCGAGCCGGGCGACCCGGTCCGTGAGATCGGCGTCGAATGGCGTTCGGCTCGCCAGCCGCAGATCGGCGCCGAGCACGCGTTGCGATTCGTGGTCGACCGCGCCCCGAACGCTCGAACGCACCCCCTGCAAGGCCACGACGGCCGAAATGCCGAGCGCCATCGAACTTCCGTAGAGGAGCATCCGCCGCCACGAACTCCGGCCCTCGCGGCGGGCCAGCGCGAATACGAAGCGGCGGTTCACTCGAGATCGACCGATGTCTGGCCGCGACCGCCTTCGATACGCGCGACGCGGCCGGCATCGAGATGCACGATCCGGTCGGCGCGACGAGCCAGATCGAGGTCGTGGGTCACGATCACGAGCGTCGTGCCGGTCTGGCGATTGAGTTCGAACAGCAGATCGATGATTTCGCGCCCGGTTTCGCGATCGAGGTTGCCGGTGGGTTCATCCGCAAACAACACTCGGGGTTCGTTCGCGAACGCTCGTGCGATCGCGACCCGCTGTTGCTCACCCCCCGAAAGTTGCGTGGGGTAGTGGTCCAGGCGATCGGCGAGACCCACTCGCGCGAGCAGACCGCGCGCGCGCACCTCCGCATCGGCGGGAGTCGGCGACCGGCCGGCGGGCAGCAGCTCGAGCGGAACCAGCACATTCTCGAATGCCGTCAACGTGGACAGGAGCTGGAAATTCTGAAACACGAATCCCACCCGCTCGGCTCGCAGGGCCCCGCGCTGATCCTCGCTCAGCGGGTCGAGATCTATGCCGTCGAGCGCGACGGTTCCGTCGGTGGGTCGGTCGAGGCCCGCGAGCAGGCCGAGCAGCGTCGTCTTTCCGCTGCCCGATGGCCCCAGCACCGCGACGCTCTCCGCCGCAGCGACCTCGAGGTCGATCGACGTCAACACGCTGAGCGGCGGCCCACCGTCGGTGCGCGGATAGCGCTGACTGAGATTTCGAGCGACGATCATCTGGATGCAGGGATTCGGAAGCAGACCGGAACGGTACAGGGTGGTCCTGCTCTGCGCTTGCGCGATCGTGTGGATCGCGGCGGGGGCGTCCGGCGCGGAGCAGGCGATCGGCGACGACCGGCCGGTGGTGCTGTTCCTCGGCGACAGCCTCACGGCCGGATACGGTCTGGCCGCCGAGCAGGCATTCCCGGCGCTGATCCAACAGCGTATCGATGCCGCCGGACTCGATTTCCGAGTCGTGAATGCGGGCGTGAGCGGTGACACTTCCGCCGGCGGTCTTCGCCGGATCGACTGGCTGCTGCAGCAACCGATCGCGATCCTGGTTCTCGAACTCGGAGCGAACGACATGCTTCGCGGGCAGAGTGTCGAGTCGATGCGCTCGAACCTGCGCGGCATCCTGGACAAGGTCCGTGCCGCGCGGCCGGACGTGCGCTTCGTAATCGCCGGAATGCGGGCTGCACCGAATCTAGGCGCGGTCTATGGTCGGAAATTCGAGCAGAGCTACCAGCTGCTCGCGAGTGAATACGACGCGGCGCTGATTCCATTCGTGCTCGACGGCGTCGCGGGCGACGCTGCTCTGACCCAGCTCGATGGAATCCACCCGACCGCACTCGGATACGAGCGTGTCGCGGCCGTGGTGTGGGATACTCTGGGTCCGTTGTTGCGGTCGATCGAAGATCCTTGACGCATCGTGGAGGCGAATGATCTTCACCGGCAGCGCGCTTGGCCGCCGGAAGGCATACGGGAGGTCCGAGGATCGATGATCTCGCTGCCGCGACTCGTCCGCTTCACATTCTTCGCGCTTTCGTTCGTCCTGTTCACGCAGTTCGATGCCCGTGCCGCCGATCTCGGAGCGGCGAACCGCTTCGGTGGATCGGTTTTCGGGAGCGAGCCGTCGCCGACCGAGAAGGTCTGGCCTTCGCGCCTCGGACTGCGAGCCACGCCGGCCTGGCGAGAATCCGAATCCTCGCTGCCCCCACTGCCGACTCCCTGGCGGTCGTTCGCGCTCACGCATCCCTGGGCGTTGGCGGCCGCGGCGGCGTCGCCGGGGCCGCCGTCCGCCACGTTGCGCGGGTGGATTCCGTCATTGCTGTTGGTGGGCGCGTTTGCGGGCGTGCAATTCGGTGTCGAGCCTCCCCATGATCCTCGTTGGTCGAGCCGGAATTCCTTCGACGACGGCGCCCGTGGTGCATTCAAGGGCGGCAGTCGCAGCACGCGCGAGGACGCCGATCTCGCGAGCGATATTCTGATGGCCGGGATGGGAGGAATGCTGATCGGGGACTGGTGGTGGCTCCGCGGAGAATACGGCTTCTTTCGAAGTATCCAGCTGGATACGCGCTGGTGGTTGGGGAACGCCATCGTGACGCGGGTCTCGAAGGTCGGCTCGGCACGCGAGCGGCCCTACGTTCGGCCGTGTCGGGACGACGGCGACTACGTCTCGTCGTGCGACGGCGGTCGCGACGACAACACCGGCTTCATGAGCGGTCACGCCTCGAACACTGCGTTCTTCGCCGGAATCCTGTGCGCGCGGCATCTGAATCGGCTGGATCCCGGAATCACGGACATGCTCGTCTGCGGGGGGGCGGCTGCGACGGCGATCACGACCGGAGTGCTGCGAATGACCGCGGAGCGCCATTTCATGACCGACGTCATCGCCGGTTGGGCGGTCGGGCTGTTCTTCGGTTACGTCCTACCGAGCCATTTCGACTACGGCAAGACGGAACCGGGGCCGCTGTCGCTTGCGGCATTTGCTCCGGTCGTCGGTCGCGACTACTACGGCGTGCGCTACGGCTTCCGGTTCTGAGCCGAGACACCGCATCGATGCGGCGAACCGGTGCGGTGCTTCAGGGCTTTCGCGAGCGATCGATCAGCGCGCGAAGTTCCTCGAGCCGTTGCCGCACGCCCGTCGGAACGTTCTCGCCGCCCGAGCCCGTGTAGCCGGTGACGACGAACGCCTCGAGCAATTCGAATGCGGGCTCGGCGTACGGCTCGCTCGGACCGATCCGGATCGCGGCCTCGAGATAGTGCTCGGTTTGCGAAGCCCAGAACGATCGTCCGATCTCGGCTTCGATGACGCCCATCAAGTAGTACGCCTCGCCGAGCGCGCTGCTCACTTCGGTCTGCTCCGCTATGAAGCGGTGCAGTACACCGGAAGCAGCGATCGCCGCGACGAGGGCGGAGCGCTCGTCGCGAGCCACTTCCGCTGCGTCGGTCGACTTCATCTGGGCACGCGCCTGCTCGATGGAGTCCCGCTTCGCTCCTCCGGCCTGGAGGGTCTCGAGCGCCGCGATCCAGGTCTGCACGTTGAGTCGCACGCGATCGGGCACGTCGTCGCGCGCGAGGAGCTTCTCGAAGGTGGCGATCGCGCGTGCGGGATCCCGTCGAACGCGGAGGCTCACTTCCAGGTAGTCTTCGAATTCACCCGTGAGGTCGATGTCGCCCGGTGAGACGGCGGGGTCGGCGAACCAGGTTTCGAAGGTCACGAGCGCGCGATCGAACTGACGCGTTGCGATTTCGTATTGGGCGCGTTGGTCGAGCGGTAGCTTCGCGATGACTTCGTCGTTTACGAGTGAGTTGCCGATGAAGCGGCCCTTGTCGTCCGGAAGTCGTGAGTGACACGCGACGCAGACGTCGGTCACGTTGTGCAGCAGGAATCGCGACTGCTCGAAACGCCCGTCCGAATAGCGAAGATGAACTTCGCGCAAGTCGGACGCGAGAGAGTGGCCGAGGAAGGCGAGGCCGGCATCGCCGCGCACCGTATGCTCATCGAGGCGCTCGCCGTCGTTCGACAGTTCTTCGAGCGCGGCGAGGATTTCGGCACGTCGATCTTCGTCCTGGAAGCTCGCTGCATCGAAGCTCGGGGGCAGGGCGACCTGCAACGCCGCCACGATTCGGGACATGATCTCGGTGGTCGAATCAGGATCTTCGGCATGGGCAACGGCGCCTACCACGGCGAAGATCGCCGTCAGCGCGAATACCGGCAGGCGAAACTCGAATCCGTTCATTGATACCCTCCCGATGTGTCGGCCGGATCGTCCGGCTCGATATGTACGGTGATGTCTTCGACTTCGAAACGACGCGCAATGATACGCTCGATCTCGTCCGAAATGTCGTGCGCGTCGCGGGTACTGAGCGCTGGGTCCACCGTGACGGTGAGGTCCATGGCTGCGCTCGTGCCCGTCCAGCGGGATCGCACCGACAAGACCTGGCAGACCCCGGCGACGGACGAGACCGTGCGGGCGACGGCTTCCGGCGCGAGGGCGGCCCGGTCGACCAGGACGGGTGTCACGCGGCGGAAGAGGCCGTATGCGAAGTAGAGGATCAGGCCTGCCACGGCGAGCGCACATGCGGTGTCGATCCAGGGATGGCTTCGCGCCGAAATCTGCCAGCCGGCGATCACGACGACGGTCGTGAGTACGTCGGCGAAGGTGTGGCGTGCATCGGCGTGGAGAATGTCCGAGGCCAATCGTCTGGCCCAGACGGTCTCCCATGTCGCGATCGCGACGTTGAGGCAGAGCACGGCAATCATCATCGCGAGGGCCCAGGGCTCGTCGGCCACGGGGCCGGATTCGCGCCGGAGTGCGGCCAGCACCAGCTCGATCGCGAGGACCGTGAGCAGAGTTGCGAGTGCGAAGACCGCGACGGTTTCGAACTTCCGGTGCCCGTAGGGGTGCTCGCGATCCGGAGCCTGGCTCGACACTCCGATCACGAACCAGGCGAGCACGTTGTTGCCGAGATCCGTGAGCGAATGGACCGCATCACCTCGCACCGCCATCGATCCGGTCGCGAAACCGACGACGAGCTTCAGCACCAACATGCAAGCATTGGCCGACCCCTCGAGCACGATCACCCGGCGAACCAGCCGATCGCGCTCGGCGGGGTCGAATTCGCGCGCCGTGCTCGTCACCCCGGGAACTCCACTTCGGGATCCTAGCTTCGTTCCCTCGCTGGATCCTAGAGGGAGTCGCGGATCCGCTTGTAACCGTCGCTGATTTCTCCGAGCAGCAGCTGTGCAGCCTCACGTACGTCGTTCAGAGGCTGCTCTGCCTGATCGGAGATGAATTTCAGTTTCGATTCGACCTCTTCGATCTTCTGCTCCGATCGTTCCCAGAGGTCCTTCGCCTCGGCCTTGCCGAGATGGATCCTTACGCGAATTTCGTCTCGGATTCGTTTCAGGTCGTCGAGTTCTTCCGACAGCTTGTCTTCCATGCTCATTTTGCCTTCCTTTCGCGCGAGGGGGGGGTATCGGGCTATTCGTGGTTCGCTTCTTCCTTCTTTACCGTGACGACGGGGCAGGGAGCGATTCGTAGCGTTCGCTCGGCGACGCTGCCGAGCAGGATATGACCCAGGCCCGTCAGCCCGCGGGTTCCCATCACGATCAGGTCCGCGCCGTGCTCCTCGGCCGTCGCCGAAATGGCTTCGGAGGGGAACGCAGGCGTGAGTGTGAGATCGACGTCCAGACCAGCCGAAACCGCCTTCTCTCGCCACTCGGACATCTTCGCCGAGGCGGCGTCGCGCATTTCACGGTCGAGATTCTCGGGAAGCACGATGCCGTATGGCGAAATCCCTCCGGGATTGATCGGATAACAGTGCAGCAGCTCCAATCGAGCGCCCAAGCCCTTGGCAAGGCCGATCGCAAATTCGAGCGCCTTCTCCGAATGCTCGGAGAAGTCGACGGGAACGAGGATGTTGCGGATCGAACTCATGCTTCCTCCTCTCTTGACCCGCAGACTGTGTGAACCTCGAACGCGTTGACAAGCCCGGGGACCGCTCGAATCGCACCCTGCCCGAGATGACGATTCGATGCCACCATCCGGGTAACCGGGTGGGCGATCGATCAGAACTGCGTGAATCGGAGCGCCGACAGCCGGTCGCAGCAGGCAATCTGGAGTATCCTGCGGATCGTACGCAACCGATGCTGGGGGCTCGGAAGATTGAGGGGTTCCATCCGTTCGACCATCACCGTGGCCTTCGCAACCGCGGCCCTTGCCGGGGTGGCGTGTGCCCAATCGCCCGCGGAATCCGACGAGGCCGCGTTCGACACCGGGCTGGCCGAAATGGGAGCGGAGATCTACTTGAGGCGGTGCGCCTCGTGCCATGGCGTGGATGGACGCGGCCACGGGCCGGCCGAGAGCGCACTTCGGGTGCCGCCTTCGGATCTGACGCAAATCGCCCATCGACGAGACGGCGCATTCCCGAGTAGCGAGATCGCCCTCTTCATCGACGGCCGATTCGATCTGGCAGCACACGGTTCGCGCGACATGCCGATCTGGGGAGCCCGTCTGGGAGAGACGATACCGGAATCGACTCTCGCCGAGGAGATCGTGCGCGGCAAGATCGCGACATTGATCGAGTACCTGAAGTCGATTCAACGCCGGGGCGACTGAAGCACGGCACGTCAGGCGCCGTCGCGGTCGACGAGCAGGGCGACGAGATCGAGGCTCGTGATGATTCCCTCGAGCCGTCCGTCACTCGTCACGACCGGTACCCGATGGATCCGACGCTCGACCAGTCGTGCGGCAACCCGGCCCACGGAGTCGTCGGCCGAGACGGTGACGGGGTCTCGCGACATCACGTCCTTCACCGTCGCGGATTCCAACCGGGATCCGATCTGCGAACCGAGCTTCGACAGCGAGTCCACGGGGCCGGGGTCATCGAAGGATCGGAGGTCGCGGTAGAAGTCCGAAACGTACTCGGCGTAGCTCTGCTCCGTCGCGATCTTGCGGATGATGTCCGAGCGCGAGACGACGCCGACCAGTCGCTCGGAATCTACGACCGGGAAGCCCGTGACGCGGTTCTCGATGAAGAGCTTGTCGAGCTCGGTCAAAGGAACGTCCGGTGAGACGGTCTGGACCTCTGTTTTCATCACGTCACGTGCTGTCGTTGCCATTTCGACTCCTACCGTCGGATGGATTCGTGGCCCGGACCCTAACGGGGGCTGGCCTGCCTGGCCAGCTGATGGGGAAGGATGGTGACCGGGCAGTCGGCTTTCCGGAGCACGCGTTCGCTTACGCTCCCCATCAATGCTCGGTGCATCGCCCCGCGGCCATGGCTTCCCATCACGATCAGATCCGCCGCGTGCGCCTCGGCTTCGGAGAGGATCTTCTCGGCGGTCGGTCCCTGGACGAGCAATGCCTTCGCGTCGATACCGGCCTCTCGCAGCTCGGCCGCGGCCGTTTGGAGCTGCTGATGCTCCCCGCGCAGGTGCTCGGCCACCTGATCCCGGACCGATTGGGGACCCGCGTCGTAGCCCACGAAATCCGGGTCCGGGCTCGCCACATGGATCAGCCACAGCCTGGAAGAGAAGCATTCCGCGAGCGTCTTGGCCGTCTCGATCACGGGCGCGGAAATCGCCGAGAAGTCGATGGGAACGAGGATATTTCGCATGTCGATGGTCTCGAGGGCAGTTGGACTCTCACGGCCGCCGCAGATTCGACGGCCACCGACGACAGGATGCGTCCCGCTGGAGAATAATCAACCGAAGAGATGCGGGGACGTGTCGAACCAGGGCGCGTGTTCGGGCGGCGGGACCCGCGCAAACCACGCCCGGTAGAGCCATCCCGCCGAATGGGCGAGTGGCGCCCGGCAGCACAGCACGCTCCGGGTGAGCGAGCGGTTCGGGAGCGCGATCAGAGCTGTCCCCGAATCGGCAGCAGTCGCAACAACCCGGCAGTGAACCGTTGCCGGAAGCTGGTTCCGGGTTCGCGCTCGAAGACGACCAAACGCCCCGCGTCCTCCGACGTCCATCGAATGCGCCCCTTCTCGCTCAAATAGACCCGGTAGCTGTCCCGGTCGAAATTGGCGAGGGTTGCGTCTACCAGCTGGCGTGCGAGGTCGGGGGATTCGACGAGTATGCCCATTTCCGTGTTGATATGGACGGATCGCGGATCCCAATTGAAGGAACCGACGAACAAGCGGGCGCGATCGATGGTGAACCACTTCGCGTGCAGACTCGCACTCGACGAACCCATTCCGCCGCGCTCTGCACCCGCAACCCGGGTGTCGGGACGTGCTTCGTACAGCTGGACGCCCATTTCGAGCAGGTCCTTGCGATAGGGAGCGTAGCCCGCATGGACCGCCGGCACGTCGGTCGCTGCGAGGGAGTTCGTCCAGATGACGACATCGATGCCCCGATCGCGCAGGCGCCGGAAGACTTCGACCCCTCGGTCCAGGGGCACGAAATAGGGTGATGTCAAGAAGAGTTCGCTGTGCGCATCGGCGATTGCGGCGGCCAGCGGTTCCGTGAGCGCGTCCTTCTTGCCGCTTCCGTCGCGCCGCGCCTTCTCGGGAGCGTCGTGAACGACCAGCCAGTCCGCCCATTCGAGTTCCGACGGATTCATGTGGATCTGCTCGAGGAGGGTGCGCCGTAGCGCCTCGGCGTAGCGGGTCCGCTTGAAATCTTCCACGGCGGCGGCCGCGCGCTCCCTGAACGCCGCTAGCCCCGCGTCCGAGGCGGCCGGCGGTTCGACGATCGCAGCAACCGGAAACGCGAAATCGCTGTTCCAGAAATCATCGAATGCCGTGCCGACGTCACGCGCCACGCCGCCGACGCCCATGATGTCCAGATCCGTGAAGTTCACGTCGTCGCGCGCGGAAAAGTATTCCGCTCCGATGTTCCGTCCGCCGACCACGGTCACCACGCCGTCGACCGTGAATGACTTGTTGTGCATGCGCCGGTTTGCGCGTTTGAAGTCGATCAGGAAGTCGATCCCGCGACCTTTCCGGCGTGCGAACGGATTGAAGATCCGGATTTCGAAATTGGGATGGGAGGCGAGCGCGTGCATGCCGCGGTCGTAGCCCTTGGTCTGGATGTCGTCGAGAAGCAAACGGACGCGCACACCACGATCTGCCGCCGCGAGGAGACCTGCGAGAAAGACATGACTGGTGATGTCATTTAGCAGGAAGTAGTACTGCGCGTCGATCGTCTGCTCGGCTCGTGCGGACAGCAGGAGTCGAGCCGAAAGCGCATCGATTCCGTCGTCCAACAAGAAGAAGCCGCTCTTCCCGGGGTGGGCGGACTGAAGGCTGGCGAGCTGCCGGGCGAGATGGCTTTCTTGCGAGCGGTCGAGCGCATGACTCGGCGTCCTGGGGTGCTCGAAGTCGACCGTCACGCAGCCTGGTAGCAGCGAGCAGACTGCGATGGCGCCGGCGAAGAGGATTCGGTCGATTCGCATCATGCGTCTTCCGTCACTGGGATTCGACCGTCCTCTCCGATGCGCGCGTCGGAAACGTACCGACGGAACGGTGCTCGTTCCAGAAGGCGTAAATTGTCGGTGTATACGCTGGCTACATGCCCGCCGCCCCGAGGTTCCGTTGCCAAATCCGGAGCCGCGACTACGCTCCGTTCCGGTCCGCGCGACCCTTCGCGAATGGCCCTGAGATGGACGGGAGCAAAGGCTTTGGCGGAGAAACCCTCGGATCCGCGAAACGGTCAAGACGACGATTCGGTCCGGAGACGACGCCGCTGGCGGTTCGTCGCGGCGGGCTTGCTGCTGCTGCTGATCGCGGCGCGCGTCGCGTTGCCCGCGATCGCCCGGCAGGCGCTCGAACGGACCGTGTCGGATGCCCTGCACGTCGATTTTTCGGTCGAAGACGTCGGCTTCGAGCTCCTGGAAGCGGCGGTCGTCGTCGAAGGGATCGCGATGCGAGCCGCCGAAAAAGACCTCGCCCGCGTCGCTCGCGTCACACTCGACATGGATTGGGGTGGGCTGATCGTAGGCGAGCTTCGTGCGGAACGGATCGCGATCGACGAACCGCGGATCTTCTTCGAAATCGACGAATCGAGACGGTTCAATTGGGACGCGATCGGCGGGCCCTCCGCACAGGCGAGTGAGGTCGAGGCCGCAGCGTCCGAGCCGAGCACCTTCCACGTCACGTGTGCGCTTCTCGAAATCGGATCGGGCACATTCGAGTTCGTGAACCGATTGGAAGAAGGCCCGCCGGAAGTCGGCGTCGCGGTCGGGGCGCTGCGGCTGGAAGAAGCGAAGATCGCGCGGGAGGCCCCAGGGGATCCTGTTCGTTGGACAATCGCGGGCGCGAACGCCCGGGATTCGCGCCTCGGCGTGACTCCGATCGGGCGCGAGAAGCTGGACTTCGACGTCGAAGCGAACGCGGGCCCGTTGGGTGCCGACGGATCGATTCCATTCGAACTCAGCATGCAGCGCGAGGGAGTTGCCGATCTCTCGTTGAACGGCACGATCCGTCCCGCCCCACTCGCGTTCGAACTCGCGCTGGAATTGAATGGCTTGAGCTCGCGTTCGCTCGCACCGCTGGTGTTGCGGGGTGTGGACGTCGATCGTGGCACGGCGAAGGGCTCGCTGGTTCTGAAGCTGGATCTCTCCGACGTGCCGAAGCGTGGCTTGACCGTGACGGGCAACGTGGTTCACGAGGACCTCGCGCTACACCTCGATGACGAACCGGCGATCGATGTCGTGGTCGAGCGGTTCAGCGGCGAAATCGATGAGATCTGGTTGCCGATTTTTGCCGAAGCGCAGGAGACTCCGCAGCCGGTTCGAGTCGCATGGAAGCGGATCGAGCTCACGAATCCATCGATCGACGTATGGCCCGGGGTGGGGGGCAACGGGGCGGGAAAGCCTGCGGCCGCTCCGGACCCCGACGCGGACTCTCGTGAGGCTCCCGAAGTCGAAGCCGTCGCGATCGAGCCCGCCGTCGACGGCGACGCAATCGATGTCGTGGAAGCGGTCGAGGTCCCGCCTGCCGCGCTCGATCTGACGATCGCATCGCTCTCCCTGAACGGAGGGCGCCTGGTCGCGCACGACCCGAACCTCGGCGAGCATTCGGAACAAGTGCTGTCGGACATCCAGCTGGCCGCGAACGGCGTTCACTGGCCGCCCACGACTGCGGAACACGCGAAGCTCACGGTCGGAAGCCTCGGATCGAAGCCGTTCCGCATCGAAGGGCCGATACGCGCCGACGGAGCCGAACTCGCGATTCGCGGCACCGGGATCAAGCTCGTGCCGTGGAATCCGCTGATCAGCCATTACAGTGACTACTCGATCAACGGCGGCTCCCTGGCGATCCGAAGCGACTTCAAACTCGTCGACGGTGCGTACGAGTCGCCGACGCGGCTCACCGTGCACGAAATCCGGGCAACCACCGACGGATCCGGTTTTCAGCGCACGTTCGGCATTCCGCTGTCGGCCGCGACCGCCCTGCTGTCCGACCCCTCCGGCGATATCGATCTGAAGATCGACGTCAACGGTCGATTGGGTGCGGACGGATCATTCCTGCTCGGCGTGTCGCTCGTCGACGCCGTTCGGGAAGGGATCATGAACGCACTGACGTCGGTGATCGCGTCGCCGTTTGCGTTCGCAGGTTCGGCGCTGGTGCGCGGCCACGAACTCGCGTTCCTCAGAATCGGCGAAGCCGTGTTCGAGCCTGCTTCGGAAACACTCGACCCGACTGCGATCGAAGAACTCGATCGCGCCGCCGAATTCGTTGCGAAGAGTCCCGATGCCAAGCTTGAGCTGGTGGCTGAGGTGGTCAACAGCGATCTCGAAGCCAAGTCGGCCAAGACGAAGCGTTCGAGTGTCTTCCGCTCCGTGGTCGCGGCCGGGGCGGCGTTGTTCCAGGGGCGCCGCGAACTCGATTCGAAGACCTACTTGTTCGCGCTGGATCTCGCGAAGGCCCGCATGCAAGCCGCCGCAGACCACATCACCGCGAAAGGCTTACTCGCTCCCGAGCGCGTCGTTCAGGCGGAATGGAACGAGTCGGTGGCCGCGGGAAGCCCGCGAGTCGTGCTCCGGCTCGACATGTCACCGGACGAAGAGGGCTAGGCGCGTTCCGGCGCTTCACCGTGCGCCGCGAGCGGCTTTCGCGTGTGGGCAAGCGGTAGGCAAACACGGCGCGCGGACCGGCAACTGGCTCGCACGCAGTCTTCGCGTTTGCGGACGCAAGCTCGGTCCGCGGGCGACAGCGCGTAGCAACTGTCTCGTGTAACACCGCGAAGGGGCAGCTCGACACGCGAAAGGTCCGCAAAACATTTCGGGGGACACCTGGTTTTCCCTCGTTGTGATAGAATCACGATCGGTGATGAGGTGTGGCGAGAGGTCCGGGGTGTTCCGTGACCAACCGTCGAAGAGGCGACTCGGGTCGATTGCTGCTGCTGCTGCTGCTGGCCGCGATCGCGAGTGCCGGCCTCACGACCAGCGAACCCGCAAGCTCGCTCGCGAACGACCCGCTCCGGCCGTTGCTCGACTACCGGCCGCCCGTTGCGAGCGTCGTGCTCGACCGTCGCGGCGAGCTGATTGGTCAGTACTTCGTGCAGCGCCGACGACTCGTCCGGATCGAGGAAGTGCCCGCGCACGTGATCCAGGCATTCGTCGCAAGCGAGGATTCGCGCTTCTTCGAGCACGGCGGGATCGACTTGACGGCGATGCTGCGTGCGGCCTGGGCGAATCTGCGACACGGTCGGATCGAACAGGGCGCGAGCACGATTACGCAGCAGCTCGTGAAGAACGTCGTGCTGACTCACGAGCGAACCTGGAGTCGAAAGCTGCGCGAGGTCTTGCTCGCACTCGAAGTCGAACGTCGCCTCAGCAAGGAAGAAATCCTGCTGACGTACCTGAACCAGATCTATCTCGGAAACGGTTCCTACGGTATCGGTGATGCCGCTCGGTCCTATTTCGGGAAGGATGTCTCCGAGCTGAGCCTCGCCGAAGCCGCTCTGCTGGCCGGATTGCCGCAGCGACCGTCTGCGTATTCGCCCATTCGTCACCCGGAGGCCGCCGAAATCCGGCGTCGCTACGTGCTCGATCGCATGCTCGAGATCGGGATGATTACACCGGAAGAGTTCGATTCGGCGCGCGCCCAGCGGCCGGAGATCCGGCGCGAGGTCAGGGGGTTGAAGTCGCCGTCGTACGCCGCCCACTTCATCGAGGAGGTGCGACGCGAACTCGTCGAGCGCATCGGTGCGCGGCGCCTGTACCGCGGTGGATTCGTGATCGAGACCACCCAGGACCTCGATCTGCAGCGTGCCGCCTACGAATCGGTGCGCTCGGGTCTCGAGAGTCTCGACCGCCGTCAGGGTTGGCGGGGCCCGCAGCGGCGGGTGATCGATGGGGGGTGGGGGGCGGAACTCGAGACGCTCGGGCGTGAGGGCGGATGGAACGAAGCACGCGAGATCGACGATGCCGCCGATGGGAAGACGAACTGGCCGGGGCTGGTGCTCGGCGCCGCGACCGATCGGCGCGGGAAGGAAATCGCCCGGGTCGGACTGGCGCCCGGCGTGGTCGTGAACGTGGAGGTGGACCCCACCGATTGGGGAGAGAGTTCGGCGGGCGAGGGTCCGGAGACGCGAATCCTCGAGGCAGGAGACGTCGCAGAATTTCGACTCGGCAAGGTCGACGGTCGAGTGACCGCGGACCTCGTTCAGGAACCACTCGTCGAGGGCGCTCTATTGTCCATCGAGATTGCGACGGGCGACGTACTCGCGATGGTAGGTGGCTACGATTTCGATCGGAGCGAATTCAATCGCGCGATCCAGGCGCGCAGACAGCCCGGGTCGGCTTTCAAACCGTTCGTCTACGCGGCGGCGTTGGAATCGGGCTATACCCAGTCGTCGCACGTGCTCGACTCGCCGAATTTCTATTACGACCGAGCAACGCAGTCGACCTGGCGTCCACGCAACTACGGCCGCCGTTTCCTCGGATGGCTCACGCTCCGAGCTGCGCTGACCAAATCCATCAACAACGCGACCGTGCACCTGGCGAGCCGCGTCGGAATCGATCACGTCGTCGAGATGGCTCGACGGCTCGGTGTCGACTCGGACATGAAGGCCAACCTGTCGCTTGCGCTCGGCACGAGCGAAGTTTCGCTGCTCGAAATGACACGCGCATATGCGGTATTTCCGGCGGATGGGAAGATTGTTCGCACGCGCTTCATCCGCCGCGTTCGCGATCGCGACGGCGAGGTCCTCTTCGAAGACAGCTCGCTGGATCACACGACTGCGCGGATCGAGACGGGCGAATCCGGCCGCGACGCGGAAACCGACGGGCAGGTGATTTCCCCACAAGTCGCACGCGTGATGACCGACCTGCTGCACGGAACCGTAGCCGACCCCGGTGCGACCGGCCGCAGGGCGCGCGCGCTCGGTCGTCCGGTGGCGGGCAAGACCGGCACGACCAACGGCAATCGCGACGCGTGGTTCGTCGGCTTTTCGCCGGAAATCGCAACGGGAGTCTGGGTCGGTTTCGACCACCCGCGTTCGCTGGGAAGTCGGGAAACCGGCGGTCGCGCGGCGCTTCCGATCTGGGTCGATTACATGGGCGAAGCGCTGGCGGACCGTCCCGAGCGGGAGTTCAGCATGCCGGAGGGAGTCGTGTTCGCTCGCGTCGATCCGCGCAACGGGCACCTGGCCGGGAGCAACGGCCAAGTCACCGAGTGGCAGGCCTTCGTCGCCGGGACGGAACCCGTGCGAAGCGCCTGGCGGAAGTCGACGAAACGCAGCGCGCGTCGCGAGTTGATGCTCGACGCCTTCTAGTCCGCGCGTCCCATCGCCGCGATCGGTCGCACCCGCCGATGTCGAGCGCCCGGCAAGCGGCGGAGTTCGTTCGCAGAAGTCGCCTCGGTGTTTTTCCCGAGCGGCAGCCAAGGCAATTCCAGCGTGACCGGGATCGGGCGATAGATGTCCATATCGCGCTGCAGTCGCTCGAAGACGCTCAGCGGCTGCTGCTCGCGTCCGGTGAACAGATTGCACACGTAGGTGAACGTGATGCTGCGCCCGGATGCGAATTGCGG
>Ga0210064_1000754_pt1 | contig 14957 bp, 10 predicted proteins | sample Muzzi_CordC_D2_FD_185531 | JGI IMG/M metagenome (GOLD analysis project Ga0210064, IMG submission 185531) | Wetland microbial communities from San Francisco Bay, California, USA, that impact long-term carbon sequestration - Muzzi_CordC_D2 (SPAdes) | ecosystem: Environmental > Aquatic > Marine >...
GATCACTTTCATTCTGAGTATTAGTGTTGACCATCGTTTAATAACAGAGGAGAAAATAAATGGCTGTAATCACGATCAGCAGAGAAACAGCTACAGGCGGTAGAGAACTGGGACGGTTACTTGCAAGAAAACTTGACTACCGGTACGTTGACAAATCTCTTATTCAAGATATTGCCAAAATTCTGAATGTCTCGGAAAAAACATTGGTATCTTTTGAAGAAAGAAGAAGGTATGAGGGATATGATAAAAGCGTAGTATGTGAGGAAGAATATAAGAAAAGCCTGGGATCTTTTCTCTTGGGAACAGCCTTAGAAGACAATGTTGTCATTATTGGACGAGCAGCATACTTTTTCCTGAAAGACATGAAAAATTGCTATCATATTCGATTGGTTGCACTAACGGATCGGAAAAAAAAATATGCTTTGGAAAACTATAAAATAAGCCCGGATCGCGTCCAGGAGTTTATAGAAACAGAAGATAATAAACGGAAATGGTTTCGCAGATCAATTTGCGGGATGAGATTTGACGACTCGTTTTGGTTTCACTTGACGTTGAACATGAGCCGAATTTCCATTGAAAAAGCGGTTGAGCTAATCAGGTCTGTATCAAATCTTTCCGGTTAGCCATCTATCAGCCTCAAACCTGCGATCACTGCAACTTGTTTCTATCCTTTATATTATGATGTCAATCAACCGTCCGCCGGCAATCGAACTTCAAATTCCGCACCGGGGTCATCACTCTTTTGCCACTTTAACGTACCGCCGTGTTTTACGATAATCTCATGGCAGATATACAGCCCGAGTCCGGTGCCCTTGCCCACCGCTTTGGTGGTAAAAAAGGGTTTGAAAATATCCTCCCGGACTTCCTCCGGAATACCCGGCCCGGTATCTTTGCACAAAAAAACCACCTGCCTTGCATTCACATCAAAATGAGTCGAAAGAAAGATCGTCCCTTTCATGTCCATCACCGCCTGAATCGCATTTTGAATGATATTCAGGGCCACTTGCCCTAAATTTGCGAAATTGCCCCTGATATCCGGCAGATCCTTAGCATACGATTCAACGATGTTCAGCTCGCAATGTTTGTATTGATTGTACAGTATTCTTAATGCATCTTTTACAACCAAATTGATGTCCACCGCTTCCGAGTAAGTTTGGGTTTGCCTGGAAAGTCCCAGAAGACTTGAAACAATCGATCTTGCTCTGTCAAGTTCCTTGTCTGCGAATTTAAGATCATCGATCATGTCTGCGTCCAAGGAATTTTCTGAATCCAGTTGCTCGATGTCCTCGATGGTCGCCTGGACCAGGCTGGTCACCGTAGTCAATGGATTGTTCAGTTCATGAGCAGCGCCGGCAACCAGCTGGCCGATGGCAGCCAGGCTTTCCGAACGGATGAGCTGCTCTTGAGTCCGCTCCTTTTCAGACAGGGCTTCTTTAAGGGCCCGGGTCCTTTCTTCGACTTTCTTTTCAAGATCTTTATTCAGATCTTCGATAATTTTATAGGAACGCGCATTTTCAAAGGCAAGCGCGCTTTGACTGGAAAGTGTTTCAAGAAGATCCATATCTTCTTGTGTAAACAAATCACCTGATCGTTTCTCACCCAGAATAATGAATCCATATAACTGCTCTTTAAATAACAATGGAAGCGCTATTTCGGCATTCAAAATCTTTAGATCCGAGAGCATATCTTTATCGGCCGATAGAACCCGCTTTACAATCTTTCTTCTTATAATAGGCTGGTGATGTGTTTTCATGAATTCGACCAGGGCGGATTCTTTACGCCATTTAACCGGCTGGTCAAGATTCACCGGTTTCGCGTGTGCTGAAAAATTGACAAAATGATGATTTGATGGTTCCGATAAAAAAACAGAACAATACTCCACGAGCATCGCATCAACCACCGTATCTGTCAAAAGTTTTGCAATGGCATCATAATCGAGCACGGAAACGATCGTTCGACTCACATGTTTGATGGTTTTCTGGTAATCATATTTGCCCTTGTAAAAAATGCGATCCACAAAGTCCTGAACCCTTGACTTTAGCGGCCCGAATACCAGTGCTATCAGAATAAAAAAGAATACGGGAAAATAAATCGAATCTGATAAATGAGCGTCTTTAAAAACAGCGTTGGCCACAATGATGAGCAAGGCATATAAACAGGTTAAAAATGCGGTCAGAAGAGAATAAATGAGGCTCTTTTTAATAAATATCCCCATATCCATCAAATCATGTTTGAAAAGACCGACGGCAAAGAGTATGAGCGGAATAAAGCTCAAATTTCCGGGAGGATATAGGGAGAATCCGTTAATGGTAAACACATTCAGCCCGTTCATCAACCCCATGATTCCGAATCCGGCAAAAAGATATTTGAGCCTGTTTTTATGGGAACTGCTTGTTTCGAAACGTATGGCCTGATAGATTTGTATCAAAGCATAGAGGGTAACCAACAGGCCGGCCAGACCGAAAAAAGGATAAACAACCCCGCCCCTGGCAAAATATCCGAAATAATGCTTCTGCATGGACGCAATATAAAAAGTTGTGGGAGTGAAGCACATGAGAATGAACGCATACACATAAGCGGCCTTGATCAGCCATTTCCGTCCGGAGATATTGAGATAGGCATGAAAAAAATGAAGATACACCGGGAAAAGATACACGATAAAAAAATGATCTGTTCGGCTGATTCGAAGCGCCGTTTGTTCGGATTGGGTATTGAAGGCAAAAAGAATGTCAAAGTAAAGAAAAGATCCGAGGATGCAGATGATCAAAAAAAGGAAGTTGGTTCGGGTCCTGGGACCTCTGAAAATCGCCAAAGCAGCAAGTGCGAGAAAGCAGATGAGCGTCAAGAGTGGGGGAATGCTGTAAAATGTCATGGTATCTTATTCCCTTTTATTGATGGACACTATTTAGCATTTCCCGTGCATGATCAAGTGTAGCTTGAGTTATTTTTTCACCCCCCAGCATCCGGGCAATTTCTTTAATTCGTTCCGGGACACTTAAGCAGTTGATAGAAGTTTTTGTTCTACCCTCTGAAACATGCTTGGAAATGCTGAAATGATGATCGCCGAATTTTGCAATCTGGGGCAAATGGGTAATGCAGATAATCTGGTGATGTTTGGCAAGAGCGGCGAGTTTTTTGCCCACAACCTCAGCCACACTCCCTCCGATACCTGCGTCAACCTCATCAAACACAATGGTCTCCACCGATTCTGTTTGGGCAAGTATTGCCTTTAACGCCAGTACGACCCGTGAAAGTTCGCCGCCTGAAACAATGCCGGACAGCGGTTTAAGAGGTTCTCCGACATTCGGTGCTATCAAAAAGACGGCTTGGTCGATTCCGGTTTCATGAACAACATTCTTTTCTACGGTAAGGTATGGATCGTTGCTGACGTCCGCCGGGATTGTTCGAAAAAAGACCTGAAATTTGGTCTGGGGCATCTTTAAGGAAGCCAATTCTTTTTCCACCTTTTTGGCCAGTATTTCTGCTGCTTTTTTCCTTTTCCTGGAAAGTATCATCGTCAGTTCCACCAGTTTGTTATGCAGGCTGGAAAGTCTTTGTTCAGCACCGGCGATATCCTCTGCCAAACTTTCCAGATTCAACAGTTCCTGTTCAATGGATTCCAGACGCAACAATGCGGCATCCGGCGAGCCGCCGTATTTGCGATTCAGTTTGTTAATAACATCAATACGCTCTTCAACAACCTCGAGCCGGCTTTCATCCATCTCTATATTTTTCAGATAGGTTCTCAGTTCTTCAGCGATATCTTCTACTTTAAAAGCGATTTCGTCAATCCGTTTTGCCGATGAAACAAGCAAAAGATCTATCAACGCCGCTTTTTCAAGATTCTTTTTCACCAGCGAAAGCTGTTCCACAACAGCCCCTTGTGAATCATACAGCATTTCAATGCTGTCCCGAGCTGTTTGAAAAAGCGTTTCGCTGTTTTTCAGTCGTATCCGTTCCTGTTCTAATGCAGCATCTTCTCCGGGGGTTAACGCTGCCTCCCGGATTTCTTTTTTCTGGAATTCAAGAAGCTGGATATGTTCCGCCTGTCGATCTTTTTTGGCTTTCAAACCATTCAGGTCTCGAATCAATGGGACAATGTCATGAAAACACCGGTAGACCAAATTGCGCTCAGGTATCAATCCCCCAAATTGATCGATGATGGCAAGTTGTTGATCCTCTTTCAACAGTCCCTGATGAACGTGTTGACCGGAGATACTGGCCAAATTCTCTGTGATCAGATTCAACAGTTGAATGGTGGCAAGACGCCCATTGATATAAATCCGGTGTCGGTCTTTTCGAGAAATAATCCTTCTGATCAACAATCCTTCTGCCGGGTCATACCCATTTTTTTTCATGATTTGGACGATGCCGGGCTGGTCTTTGATATGAAATAATGCTTCTAGTTCGGCAGTGTCTTGTCCGGCACGGATGAGTTTTGGCGTAGCCCGGCTGCCCAGCAGAAGATTCACGGCATTGATGATGATGGATTTGCCGGCGCCGGTCTCTCCGCTCAAAATGGTCAAACCGTCTGAAAAGGATATCCGAAGATCGTCGATGATGGCAAAGTTGTTAATGGAAAGCTCTTGAAGCATAAAGGCAAACATCCAATTGTATTGACATGGAATAAAAGATATACCCCTATTGAGAAAACGTATTCAATGAATGTCATTTGTTATGGTTTTATTGCATAATACGCAGTGATTGTAAAGATGCTTGTTTTTCATAAAGAATGCTGTTTTCCCGTGATGCCTTAATTTCAAGGAAAACGCATTTGATTTCGTTGCAGCGAAGCGATGGCGTGTTTTTCTTGGAGTCCGAATGACTGTTTGACCTGCCCGCTTGTGCCTCGCAGTGGCAGGCGGGAGGGCTTTAGCACAAGTTTCAGTCGGTTTCCAAAAAATTTACGCCGTCGTGAAGCGTTCTCCTGATACTGACATTCAGATTCATTTGCCCCATACTTAATCGTTAAATTTCTTGACAGTTCAGACATATAAGACTATTTCTTGGAATATTTCAAATAGTTGTGCCAAGACTTAACATACAAGAAACGAGTTCACGGGTGTGCTTCCCCGTGTAACGATACGGTTGGAGTGGCTTCGTCATTTCAGAGATTTAGCGGTGGGGGAGACCGCGGCTCTCGCATGCTTTTCGTGGGAGAACGCGGAGGGGGCGGGAATGCCACCGTTGCTAAGTCATTGAAATGAATAGGCACATAGACCCCAGAGTGAAACGGGGAAGCACACACCGTGAACTCATACCTTACGAGGAGCACCATAATGTCTGAAAAAGGAATCGTGTTCTTTCCGGAAAGTTATCTCGAAGCCACCCCCAAAGATTATCGCCTGGATGACTATGAAGATGTGTTCTTCCCGGCCAAAGACGGTACTCGGCTGCATGGCTGGTTTGTCAACGGACCGGATGAACGGGCGGTAGTGCTCTGGTTCCACGGCAATGCCGGGAATATCAGCCATCGCCTTCACAATCTGAAAAAATTGCACGATGCTCTTCAGGTACCCATCTTTATTTTTGACTACCGTGAATACGGTCGGAGTGAAGGTGAAATCTCAAAAGCCGGTACTTTCTCGGACGCAAATGGTGCTTTCCGGTATCTCATTGATGAAAAGGGGTTCAAAACATCTTCCGTGCTACTGTTCGGACGGTCTTTGGGAACCGCACTGGCCGTTGATATTGCCAGTAAAGAACAATGTCTGGGAGTCATTTTGGAAGCGGCATTTACGTCCACAGATGACATGATGCAGCGATATTTTCCTTTCTTTACCCCACCCCCAGCGTCAAGCGTTAAATATGACAGCATGTCTTTGATCGATGATATACAGTCACCCATCCTGTTCGTCCACGGCCAGTTTGACCAAACCATCCCTGTCTCCATGGCACGCCGTCTTTTCGAAAAAGCCCGCTCCCCAAAAGAATTCTATGAAATTCCAGGAGCCGATCACAACGATACCTACCTGGTTGGGGGCCATGAATATTTTGCCGTATGGCAGAAATTTTTAATCAATTGTTTGAATCGTTAAACCATAATTAATTCAGGAGTCGAAACATTTTTATTGTAAATACATAAGTACGTATTCATGTGGTGCACTCTTCCGTTTCACTCTGCGTCTACGTGGCCGGTCATTTCGATGACTTAGCAGCGGGGGCATTCCTGCCCCCTCCGCGTTCTCCCGCGAAAAACATGCGGGAGCCGCGGTCTCCCCCACTGCTAAGTCATTGAAATAACGAAGCCACTCCGCCGATGTCGTTATACGGAAGAGCACATCCCATGAACGTTACAACACATATATGAACTACCGCCTATGAGAGCGGATTGGTCTTCACTTTCAGCTTCCAACTTCGCTCTTTGGGCTTCAAGTTTCGCTCTACGAGCTACGACCCGACAAGATGGATAATCTTTTTTAAAGCTGTTAAGGTTTTAAAATAAATCGGTGTTAAAGGAGCCGCAGGTATGATTTAATTTTTGCTGGAAGCTGTTTGAGTGGATTAGGGATCGTTATGAAAAAACCCTCATCGATTCGAGGTCATGTGAAGGTATTGTTTTCAACCGTTTATCCTTATCAAAAGACAAGGCCGGTTTTTTTATTACAAGCCGTTATCCACGAGTTCTTTGAGAAAAAATTAAATTATATCAAGGCGACCAAATTCTTTCTTTATGAGCCTTTAACCCCGAGCCTGCAGTGAATTGCAACAAAATTATTTACTCATGACCGAAAAAACCATCCATAAGCAACTGACCAATATCTGTGCCGAGGCCATTATCAAGGCTTTTAATGAATATCAAGCCAAATTCAAGGTGATTACTCAGCGGGCCAAAATGCGCTTCGAGAACCAGGATTGGCATGGGATGAAAGCCGATTCAGACGAAAGGCTTGATCTCTATAAAAAAGTGGTGGATCAGATCGTTGTTGAAATCAGCCGGTTTTTGAACAATGGAATCAACGATAAAGAGATATGGATGGACATCAAAGGCACCTACTCTGGTTTATGCAGTAAAATAGACATTTGGGAATTGGCAGAAACTTTCTTCAATTCGGTTACCCGGCGAATATTTGCCACGGTGGGCGTAGATCCCCAAATTGAATTTGTAGATACTTGTACTCGGACCGAAATCTTCCAAATTTCTGCCCTACCGTATCGAACCTACACCGGGAATCTGTCAACCCAAAGCTTGATTGAAATTATCCTCCGCGACTACGAGCATCAAACGGCATACGAAAACATACAACGCGATGCGGAATTGGTGTCAGAAAAAATTGATGACCATCTCAAAAGCAGCGGGTATTCGCCATGCATCGATCGGGCGGAAATGTTGACCTCCGTCCATTATCGAGGTAAGGGCGCTTATCTGATCGGTCGGATTTTCAGTGGTTCGGATTTCTTCCCTCTGGTGTTGGCGTTGCTCAATACTCCGGGGGGAATTGTCGTGGATGCTGTGATCTTGAGTGAGAATGAAGTGAGTATTTTGTTTAGTTTTACGCGCTCCTATTTCCATGTCGACGTCAAAAGACCAAATGAATTGGTGAGCTTCTTGAAAAGCATCATGCCTCGAAAGAGAATTGCCGAACTCTACATTTCTATCGGTTATAACAAGCACGGCAAGTCTGAGTTGTACTGCGATTTACTGCATTATTTGAGCCGGTCCGACAAAAAATTCGAACTCGCCGAGGGAGAAAGAGGCATGGTCATGGAGGTATTCACCATGCGTGACTACGGTCTGGTGTTCAAGGTCATCAAAGATCATTTTGCGTACCCTAAACATACCACCCGCGATGCGGTTATGGCCAAGTACGACCTTGTGTTCAAGCACGATCGCGCGGGTCGTCTTGTGGATGCCCAGGAATTCGAACACCTGAAATTTAATCGCAATCGTTTTTCGGATACGCTGTTAGACAGCCTGAAACAAAATGCCGCTCAAAGTGTGATCATCAATGATGATAACGTTATTGTCAAACATGCTTATCTCGAACGCCGAGTAACCCCTTTGAACATCTACCTCCGTAACGTCGATGACGCAGAAGCCCTAACGGCCGTTGTGGATTACGGCAATGCCATAAAAGATCTGGCTGCTTCAAACATCTTTCCTGGAGATCTTTTGCTGAAGAATTTCGGAGTCACTCGCCACGGCCGTATTGTCTTTTACGACTATGACGAACTTTGTTTGTTGTCAGTCTGCAATTTCAGAGTAATGCCCCAATCCAGAAGTTATGATGATGAACTCTCTGCCGAGCCCTGGTTTGGCGTTGGCGAAAATGATGTTTTTCCCGAAGAACTTCGAAAATTTATTGGGTTGCAGGGGATGTTGAGAGAGATTTTTCTTGACCATCATGGGGACTTGTTCGATGTACGTTTTTGGCATCAAATCCAGTCTCGCATCAGTGGTGGAGAAACCATTGATATCTTCCCCTATGAACAAAACAAGCGGCTGGTTCATGGCAAGATCGGTTGAATGTTGTCGTAGACACCTATTTATCGGGGAATATGTAATGCTTAATCGAAAACCCTGTTTTTTTCTATTTACTATTTTCTATTTACTATTTTCTATTCACTATTCACTGTTAACTGATCACCATTCACTGTTTACTATTCACTATTCACTATTCACTATTTTCTATTCACTGTTTACTATTCACTATCCCTCAAACTGCTCTTCTTCGGTGGAACCTGTTAGGGCAGCTGTCGCAGTCTCGCCGCCGCTGATAATCATCTGAATTTCATCGTAGTACCCCGCACCTACAAACGATTGATGCTTAACCGCACTGTAGCCCAATTCACGCTCCATCTGAAATTCATGCTCCTGTAACTGCGAATATGCTGTCATACCTTTTGCTTTATAAGCATGGGCCAATTCGAACATAGAGGCATTTAATGCGTGAAAACCGGCCAGGGTGACAAATTGAAATTTATACCCCATGGTTCCCAGTTCCTCCTGAAATCTCCTCAGCGTGGTACCATCCATATGCAGTTTCCAATTAAACGAGGGTGAACAGTTGTAAGCCAGCAATTTATTCGGGAATTTCTCCAGAATTGCCTGGGCAAATTCCCGGGCTTCTCCCAGATCCGGGGTCGAGGTTTCACACCAGATCACATCTGCATAAGGCGCATAGGACAGGGCTCTGGCTATGGCAAGTTCCAGACCGCCTTTAACTTCGAAATAACCTTCCACGGTTCTCTTTCCGGTCAAAAACGGCTGGTCAGTGGGGTCTATGTCGCTTCGGGTCAAACGGGCGCCTTTGGCATCTGTTCTCGCAACCATGATCGTAGGCACACCAAGGACGTCACTGGCGAGCCGGGCAGCCAAGAACTTTCGCAGATATTCCGAAACCGGCGCCAGAACCTTCCCGCCCATATGACCACACTTTTTCAAAGAAGATATCTGATCCTCTAAATGAACAGCGGCCGCACCGGCGTCGATGCATGCTTTGGTCAGCTCAAAGGTATTGAGGGGCCCTCCGAAACCCGCCTCGATATCTGCGACAATGGGAGCAAGCCAATAAATGTCTCCTCTGTCGTGCAGGTGTTGAAGCTGGTCGGCACGAAGCAGCGCATTATTTATTTTCCTGACCACAGTCGGGACACTATCGGCAGGGTAAAGACTCTGATCCGGATAGGTCTGTCCAGCCGTATTCGCATCAGCCGCGACCTGCCAGCCGCTGAGATAAATTGCTTTTAACCCCGCCAACACCTGTTGAACGGCCTGATTACCCGTCAACGCACCCAAAGCCTGAACATAGGGTTCTGAATTCATCAGATTCCAGAGCCGCTCAGACCCCAGTTGGGCGATAGTATATTCTATCTGAAATGAGCTACGAAGTCTCACCACCTGCTCTGCCGTGTAGGATCGCTCAATCCCTTCCCATCGCGGTTCATTTTTCCATGATTTTGCGAGTGCCTCGGCTTGCTGTTGTCTGTCCATAAAATATCCTCCATTGCTTTTACCCTATATGGTCATATGTTCGGGTGAACTTTTAAAGTAGCGCCAGATCGAAATCAGAAAAAAGGGAACAAGAATAAGTTTTAACAGTACCATATCCCATTCGTCATTTTCGCAAAACTTAAACCATACCCAAGTTGAGCGATTTTCAAGTTTGCTGCAGATAAGCAAGTCGAGCGTAGCGAAATCCCGCCCTGCGGGGGAAGATGTCGTTTCGCTATTGTCGCCTATGCGAAACGGCATCTGACGCAGTAGATGCGGTGAAATTGGAAATCCAACAGGGTTTCAAATTCTTGAAATTCAGAATGTCAGAATGCCTCAAAAATATGATTAAATAAACCATTTCAAAAATTTGAAACGCTCAGCTTAGGTCTTAGTCTTTTCAATACCAGTATTTAAAATTTCTGCTAATTGTGCTTTGGTGATAGGTTTTTCATAAATCCCGTCGAAGCCTGCATCCTCTATCTCATCCATATCAAAATCATAAAGGAATCCGGACAATGCAAATATTTTTAAATTAGGATTTAAGATCTTCGCCTTTTTACAGAAACTCAAGCCATCTACCCATGGCATTTTCAGGTCCGTAATGATCACTGAAAAGGATTCTTCACCCCTCAAAATATATTCGGCCTCTTCCGCACTGTCCACTGTAACAGCCATATAGCCAATGTTTTCCAACCTTTTTTTCATTAATTTCAGTTGGCTTCTCTGATCATCAACAACAAGGATTTTTTTAGTGTGTCCGACTGATTTTCTGTCTTGCATGTTATCCTTGATTCATTTTTTTGTTTATTTCTTTATTTGCCGAGATCACGCAAGTAATATCGCACAAAGTCCACAAAAAATCAAAAAGAATAATATGAAACGATGGGGTTTAGTGTCATTTCATTGCCGATCATCTTAAGGTAAAATGCCGGAGATTCTGTCCAAGCTCCGGTGTTCATATATCTGATGCCATTGTAAACCCTGTCTTCCGGATAATGCGTATGGCCGCAAATGACCGCCTTATATCCATTTTCCAAGGCACAATTTACTGCATTCTTCATCACATTATCTCTTAAAATTTTATACAACAACTCAAATTTCTTGGCATAGTTGGCCACATGAACAGGCCTTGATCCGAACTTAATCATCATATCGTGCATCAATTTAAAAGATTTGATAAAAACCTGACTTCGGGGCAAAATTTCATCGAAGTCATATCCGTGGGCAATCAACAATCTGTTTTCGATGGTGTAACATGTCTTAAAATGTATGTTCTTATACCCATTTTGAGCATAGCCATCGTCATGATTTCCCCGCACCCAAATGACCCTCTGACGGCGCGAGACTTGTTCAATAAGATGCAGAATTCGTTTATGAGGCGGCTGTAATTTTTTATTGGGGTCGTCTATGATATCGCCATTTAGGATCAGTTCACAATCTTCAGGAATACGGTTAAGAAAGTTCTCGAAGTCATGATGTAAAAAAAATCGGGATCCTATATGTAAATCGCTAACAACGATGGCATTCATTTAGTAAAATTCCAAGTGAAGTGAGCTAAATTGAGCTAAAATTAAGGAATTTATTAGCCAATCATATTTTAATGACAACGCGTCAACGCCATTTCAACCCTGGCCCAGACCGGCCAGCAATACTATATTCTCAAAAAGTCATGTTTGTAATGGCGCATTAGTCAGACCAATATAAGAACGATTCGCGCAAGGGCAAGCTTTAGGCACTTTAGATCACGTCAAACTTCCCCGTTTAATGCGGCATAAATAGGCACTTGACTGATCACCATTCTGCTCGTTCTATATATTCGGTTAGCCGTGTACTTTCATGAAGCAAAATTTCCAGTATTTGATTTGCTTCGTCCATGTTTTGGCTTCGTCCAATCTCTTCCAGCGACTTTGCTGCAGAAGAAACTCCATATGCACTCAGATTGGCAGCTGCGCCTTTTAGCTTGTGGGCCTGTTCGGTCAGCGCTACCGCATCTGTACCGGCAACGGCAACCTTTAATGATTCAATCTGATCAGGAAGCTCCTGAATAAACCCTCCGAGGAGCATTTTAAGAAAATCTTTGTCCCCCATGGCCCTCTCCAAAGCTTTTTCAAAGTCTAAAGGTTGTGTTTCTTCCGATGTTTCAGGTTGCAGGCGTTCTTTTTCAATCTTAGCTTTCTGGTTGGGAACATTTTGTTCAACCCGAGTCCACTTCTCGATCTTTCCCAATAGTTCCTCTGGATTGATAGGCTTTGGTGTGTAGTCATCCATACCCGCCGCGATGCATTTCTCACGGTCCCCTTTCATGGCATGGGCCGTCATGGCGATAATAGGTATTCTCCCCGATCGTGCTGAAAGCTGAATCTCAGAATCCGAAAGATCTTCGGAGTCATTATGATTGAGTTTTACCTGTTGAGCTTTGAGTTCCAATTCGCGGATTCGACGCGTGGCCGTATACCCGTCCATCACCGGCATCTGTATATCCATCAATATAATATCGTAAGGAATCTTCTCCAGGGCCTGTAGTACTTCCTGACCGTTTCCTGCTGCATCTGCTCGGTAACCGAATTTCTTAAGGATATGTAACGCCACTTTCTGATTGGTGGCATCGTCTTCAGCCAACAAAATGCGAATCCCTTGTTTTTTATTATCAGCCAGGGAATGACGTGTAACAATGTTGGCATCTATCGGCTGTTTTTTCTCTTTCCATATTTTCGTTGTTGTAGCGAGGCAGTCATACAACTGCGACTGTTTGATCGGTTTGGTCAAATAAGCGGCAAAACCAATCTTCTTTAATCGTGCCGCATCCCCCCGAGCCCCCATGGAACTCACCATGATAAGAATGGTGTCTGCCAAATCCGGATCTTGTTTGATACTGCGGCCCAATTCCTCTCCGTTCATTTCCGGCATCTGCATGTCAATAATTGCTATCTCAAAAGGATCCCCCGTTTCCCGGGCGCGCCGCAGTTCATCCATTGCCTGGGTTCCACTGGAAGCTTCACCAAAACGACATCCCCAGGACTTGAGCTGCTCCCTGTAGACCTGTCGGTTGATGGCATTGTCATCCACAAAAAAGATTCGTTTCTTGCGAATATCCGCGGGAATCATCACAGTCTTACGATCATCGGGCTGTTTTTCCAGTTCCACAGTAAACCAGAACGTGCTGCCCTGGCCTTCCTTACTATCAACACCGATACGCCCCTCCATCAGTTCCGTGAGCTGCTTGGATATGGCCAGCCCCAAGCCGGTGCCGCCGTAATTGCGTGATGTGGACCCATCCACTTGTGAAAATGACTGGAACAAACGGTTTGTTCCTTCTTCCGATATGCCGATACCGGTGTCGCGTACACTGAAACGGATCACAGCCCGATTGGCGCCCTCTTTTTCAAGTTTGGCCTTTAGCGTCACTTCACCAGAATCTGTAAACTTAATGGCATTGCCCAAAAGATTGATCAAGATCTGTCTTAGCCGTCCAGGATCTCCACGTAGCAGAGAAGGTATCTCATGATGGACGATGGAGGCGAATTCCAGGCCTTTTTCATAAGCTTTAAGGCTCATGAGTTCGCTCACTTCCTCAAGAGTAACTCTCAAATCAAAATCGATGTTCTCCAGCTCGAGTTTGCCGGCTTCAATCTTGGAAAAATCGAGGATATCGTTGATGACCGTCATCAGAGAGTCGGCGCTCTTTCGAATGGTTTCGTTAAACTGGCGCTGCTCACCGTTAAGATCAGTATCCATCAGCAGATTTGCCATACCGATAACACCGTTCATGGGCGTGCGAATTTCATGGCTCATATTGGCCAAAAACTCGCTTTTTGCGATATTGGCCGCCTCGGCAGCATCCTTGGCCTTTTTAAGTTCAACCTCGGTACGTTTGCGATGGGTAATATCCGCAACTGTGCCAGTATACCGTATTCCGGTGTCGGAAAAAACAGGGGAAGACCGGAGGTGAATCCAGCGCTCGACGCCTTTTGGGGTAATGATCCTACAATCTTTTGAAAACGCCTTCAGGTTCGTTAATGTCTGTTCCCATTGTTCAGATACGGATTCTCTATCTTCAGGATGCAGAAACGTTCGCCAGTCACTCATAAGGCTTTCAATGAGAGATACTCCAAAAATTTCCTGCCAACTTGTGTTGGTATACAGGCATTCGCTCTCTTCATCTGTTTCAAATATTCCAACCGGTAATGTCTCAGAAATCAGGCGAAACCGATGTTCGCTTTCATTCTGAATATCACCCGGTTTAGTGGATTCGGCGACCTTCTCTTCCAATATTTTTATTCGCTGTTCCAGTTCTTCATATGAAGGTCTATTATCACTCATTACTTTATCTTCTTCCAAAGGTTTATCCTACCTAATATGAGAACAAATCCATATCCCAGATTATCGTCACTTCCAGCCAAAATCTTTAGCGCGAATTTCGAAAAAAATTGGGCGATTAAGAAACAAAGCACCTTAAAGATGGTAAAGGTTTAAATGTTTAACCTCAATTGAGCGAAAGTCGAGTATGCACCAGATCCAAGGCATCACGGGCGAAGCCGTAGTCGCCTACTGCGAGTCCTTGATAACGAGAGAGATGGGGTATAATGGGCTTTCCCGTAGGGTAAACAAAATGATGAAATAAACATCTGATGATAACTCTTCTATACCATCATTATCGAAACCGAATTATATCAGGGTAACAGACTATTATTTCAATGCTTTTTATATTGGTCAGCATTTTGTTCACGCCCATTTGAGGTTTTAAAAAATGGATGGCGCAAACAGATGATTTATAGGTCTTGATTCGATGTAAGAAATATGTCATTTTTTGAACGTGCCAAACAAAAACAACCAAAAACCGCCTGAGGATCGTATTGATGGCTGGAGCTGAAAAAATTCAAGGCAAAAAGCTGATCAGACTTTTGGAGCAAGTACAACGTGAAAAAATTATGCTTTCCATGAGACTTGTTGGACAAAACTATGAAAGACTTACGATGGTCACCCGCATTCCAAAGGACGAAAAAGCGTCTTTTTTTGCCAT
>Ga0210064_1000755_pt1 | contig 14956 bp, 11 predicted proteins | sample Muzzi_CordC_D2_FD_185531 | JGI IMG/M metagenome (GOLD analysis project Ga0210064, IMG submission 185531) | Wetland microbial communities from San Francisco Bay, California, USA, that impact long-term carbon sequestration - Muzzi_CordC_D2 (SPAdes) | ecosystem: Environmental > Aquatic > Marine >...
TTGCCGGCGCGCTCGGCCGGGGCGAGCAGACCGAACGCCGGCTGACCAACCTGCTGCATCTGGGCGAGTTGCTGCAACAGGCCTCCAAGGCGCACCCGGGCATGGACGCCTTGCTGGGATGGTACCGGGAGCAGCGCAACCGAGGCGCAACGGAAGAGGCGGAGCTGCGGCTGGAAAGCGATGAGGCGCTGGTACAGATTGTCACCATCCATGCCAGCAAGGGGCTGGAGTATCCGGTGGTCTTCGTGCCCTACCTGTGGGGTTGCAAGCCGCGCACACTCAACGGCCTGCTGGCGTTTCATCGCGGCAAGGAGGCCTACCTCGATGCCGGGTCCGACGCCATAGAGGATCATCTCCGTCTGGCAGAGCAGGAACGCCTGGCCGAGGACGTGCGCCTGGCCTACGTGGCGCTCACCCGCGCGCAGGCCGCGCTCTACCTGGTATGGGGGCGGGCCGGATCCAAAGGCAGTTCCGCGGGGCAAACCGCGCTCGCCTGGCTGCTGCACCCGCACCAGTCGCGGGAGTCGCTGGCTGCGGGAAACCCGGACGCGTTCGCCGGCCTGGCGAATCTGGAACCGGATCTGCAGCGGCTGGCGGAACGGGCGCCGGACGACATCGCCGTGACTTTGCTGCCAGAGTCTGAAGCGGCGAGCGCGCCGCAGCTGACCGGGAAGCCGGACGTGCTGGAGCCCCGGCGATTCACCGGCCAGATCGCCACCGACTGGCGGATCAACAGCTTCTCTGCCCTGACACGGGACGTTCATTCCGGTCCTGCCATCCCGCGCGCCGGCGCGGCGGATGACCCGGCGCTGCAATTTCCGGCGGGCAGTCATGTCGGCTCGTATCTGCACCTGCTGCTCGAATGCCTGGATTTCCAGGGCGATATCGAACGCCAGGTGCTGCAGCACAGTGCACAGGTCGCCGCGCGCTTCAATCTCGATCACGAACGCTGGGGTGCAGACGCCGCCGCCTGGATGGCGCGGGTGGTTGCCACGCCGCTCGACGGGCAGGGACTGCGGCTGGCGCAGCTGGCGCCGCAGGCGCGGCTCAACGAACTGGAATTCGACTTTTCCACGCAGCGGGTCGACATCCAATCCCTGAATGCCTTGCTGGCGCAGGCGGCCGGACAGTCGCTGCCGCCGCTCGAAGTCCCAACCTTTCGGGGCATGGTTACCGGTATCATCGACCTGGTGTTCGAGCACGAAGGCCGGTTCTACATCGCCGACTACAAGAGCAACTTCCTCGGCGGGCAGTTCGGCGACTATGAACCGCCGGGGCTGGAGCAGTCAGTGTACGAACGCCGCTATGACCTGCAGTACCTGCTCTACACCCTGGCACTGCACCGCTACCTGCGCCAGCGCCTCTGCGGCTACGACTACACGCGCCATTTCGGTGGAATCTACTACCTGTTCCTGCGCGGTATGCGCCCGGTAAGCGGGCCGGCGTGTGGTGTGTACTTCGACCGGCCCGAGCTGGCGCTGGTGGAAACGCTGGACCGGCAGGTTTTTCTCCACGCGGGGATGACATGAGCGGTTTCCTGCGACGCCTGATGGAGAACGGCGGCATTCCGCCACTGGCGTATTACTTTGCCCGTTTCGTGGCGCGCGGCTGCGGTGTGGACGAGGACGGCCTGCTGGCCCGCAGCGCCGCGCTGGTCAGCCTGCGCAACTTGCAGGGCGATGTCTACGTGGATCTCGGTGAGTATACGGGCCAATCCCTGTTCGGGGATGATAGCCAGGCATCGCCGGAGCTTGCCCGTGCGCCGGCGCTCGGCGAGTGGCTGGAGGTACTGGCCGGTGCGTCATGGGTGGGGCAGCCGGGTATGAATGCGCCACTCATTCTGGACCGGCAGCGCCTCTATCTCGGCAAGTACTGGCAGTATGAACAGACGGTGGCCGAAGCCCTGCGGGAGCGACTGGAATCCGTGGCGGCGCTGGATGCGGCACGGCTGGCTGATGGCCTGCGGCGCCTGTTCAGGACAGCGCAGGACGGTGAGACCGACTGGCAGAAAGTCGCGGCGGTGATCGCGGTCAGCCGCCGTTTTGCGGTGATCTCGGGCGGGCCGGGAACCGGCAAGACCACCACTGTGGTGAAGGTGCTGGCGCTGCTGCTGGAACAGAACCCGGGGCTGCACATCGCCCTGGCGGCGCCTACCGGCAAGGCGGCGGCGCGACTCACGGCGGCTATTCGCGGCGGCAAGTGCCGCGTCGACGCGGAGCCCGGCGTGCTGGAGCGCATCCCGGAGGAGGCGAGCACCTTGCACCGGCTGCTGGGCGCGGGGTTCGGCAGCGGCTTCCGCTACAACCGGGACAACCCGCTGGTGCTCGACTGTCTGGTGGTGGACGAGGCGTCGATGATCGATCTGCCGCTGATGGCGCGTCTGCTCGAGGCGCTGCCTTCCCGAAGCCGTCTCATCCTCCTTGGCGACCGCGACCAGCTGGCGTCTGTCGAGGCGGGTAACGTGCTCGGTGACATCACCGGGCATGGCCAGGTGCTTCGCTACAGCCGGTCGCAGCTCGATTTTCTGGAAAGTCTCGGCATGGCGGTCGACGACGGGGCGCTGCCGGACGCGGCGGCATCCCCGTGCATCGCCGATGCGGTAGGACTGCTGCGGGTCAGCTACCGGTTTGCCGGGGACAGCGGCATTGGTGAACTGGCGCGCCGGGTCAATGCCGGGGAGGGAGAGGCGGCATCCCGCCTGTTCGGGGACGGTCGCTACCGCGATATCGTCTGGCTCGACGCGGGGGAGAACAGCCTCAACCCCGCCTGTCTGGACTGGGCAATGGAACGTTATGCCCGCTACCTTCAGGCGGACGATGTACTCGCTGCGCTGCGCGCCTTCGAGCAGACGCGGGTGCTGGCCGCGCTGCAGGGCGGACCCTTCGGCGTCGGGGAAATCAACCGGCGTATCGCCGAGCGGCTGCAGGCGCTCGGGCTGATACGCGGCGGTGAGGAATATCACGGCAAACCGGTGATGGTGACGACCAACGACTACGAGGTGGGCCTGTTCAACGGCGACATCGGTCTGTTGTGGCGTGCCGGGGACGATAGCCTGCGCGCCTGGTTCGCCTTTACGGGAAACGAGCTGCGCAGCGTCTCCATACGTCAGCTGCCCGAACACAGCTGCGCCTATGCCCTGACGGTGCACAAGAGTCAGGGCTCCGAGTTCGACGAAGTGCTGCTGGTACTGCCATCCTCGGAGAGTCCCGTGCTGACGCGCGAGCTGCTATACACCGGCATCACGCGGGCCAGAAACCGGGTCACCCTCCAGGGTGAACGGCAGACCTTCATGCAGGGTTGCCAGCGCCGCGTGCAGCGGGCCTCGGCGCTGGCGGAGAAGCTCGGCTGGGTTGGTAGGGAGACTACATCCTGATCTATGTCTGTCCATTAATGAAATCAACTAAACGCAAAGACGCAAAGAACATATTTATGAATAAACAATCAGAAATGCTTTGCGTTCTTTGCGGTGTGAACGGCGCTTATCGATCAATCCACCGTAAGGATAGTCATCCCGGCGTAAGCGGGGATCCAGTACGTCGACACAGCGATACGTTAACTGCCGGGGGTTGAATGGACCGCACCGAACGGTTCTACAAGATCGATCAGCTGCTGAGCGAGCGACGATGCGTGCCGATGGATGCGCTGATCGAGGCGCTGGGGACATCGAAGGCCACGGTAAAGCGCGATCTCGAGTACCTGAGGGACCGTCTCCATGCACCGATTGTCTGGGATCGGGCGCTGGGGGGTTACCGCTACGATGCATCCGATCCCCGGGCGTCGGCTTACAAACTGCCCGGTCTCTGGTTCAGTGCGGCGGAAATCCATGCCCTGCTCACGCTGCAGCAGCTGCTGGCAAACCTCGGGGACGGTCTGCTCAAACCCCATATCCAGCCGCTGCTCGCGCGTCTCGAGGCGCTGCTGGAGAGCCGGGATGCCACCGGCGATGAAGTGCGCAAGCGTATCCGCATTCTGCACATGGCCGCACGCTCGACGAGGCTGGAACATTTCGAGACCGTGGCCAGCGCCACCCTGAAGCGCCAGCGGTTGCGGATCCGTTACTGCGCGCGTTCGAGTGGCCTGGAGAACTGGCGCGAGATTTCCCCGCAGCGCCTGGTGCACTACCGGGACAACTGGTATCTCGATGCCTGGTGCCATGTGCGCAATGCCTTGCGCGTTTTCGCGGTGGATGCCATCGGCGCGGCCGAGTTGCTGAAGGGCATGGCGAAAACGGTGTCAGAACGACGCCTCGACGCGGAACTCGCCAGCGGCTATGGCATTTTTGCAGGCAAGGAACTGAGCTGGGCCCGGCTGCGTTTCACGCCGGAACGCGCCCGCTGGGTCTCCGTCGAGCAGTGGCACCCGGAGCAGCGCGGGTGGTTTGAAGCCGACGGCTCCTGGCTGCTGGAACTCCCCTACAGCGCCGAGCATGAACTGCTGATGGATATCCTCAGGCACGGACCGGAGGTCGAGGTTCTGTCCCCGGCGCGACTGCGCACACAGGTGCGCGAACAACTCGCGGCCGCGGCTGCGCGCTATGAGGATTGAGCTGAATGGTGCTTACTTATGGATTATCGTTTTTATATTAAAGAACCAATGGCCACGGAAGCACACGGAAAACACGGAATATTTACTGATAATTTCTGTGTCTTCAGTGGATTTCGCGGCTATTTATCACGATTTCGACTTAACGATAAGTAAGCGCCATTCCGGTCTGAGCCATCGTTACAGGAGGCTCATCCAGTGAGCCACTGAGTCCCGCACACTGTATTTCCTGAAGCATCCCGATCCGGGAGTTGCATGGAGATACGGTGATGAAATTTGAAGAACTGGTGCAAACCGTGACGTTCATACTCTGTCTTGTCGCAAGCGGCGTGGTGCTGCCCATGGGGCTGGTGCTTGTCAGTGAGCCGCAATTTATCCACCCGCTGCCGGTGCTGCCGGAGCCGGTTATTATTTTCGAGGCATCGTCATAAGCGGATTGTGAAAGAGGGGCAAGGGTCGGGCAGGGGTCGCAACAGCATGGACTGTGTTGCCGGATGGCGAACGGGTCGGTGCAGAACAGGCCAGGTGGGCCTGATGCAACTTCTTGTCGTCCATGCTTCCCTGTGCGCGGTAAGGGGTACTTCGATTGTCACGGAAATTGCCGCTGACCGGGCGATGCCGGGCACGTTTATCCCTGCTGTTTGAAGATCCAGACGTCTTTCAGCCGAAGTTTTGTCTTGACCTCGTCAGCATGGGCACGGGCTTCACTCATCGTCCCGAAACCGGTTATCTGAACGCGCCAGAAGACCCGGCCTTTCACTTCGCTGCGGTTCTCTTCCACGGGGACACCACGGTCGCGTGCCCTGGCTGCGAACCGTTCCGCCAGCGCCTTGTTCGGATCGGACAGCAGGTTGATCACCCAGCGACCTTCCTTGAGACCGGTCTTCGGCGGTTTCGCATCCGCGGCGGTGGCGGAGGTGGCCGGCTCCCCGCTGGATGCCTCGATCGGTATTTCTTCCACGGAATGCAGCGCCAGCCTGGTATCACCCGTTGATTTGCTGTGCTGGAATACGGGCTGTGTCTCGACCGGAGTAAATACCGTGGCGGGTGTTTCCTCATCCGCTCTTTTTACCCGGCCGGCAGTTCCGGTGGATGCTGGCGTGGTCCTGGCAGGAAGTCGCGCAATGCCTGCCGCGGGCGCCTCGGAGGGGATGTCCGCGTCTGTGGCTATCATCGCTGCATGGCCTGTAGCCCTGGTTTCGATGGTAACCGGTTGCTGCTGCGCGGCGAGCGAGGTAAGTCTGGCGTCCAGACCCGAGAAAGACTCGGTCAATGCACGCACACGGGCATTCAGGGAGGCGTATTTACCCTCGAGGAGACTGGCGGGAAAGGCCCAGGTTTTCACCTCGACAAACTCGCTTTCCAGCGTATTCAGGCGTTTGTTGATTCCGAAAATATAGATATCGACGCCGATGATCAGTGAGATGACGGCGGCGAGGGAAAAGACTTCCAGCGCACTGAGTTTGCGTCTGCGATGGGGTGGCCGGTCCGGTCCGGGTGGTGGGGTTCGGCTGAGGCCGGCATTTTCACGGTTGCGCCAGTCCGCAAGGGGTGGCTGGGGATGCGCGGTAGCGGGCCCCGTAGTGGATGACTTCTTCCTGTTCAGCCAGCTCAACATAGATTGGTGTCCTTTCTGACTCGTTGCAGGGTGTCCGTATCGATAATCCGGGAATCTTCCTGACCGGGATTGCTTGAATGGCTTGCTTCCTGCGTCATTCCCCTCGGCATCGGTCGATTCCCTGTGATTGTGTAGTCATCTGCTACTGTGTCGCTGGCCCGCGGCGGTCGCGGAGCCCCGATGTCGTGTTTCTGCATGCTCCTGCCGGCGCTTGCCTTTGCATGTATCAGTTTTTCTTCAATATTCGTCCCAGTAATCCCGATAACAGATTTCCGGTTGCCGGATGATTGTGGACCTGACTCAGTGGGACCCACTCTGCCGAGATGTTATTCAATCGCCGGTCCGGGAATCTTCGCCGATTATTGGAACAGGCCTGCTCCTGTTTTGTGTTGAAACTACGTCGGTCAGGCGATTTTCTTCGATCTTCCATTCTCCATCCTGCTGTCTTGGCATGCATGCGACAAGCAGCGGGCCGAATTCTATCAAATCACTGCTGTCCCACAATGTTTTTTCGTGTCCGGATAGTGCGGCAGGTCTAGGCAAGGACGTGATATCGCGGCAGCCGGGCCTTCAAGTAGTCTCTTAAGCGACTGATTTTAACAGTCTTGCCCAGGGTTGTGTTGGCGATATTGTTGTCCCGTCATCGAATGATGAGGGGCGACAGAATTCCGGCGCTGATGTCGGTTCTTTCCCGTGCGTGGTAACGATCGCCATCTGCCGGTAGGTGTGCGGGGGAGCGGCCTGGCTGCGAATCGTCTCCGTCCATGCATGAACTTGCGTTCAATACCGCGTGCCTCGAGTTCGCTCACCACCGCCCCGGTGTGCCCGTTGTCGGGCAGCAGAAAATAAAGGCGTCGTTTAATCATCAAATCCTCTCGGGCAAGGTCTGATGCCGTATTCCTACATGTAGGTTCTGGCTTCCTCGCCGGGATCAGGCAGACCGGCAATGCGCCAGGCTTCGCGCTGGCTGTGGAACAGATGTTCCACGCCGTGCGGGCCCAGGTGATTTACGTGGCATACATGCCGGAACGAAGGCGGGGCCGCGCCGAATTTATCGTAGTGTCGCCGCAGTGAATGGATCACTCCCCAGTGGGATTGAGTGAGTTCCGTCAGGCCATCGTGTTGGGCAATCTCGGCCGCGAGGCGTTCCGTCCATTCCCGCGGATTCTTGAGAAAGCCCTCATTGTCAAAATCGGGCTGATGGCCAGAGCGTTGATTGAGGTTGTCCATGGTCGCTGCACTCCTTGGGTTGTGTGGCCAGGAAACCCGCTTCGCGACATGAGTCCTGGATAGCGCGGAATCTGTATGCACCGCTTGCGAAATCCCTGGTACCTGTAAGCAATAGTAAACCCGAGTAACTTAGTCAAGTATTGGGTGATATCACCACGCCGGGTATTTTCCGCTGTGGCCCCGGCTCATGGACATCCAGGTTGATGGGCAGGGCGGTGGTGTACTTCATTTGTTCCATGGCGAAGCTGGAGGTGACGTTTGAGAGTTCGATGCGATCGATCAGCGTTTTATAAAAGCGGTCATAGGCCGCGATGCTGTCGATGGCAACGCGCAGCAGATAATCGACTTCGCCGCTCATGCGGTAGGCCTCCATCACCTCCGGAAGGTCGTTGACCACCTTGTTAAAGCGTTCAATCCATTCCCGGCTGTGATGATCGGTCTTGATCGCCACGAATACCGTGACGTTGGCGTTGACTTTTACGGGATCCAGCAACGCGACCCGGCCGCGTATGAAGCCCTGAGACTCCAGTCTCTGGATGCGCTTCCAGCAGGGGGTCACCGACAGGGGTATCTGCGCGGCAATCTGCTTGACGGTCAGGTTGGCATCTGTTTGCAGGAGTTGCAGTATTTTCCCATCAGTTGCATCCATGGATTAAATTCCTGTTATTCACGTAATATAAGTAAAATATACCTATAAAAGCGTAAAAAACAGTATATAAAATAATTATTTTCTATATAAATGAATATTTAGATAAATATCTTATAGACTGATGTCGATGATCAGGTAATGAAATCAGTCAGGAGTTCAATAATGAAAGCCATCGTGGAAAAACCGGAAATTATTGGCTTGCCGCCGAATGTCGGCAGCTGGAGCGCGATCGGCATCCCCGGTTTCGTATCCGGAGCGCTCAGGCGCTGGGAGCGGGATCAGGGGAGATTGCCCACGCGATTCGTACTGGTCGCCTGCCCCACGGTGGAAATCAACGCCAACGGCGGTCTTCCCTCCCGGGTCAGGGAACTGACCAACCCGCGCCACCGTTTGCAGCATTTCACCGGATGTCACAAGCCCTATCTGGTTATTTTCCTTGAAGGCGAGGACGCAGACGCGCGGAGGGACGAAATACAGCAATGGCTCGCCTGGTCCGAGGGCTATCAGGTGGATTGCACCGACGGCTCGACGCGACTGCGTTTCATCGATGCGGTCGAGGAGCGCGACGATATTCTTCCGTAGTGTTCGTCCATTTACACCAGTTTCAACGCAAAGACGCAAAGTACGCGAAGCAATGCAACGATAAAATAATTGCATTTACCTTTGCGTCTTTGCGGTGAGTTCGGCTTTTTCTGGACGGTTACCAAATTAACGGTAAATCGCCATGGCTGGTAATTCTGTGCGGATCGGCTAATCTCACACTTGTCTCTCGCACAATGCCACGGTCCACCCCCGGGGGGGGCTCACGACAATCGTGAACGGGCGCGGGTGGCGGGAGACATTCCGGGAATTAATCGCTACTGATCCAGGCACATGGAGAATATTTATTATGATGACACGCAAGAAAATGACGGGACTTCTGCTGGCTTCCACCGCCGCCGCGCTGTTTGGCACCGCGACCGTTACGGTAGCCGCAGAGGGGACAGCGAGTAGCGCGGAGGTGAAATGCATGGGTATCAACGCCTGCAAGGGTACCTCGGAATGCGCCACGGCGAGCAATGGCTGCCAGGGTCACAACAGCTGCAAGGGCCAGGGATGGGTGCATGCCAGCAAGGAAGACTGCGACGCCAAGGGCGGGAAGGTCGTCGAGGAGTAACACCCGCTACCGAACCCGGGGAGCCTGTCCGGCTCTCCGGTGTTTTTTTTCGGTAATAATCGGCACTTCGCCGGTGCCGGCGTTACGGGCAATGCAGCAGAGTGTGATTGTCACGGCTGCCTGGTCGACGCTACCCTGTTACCCACTGCCCCGCACCCGCGCGGCGTCCAGACAGGATCAACATGGCGAATCCAGCATCTTGCCACGCACGGTACCCGGATCTCGGTTTCGGACTCGGTCTGCGCACGCAACACTATCAGGAAATACTGGACAGCGATCCATCGGTCGACTGGTTCGAGGCGCTGACGGAGAACTATCTCGTCCCCGGCGGCAAGCCGCTTTACTACCTGGAAGCGGTACGCTCCCGCTATCCGGTCGTCCTGCACGGGGTGTCCCTGTCGATCGGCAGCGCCGAACCTCTGGACAGCGGTTACCTGTCGCAGCTCAAGGCGCTGGCGGATCGCATTGAGCCGGCCTGGATTTCCGATCACTTGTGCTGGACGGGACTGAACGGGCGCAACCTGCATGATCTCCTGCCCCTGCCTTACACCGAGGAGGCCTTGGTCCATGTGAGTGACCGCATTCAGGAGGTGCAGGATTACCTTGGTTGCCGGCTGCTGATCGAAAATGTCTCCAGCTACCTCACCTATAGCGATTCCTGCATGAGCGAGTGGGAGTTCCTGAGCGCGGTCGCCGAACGCGCCGATTGCCTGATCCTGCTCGATATCAACAACATCTACGTCAGCAGTTTCAACCACGACTTCGATCCAAATGAGTATCTGTGCGGTGTGCCCGCGGAACGGGTGCAGCAGTTCCACATCGCCGGTCACCGCAATCACGGCGACTATCTCATAGATACCCACGACGAAGCGGTGATCGAGACGGTGTGGCAGCTCTATGCCGACGCCTGCCGTCGCTTCGGCGCGGTGTCCACCCTGATCGAGCGGGACGACAACATTCCTCCGCTCGCCGGGCTGCTGGAGGAACTCGACCACGCCCGCCGCATCGCCGCCGGCGTGGCCGGTCAATCGCCTGAACGGGCCGGCATGATGGCATGAACGGCGGGCGTTTGCGCGAACTCCAGGAGCAGCTCCAGTCGTACCTGCTGACGGGTGATCCCCGCATCGTGCAGCGCATCGTCGGCACGCCACGGGTGAATGCGCCTGCCCGGCTTGCGATCTATTCGGATGCCTATCGATTGCGGCTGCTGGAGGCGCTGCGGGTGGATTTTCCCGCGCTGCATACGCTCGCGGGCGACGCGGAATTCGAGCGCCTCGGGCGTGCCTACCTCGACGCCCATCCCTCCGGCCATTTCTCCATTCGCTATTTCGGCCAGCATCTCGCCGCGTTTCTGCAAAGGGACGATCGCTGGCGGGAGCAGCCGGTGTTCGCGGAGATGGCCGCCTTTGAATGGGCGCTGGGTCTGTCCTTCGACGCTGCCGACAGCCCGCTGATCGACGTCGAGGACGTAGCCGCGATTACACCCGGGGACTGGGCGCACATGCGTCTTGACCTGCATCCTTCGCTGCAGCGGCTGGACCTGCTCTGGAACGTACCCGGACTCTGGAAGGCGATCGACGAGGCGCAGCCGCCACAGGCGCCGGTTGCCGCCGACCATCCGCTGGCCTGGGTCATCTGGCGCCGGGATCTGAAAACCTTTTTCCGCTCCGCACCCGTAGATGAAGCCTGCGCCCTCGATTTGCTGCGGCAGGGCGAACGCTTCGCGACATTGTGTGAAGGGTTGTGCGAGTGGATCGACGAGGCGCAGGCAGCCGCACAGGCGGCGATCTACCTGCGGCGCTGGGTGCAGGACGGGCTCGTCAGCCGCATCGGGCTGGATTAACCGCCAGTCTCATCGCGCGCCTGTTTCTCTCCCTCACGCTGTTCGTGGCCGTCGGTCCGGTCGCCGAGCAGGCGGCGCACCACGACGAAGAACACCGGCACGAACAGCACCCCGAGCAGGGTGGCGCCGACCATGCCGCCCATCACGTCGGTGCCGATCGCATGCCGGCTGTTGGCGCCGGCCCCGGTGGAAATCGCCAGTGGCGTCACGCCGAGGATAAAGGCGATGGAAGTCATGAGAATCGGCCGGAAACGCAGCCGGCTGGCCTCGATGGTGGCTTCCAGCACCCCAAGGCCCTGCTGGCGCAAGGTGTTGGCGAACTCGATGATCAGAATGGCGTTCTTGGCCGACAGGCCGATCACCGCGATGAGGCCCACCTGGAAATATACGTCGTTCTCCAGGCCTCGCATCCAGGTGAAGCTGAGTGCGCCAAGCACGCCGAGTGGCACCACCATCATGACCGCCACCGGGATCGACCAGCTCTCGTACAGTGCGGCGAGTGCGAGGAATACCACCAGCAGTGACAGTGCGAAGAGAATGGGTGCCTGCTGGCCGGAGATGATCTCCTGCAGCGACTGGCCGGACCACTCATAGCCAATACCCGCTGGCAGGTCTTTGGTTACGATTTCCTGCATCGCGTCCATGGCCTGTCCAGAGCTGTGGCCCGGCGCGGCGGAGCCGGTGATCTGGATCGCAGGGTGACCGTTGTAGTGATCGATCGCCGGCGACGCCATCGTCCAGTTCGATGACACGACGCTGGAGAGCGGCACCATGTTGTCGATGCCGCCGCCACTGGCGGGGATGTAGTAATGTCTCAGGTCCTCGACGCGGCTGCGGTACTCGGCATCCGCCTGCAGCATCACCTTAAGCACGCGACCCTGGTAGTTGAAATCGTTGGCGTAGACCGGCGCCAGCATAAGGCGGATGGCGTCGTAGATGTCCGGCAGCGACAGCCCCATGGACTGCGCCTGCACGCGATCCACCTCGAGGTGCAGTTCCGGCGTTTCCTCGAGCTGGTTGGGCCGTACGCCGTAGAGCGAGGGATAGTCCTTGGCCTTCCCCAGCAGAGTATTGCGCGCCTGCAGCAACTGCTCCTGCCCCAGCCCCGCGCGGTCCTCGAGGCGGAAATCGAATCCGCCGAAACGCCCCAGACCGCGAATCGTGGGCAGGTTCATGACGAACATGCTCGCGCCCTTGATCGACTGCAGGGCGCCGTTCGCCCACTGGATGAAAGCGTTAATCTGTTCATCCGCCGCGCGGCGTTCGTCCCATGGCTTGAGGCGGATGAAGCCCAGACCGACGTTCTCTCCCTGGCCGATGAAGCTGAAGCCCGCCACATCGAGTACCTTGTCGACGGCCGGATTCTTCTGAATGATGGTTTCCATCTGCCGCAGGACCGCGCCGGTGCGTTCCATGTTGGCCCCGGGCGGAAGCTGTACGATCACCAGCGCATAGCCCTGGTCCTCCTCGGGCAGGAAGCTGCTCGGAAGCTGGGTGAACAGCAGGATCGCCACGCCGACGAGCGCGGCATAGGCTACCATCCATCGCGGGGTCTGACGGATCGACTGGCGCACGCGTGCGAGATAGCTCACCGACAGTTTTCCGTAAAAGCGGTTGAAGCCGCGCAGGAAAAGGTTCGGTTCCCCGTGCACCGGTTTGAGCAGGGTGGCGCACAGCGCCGGCGTGAAGCTGAGCGCCATCAGCGCCGAGATCGCCATGGAGATCGCGATGGTCAGGGAAAACTGCCGATAGATCACCCCCACGCTGCCGCCGACCAGCGCCATCGGGATGAACACCGCCGCCAGCACCGTGGTCATGGCGATCACCGCACCGGTGATCTGGCCCATGGCCTTGCGTGTCGCCTCTTTCGGTGGCAGACCCTCTTCGGTCATGATGCGCTCCACGTTTTCCACCACGACGATGGCGTCATCCACCACCAGGCCGATGGCCAGCACCAGGCCGAAGAGGGTGAGAACGTTGATGGAGAAGCCGGCGATGTACATGCCCGCAAAGGCGCTGGTCAGCGCCACCGGCACCACCAGCGTCGGGATCAGCGTGGCGCGCAGGTTCTGCAGGAACAGCAGGATCACCAGGAACACTAGCACCACGGCCTCGATCAGGGTCATCAGCACCTCGTGGATGGAGATGCTGATGAACTGCGTGCTGTCGTAGGGAACCAGCCAGCTTACCCCCGGCGGGAAATAGGCGTCGAGTTCGTCCATCTTGGCGCGTACCGCGTCAGCCACCTCCAGCGCGTTGGCTCCCGGGGCGAGCAGAATGGCGAACCCGGCAATAGGGTCGCCATCGAGATGCACATCGTGGCCGTAGGACTCGGCGCCGAGCGCGATGCGGGCGACATCCTTGAGATGCACACTGCTGCCATCCGGATTGGTGCGCAGGATGATGTCGCCGAACTGATCCGGGGAGGTGAAACGGCTGGCCGCGTTGACCGAGGCGCTGAAGCCCTGGCCCGGCGGGGCCGGTTCCGCACCGATGTAGCCGGCGGCGATCTGCACGTTCTGGTCACGCACCGCCTCGAGGACCTGGGAGGCGCTCAGGCCGTAGCCGCGCAGCTTGTCCGGATTGAGCCAGATGCGCATGGCATAGGCGGCGCCGAACAGGCTCGCGCTGCCGACACCGGGCAGGCGCTGGATCGGATCGAGCACTTGGGAGGCGATCAGGTTGTTGAGTGCGTAGGTGTCCAGGCTGCGATCTTTCGAGTGCAACGCGACCACCATGAGAAAGTCGTTATTGGCCTTGGCGACGGTGATGCCGTTTTCTGTCACTTCCCTGGGCAGGCGCGGCTGGGCGATGCTGAGCCGGTTTTGCACCTGCACCTGGGCGATGTCGGGATCGGTGCCGCTGACGAAGGTCAGGGTGATCTGCACCGTGCCGTTGGAGCGCGAGGTTGAATCGAAATACAGCAGGTCGTCGACGCCGGTGAGCTGCTGCTCGATCACCGAGGTCACGGTTTTTTCGATCACTTCCGCACTCGCACCGGGATAGACCGCGTTGATGCTGATCTGGGGCGGTGCGATCGGCGGATAGGCCGAGACCGGCAGCTCGAAGATGGCGACGCCGCCGGCCAGGGTGATGAGGATGGCGATGACCCAGGCGAAGATCGGCCGGTCAATAAAAAAACTTGGCATCGGCGTGTCGCCTCAGTGCGCGGCGGTATCGGCCGCATCGGCCGCATCGGCTGTTGGAGTTGCCGCTGGCACCGTCGTGGCGGTGGCGCCCGGCTTCACCTTCTGCAGTCCCTCGACGATCACCCGGTCACCGTCGGACAGGTCGCCCGTGACGATCCAGCCGGTGCGCGTCATGCCGTGGGTTTGCAGCCGGTGCTGCCCGACCTTGCCCTCGGCGTCCACGGTCAGGACATAGGCGCCCTGGCCGTCACGCGATACGGCGGCCTGGGGCATCACGAAGGCATTGTCGATTGCGCCGCTCGTCAGCCGCAGGTTGACAAACATGCCCGGAAGCAGCGAACGGTCCGGGTTCGGCAGCACGGCGCGCAGCGACACGGCGCCCGTGCCGGGATCGACGGCAAGATCCGAGAAGTCCAGCGTGCCGGTTTGCGGGTAGGGCGTCCCGTCCTGCAGGAGCACGTCCACCCGCACCGGGTGCTGCGCGGTCGCGGTGCCCCGCAGTTCCCGCAACTCGGTCACCGACTGGCTGAAATTTACATAAATGGGATCGATCTGCTCGATGCTGGTCAATTGGGTCGCCTCGCCCTGTCCGACCAGGGCGCCCTCGGTCACCAGCGCGCGTCCGGCGCGTCCGGCGATAGGTGCGGTGACCGTGGCGTAGCCCAGATCGAGGCGGGCGCTTTCCACGTCGGCCTGCGCCTGCTTGACCGCCGCCGCCGTACTGCGCCCGGTGGCCTGCGCGTTGTCGAGGTCCTGGGTCGAGATCAGT
>Ga0210064_1000757_pt1 | contig 14938 bp, 16 predicted proteins | sample Muzzi_CordC_D2_FD_185531 | JGI IMG/M metagenome (GOLD analysis project Ga0210064, IMG submission 185531) | Wetland microbial communities from San Francisco Bay, California, USA, that impact long-term carbon sequestration - Muzzi_CordC_D2 (SPAdes) | ecosystem: Environmental > Aquatic > Marine >...
GGCCCGTGCCAGCCGTCCCTTCGACGCCTCGGCGCTGGTCCGCCGTGCGCGAACCATGGCGATCCCGGTCGACACACACGCTCCGGAGCGTGAAGCGCGAGCGCTGCTCGCGCGGCTCCGGCGTGAGGACCCGATCGATCCCGTCATGGCCGGGCTGCTCGTGAGGGCGCTCGACGGCGTCGCGACCGCGCCGGTCCCGGAGCCCTTCGCCGAGGTCAGCGAGTGGCTCGGCGCTCCAAAGTCCGCGCGCGGCGCGGCGCTCCGAGACCTGCTCGACACATTCGGGCGGATTGCGGCCTCCCGGCCGTCGCGCCGAACGCGCCCGCGCGAGATCTTTCCGCGCTTCTCGTCCGTGGCGGCCGCAAACGCTTCGTGATGGCACCCGCGTCGGAGGAGCCGTCGCTCTCGGAAAAAGTCGTGCTGATCGAGGCGACGCTGCAGGCCGCCCGGATTCCGCACGCATTCGGAGGTGCGATCGCACTCGCCTACTACGCGACACCAAGGGCCACGATCGATATCGACGTCAACGTGTTCGTCGGATCGGACCGCGCCGACGAGGTGCTCGCCGCACTCGGCCGGTTGGGAGCGGAAGAGCCCACCGAAGCCGAGGCCGTTCGACTGCAGCGTGACGATCAGACCCGCATCCGCTGGGGGTCGACGCCGATCGACCTCTTCTTTTCCTACGACGCCTTTCACGACGCTTGTCTCGATCGGCGGCATGCCTTTCCGTTCGGCGCGGGCGACACGATCCACGTCCTCGCGGCCGAGGACCTCGTCGTCTTCAAAGCGATCTTCGCTCGGGACAAGGACTGGCGCGATGTCGCGGAGCTGGTCTTCGCCATGGCGGACGAGCTCGATGCGGCGTGGATCGAGGGCTGGCTCGATCGCATCGTCGGACGCGAGGACGAGCGCTACCGCCGCTGTGCGGAGGCGCTCGCGAATCGATACTGAGCGCGACGCGGGCACCGTTTCAGGCGCCGCGCGGCCCGGCTCGATCGGAGCATGCGGCGGAACCGCCCCGCGCCTTCCGAGCGCGCGCCGCTACAGGCCGCGGCGGCGGCGGACGTCGCCACCGATTCAAGCGCTGCATCACGACGAAGTGTCGATGACGGCGAATTTTTGATTGACTCTTTCCAGCTGCACAGGCCTAATCGTATCGCCCGTTGATGGGCGCATTTCATTCGGAGGGGAGTGCATGCGTACGAGATGGATCGGACTCGTCGTCGCGGCGGCGGTCCTGTTGAATGCTACGGCGGCGTCGGCCTGGTGCTGGTGGAACTGCAATACGGCAAAGACCAACTATCCCATCGTGTTGGCGCACGGGATGGCGGGCTTCGATCAACTCTTCGGAGTGTACGAGTACTGGTACGGCATTCCGGGCGCGCTCGAGGACAAGGGCGCCACGGTCTTCGTCACCTCGGTCAGCCAGTTCAACACCAGCCAGGCGCGCGGTGAGCAGCTGATCGATCAGATCGAGACCATCACGGCCATCACGGGCAAGGCCAAGGTCAACTTGATCGGCCACAGCCACGGCGGCCTCGATGTGCGCTACGTCGCCGCAGTGCGGCCCGACCTGGTCGCCTCGGTGACGTCGGTGGGCAGTCCCCACAAGGGCGCCGATCTGGCGGACTTCCTGGCGGCCAACATCGAAGGCGGATCGTTCGGCGAAGCCGTGCTCTCCGCGTTCGCCAACAGCCTGGGCGTGGTGCTGGGGCTGATCTCGGGCTCCTCCAACCCCCAGGACTCGATCGCGGCACTCGACCAGCTCACCGCTGCGGGTGGGGCGGCGTTCACGGCTGCCTATCCGCAGGGAGTCCCGACGAGCAGTTGCGGCGAAGGAGCCAGCGTCGTCAACGGGATCCGTTACTACAGCTGGTCGGGCACCGGCGTGCTCACGAACGCGCTCGACATCTCGGACGGGCCCTTGGGTCTGACCTCGCTCTTCTACTCGGGGGCGAACGACGGGTTGGTGGGGCGCTGCAGCTCCCACCTCGGCGACGTGATTCGCGACGACTACTTCCAGAATCATCTGGACGAGGTGAACCAGGTGCTCGGGCTGGTCTCGATCTTCACGTCGAACCCGAAGACGCTGTTCAAGAACCACGCGAATCGACTGAAGAACCTGGGGCTCTAGCCGTTGGAGGCACGGCGGGCGGTGCTCGCGCTGTCGGCCGGCGCGGCCGTGCTGCTCGTCGGCTACGCGCTCCTCTCTCCCGTGAAGCGCGATCCGCTGCCCGCGGACGGCCCGGTGCCGCCCGCGGGCAGCCCCGACGAACTCGCTGCGGCGCGCCCGGAGCCGCAGTCGACGGTCTCGCAGTCGGACCGAAGCCTGCTCGCGCCCTCGCTCCGGGGCACGCTTCCCGACGGCGCGCTCGTCGTCGACGCGTCCGGCCGGTTCGTGCCCACCTCCGACGCGCTGGATCTCTTCGACTACTACCTCTCGGCGGTAGGCGAGCAACCCCTCGAGCAGATCGTGGCGCGGATCGAGCTGGAGATTCGCGCACGCCTCGACCCGCCCGATACCGCGCTCGAGCTGCTCGGGCAGTACCTCGCCTACCGCGATGCCGTGCGCGAGCTCGTGGCGACCCAGGGGCTCGACGCGCTGTCTCTCGAGCGGCGGCTGCAGCGCCTGCGCGAGATTCGCAGGGGCGTGTTCGGTGCGGCGCTCGCGGCGCAGCTGTTCGAGGAGGAAGAGACGCGTGCACGTGAAGCCATCGCGTGGCGCGAGGTCGCGCTCGATCCCGACCTCGGCCCGGACGAGCGCGCCGAGCGCCTCGCGGCCCTCGAAGCGCAACTGCCCGAGGCCGAGCTGCAGCGGCGCGAGCGCGCCACGGTCGCACAAAGGCTGCTCGAGCAGGAGGCCCTGCTGCGCGCGGACGGAACGAGTGAAGCCGAGATCGACGCCCGGCGGCGGCGCGCCTTCGGCGAAGAGGCGGCGGCGCGCCTGGCTGCTCTGGATGCGGCGCGCGCCGAGTGGAACGCGCGGGTCGCCGACTACCGAGCCGAACGGGCGCGCCTCGACGCGTCCCCTTTCGCGGACGAAGCCGAGGCGAACGCCGCCCTCGAAGCACTGCGGGCGAGCCGCTTCGAAGGCCCCGAGCTGCTGCGCATCCGAGCACTGGACGCGGCCGAGACGCGCGCGCCGCGCTGAACTCGAGCCGCGAACCTGGCGCGATCGCCAACAATCTTCGCATTCGATGCGTTTCCTGCAAAGATCGATCGACCCCCGGGGATAGGGCTTCTACTCGAATCGGTCGCGTACCGGGGAACGCGGCGGATCCGGATGTGAGGTCGAAAGCCTATTTCAGCGATTCGGCGCGACCGGAATCCGGAGAAAGCATCCGCAGGGCGTTTTGCGTGACCGCGTCGTGCAACGCCCGGATTCGCTCGGGCGCCAGCGTATCGTCGGCCTGTGGACCGAGGAGTGTGGGCAGCGCGGCGAAGTAGTAGAGGATGGGGCCGACGATCATGCTGACCAGGAGCCTGTAGTCGATCTCCACAGCGCTCTCGGCGCCCGAAACGACGACATCCATGATGAGCTGCGCGAACGGGAGCGCGCGGTCGCGCACTTCCTTCGCCTCGTCGACGTCCGTGGTGCCCGCGTTCCGCAGGGCGATCTGCGCGATCGCGGGCTGCCTGGCGATGCTGTCGATCAGCGCAGCGATCGAGCGCTCGATCCGTTCACCGAGCGGGCCGGCTGCCTGCAGGATCGTTCGTTGACTCTCGTAGAGACCTCCGTAGAGATCGTCGAGGACCACCCCATAGAGGCGAAGCTTGCTCTCGAAGTGATAGAGGACCGCCGATCGGCCGAGCTCGACGTCGCGAGCCACGTCCTCGACACGCGTTCGCTCGTAGCCCAGCTCCCCGAAGCGGCGGGCCGCGGCGTCCAGGATCTTTCGCCGAGAGATCTCGGCCGGCTCGCGCTTGGCCATCCTCCCAGCCTACGCGACCAGTCGCAGCAGGTCTTCGAGCGGCGCTCCGGCGACGGCCCGGTCTGCGATCCGATCGCGCGTCTCCTGGTCGCAACGCATCAGATCGCGTACCGGAATCCCCCTCTCGATGGCGGCCCTGTATCGATTCAGACGACCCGCCCCGGCATCGGCCGTATCGTAGCCGCTCGCGAGCTTGCGCAGGAGCCAGGTATCGGACCACTGCCCGGTGGGCATCTCGGGCTCGCGCGGCGCGGGGACTCCGAGCTCCTTACGCATCGCAGCGAGGGGCCACTCGATCATCCCTTCCCAGTCGATACAGCTGAAGGGTTGATTCCGGCCGGTGGCACGCCCGCGCTCGAGCGCTTCGTCGAGGTATGCCCACCAGCGCCGCGGGCCGATGGTCGGAAGCACCATCGCGACCAACGCTCCGAAGGGCGTCGTTGCCGCCTTGCGAAAGCTCAGCGTTGGAACCGCCGCGCCCAGGGAGAAGTAGATGTTGAGTCCCTCCCCCACGATGTCCGCGCCGTAGCCGCTTAGGACGTGCGCCGCGTCGTGGGTCTGAAAGATGCGGTCGACGATCCATTTGGTCTCGTCGTCCCAGTCGAGGCGGTCGAAGTAACCGTCCTTGTACGCGAGTCCGGCGAGGAGATAACCCGGCACCGTATCGGGATGACTCATGAAGTCGAAGTAGCGGCGGCCGAAGCTGCCCTCGGGACAACGGCCGAGCAGATCCATATCGTTCAACGTGGCCCCGAGATCCGGCCGCGCCGCGAGCAGGCGGCGGCCCGTCGGATGCACGCGCGCGGCGTCCGCGAGTGCGTACAACTCGGGGCGCGCCAGGCTGAGCAGTACGCGGAAGGCCTGCGTCGCCCCGCCCTCGCTCACCGGGTTCATCATCCAGCGAGCCCCGGAACGAAGCGCCGTCTGCATGTCGCGCTTGACCGCCGCCATACCACCTCCACTGACTGACTCAACAGTCAGTATGGCGGAACGCCGAAGTCCGTCAATGGGAGGTTGCCCGATGAATCCGGAATCCCGCGTGGAATGACGCCGATCCGGACTCGAATTCGGTGGCGGGATCTGGGCCGCGATTCGAAGGCACGGTCGCTGGCATCGCGTGCCCGGAGGGTCGACGAGCGTTGCGCGATGCCCTGCGACGCGCGCGCCCGAGTCCTAGCCGCGCTTCGCCACCGCCAGACGGTTCCGCGCACGCTCCAGCGCGGCTTTGAACTCGAGCCGTCGCTTCTCGTCCGCGTCTTCACCGAGCTCCTTGAGACCCTGCTCGGCGCGGTCGAGAGCCAGCTGCGCGCGCGCCACGTCGAGATCGCCGTCGACCTCACAGGACTCGACCAGCACCACCACCTTGTCGCCGTCCACCTGGGCGAAGCCGTCCGCGATCGCCGCATAGGTGATTCCACCGCTCTCGTGGATCTCGACGCTGCCGATCCGCAGCGGTGCGAGCAGACGCTCGTGACTCGCCAGCACGCCGAAGTCGCCCTCGGTCCCGGGCAGAACCACCCGCTCGACCGGACCCTCGAAGATCGAGCCCTGGGGAGTGACGATCGTGAGCTGGAACGGCACGGGAACTCCTAGTTGCGCGCCGGCCGCTTCGCGGCCGGGGCTTCCACAGTGTCGCCTGCAACCCGCTTCGCGCGTTGCATGCGGCTAGAGGGTCTTCGACTTCTCGATGGCGGATTCGATGGTGCCCACCATGTAGAAGGCCTGTTCGGGCAGGTCGTCGTGCTTGCCGTCGAGGATCTCCTTGAAACCGCGGATGGTTTCTTCGAGCGGCACGTAGACACCCGCGGTACCGGTGAACTGCTCCGCGACGTGGAACGGCTGTGAGAAGAAGCGCTGAAGCTTGCGAGCGCGGGCGACCGTCAGCCGATCCTCGTCCGACAGCTCGTCCATGCCGAGGATCGCGATGATGTCCTGGAGGTCCTTGTACTTCTGGAGCTCCTGCTGCACACCTCGCGCGACCGCGTAGTGCTCTTCGCCGACCACCGTCGGATCGAGGATCCGGCTCGTCGAGTCGAGCGGATCGACCGCGGGGTAGATGCCGAGCTCGGAGATCGCGCGCGACAGCACGGTGGTGGCGTCGAGGTGGCTGAACGCGGTCGCGGGCGCCGGGTCGGTGAGGTCGTCGGCCGGGACGTAGATCGCCTGCACCGAGGTGATCGACCCCTTCTTCGTCGAGGTGATCCGCTCCTGCAGCTCGCCCATGTCGGTCGCGAGCGTCGGCTGATACCCCACCGCCGAGGGAATGCGACCGAGCAGGGCCGATACCTCCGAGCCCGCCTGAGTAAACCGGAAGATGTTGTCGATGAAGAGCAGCACGTCCTTGCCCTCTTCGTCGCGGAAGTACTCGGCCGCCGTCAGCGCCGACAGCCCGACGCGCGCACGCGCTCCGGGCGGCTCGTTCATCTGGCCGTACACCAGCGCCGTCTTGTCCAGCACCGTGGTTCCGTCGGCGAGCTTCGCTTCCATCATTTCGTGCCAGAGGTCGTTGCCCTCGCGGGTCCGCTCGCCCACGCCACCGAACACCGAGTAGCCCGCGTGCTGCTTCGCGATGTTGTTGATGAGCTCCATGATGACGACCGTCTTGCCCACGCCCGCGCCGCCGAACAGCCCGACCTTGCCGCCCTTCGGATAGGGGGCGATCAGGTCGACGACCTTGATGCCGGTCTCGAGCGCCTCGACCGAAGTCGACTGATCGACGAATTCCGGTGCCGGGCGGTGGATCGGGAACTTCTTGTCCGTCTCGATCGGCCCGCGCTCGTCGACCGGCTCCCCGATCACGTTCATGATCCGCCCCAGCGTCTGGGGGCCGACGGGAATCGAAATCGGCGCTCCCGTGCTCACCACCTCCTGGCCGCGGACGAGGCCGTCGCTGGTGTCCATCGCGATGCAGCGCACCGTGTTCTCGCCGAGGTGGAGCGCCACCTCGACCACGAGGTTCATCTCGCGGTCGTCGACGCCCGGATTCGTCGTGCGGAGCGCGGTGAAGAGTTCGGGGAGGTTGCCCGGCGGGAACTCGACGTCCACGACCGGTCCCATCACCTGCACGATCTTGCCGCTAGCGTTCGACATTCTATTTCCTTTGCTGTTCTTCGGTCGGGCCCGCGGCCGACCCCATGTTCGTGTCGCGGCGCCTCAGAGCGCCTCGGCGCCGCTGACGATCTCGACCAGTTCCTTCGTGATCGCCGCCTGGCGGGCCCGGTTGAATTGAAGCGTCAAGCTTTCGACCAGCTCTTCGGTGTTGCGCGTCGCACTCTCCATCGCCGCCATGCGAGCCGCGTGCTCACCAGTCTGGTTCTCGAGGAGTGCCTTGTAGATTTCGACGTCGACCGCCTTCGGGACCAGCGTCGCGAGCAGCGCGGTCGCATTCGGCTCGATCTCGAAAGCGAGTATTTCCGAGCCGTCGTCCTCGGCCGTGAACGGCAGCAGGCGATCGGTGCGCGGCCGCTGCGTCATCGCCGAGATGAATTCGCTGTAGACGAGATGGGCCTCGTCGATCTCGCCGCTCGTAAAGCGCTCCGAAACCAGGCCGCCGATCTCCGACGCCCGGCCGTACGTCACCCAGCCATCCTGCGGGTAGTGCTCGCCGATCTGGTTCGGCCGACGGGTGCGAAAGAAGTCGTACGCCTTCTTGCCCGCGGTCGTGATCAGGATCTCGCGGCCCTCGGACTCGCACTTCGCAATCGACTGCAGCGCGAGCTTGAGCGTGTTGTTGTTGTACGCGCCGCACAAGCCGCGATCGGAGGTGACTACGATGAATTCGACGCGGCGGACCTGCTCGTGGGATTTCAACAACGGGTGCTCGGCGTCTTTTTGCACGCGGCCGACTTCCAGCAGCGTTTCGCGCATCTTCTCCGCGTAGGGCTTGGCGGCCGAGCTCGTATCCTGCGCGCGGCGCAGCTTCGCGCCCGCCACCATGCGCATCGCACGGGTGATCTGCTGCGTCTTCTTGACGCTCGCGATCCGACGTTGGATGTCCTTCAGGTTCGGCACGTTAAGCCGCCACGCTCCCGCTCGACGGCTGGAAGATGTCGGCGAAGGCGTCCAGCGCGGCGGTGAGCTGCTCCCGAATGTCGTCCTCGAGCTTTCCGGTGCTGCCGATCGCCGTGAGGATCCCGGCGTGATTGCTGCGGATGTGATCGAGCATTTCCTTCTCGTAGCGGCCGATATCGCCGAGCTCGTACGCACGAACCCACGAATCCCGATCACCGGATGGTGTGCACGAGAAGATCGACACGACCTGTTCTTCCATCGACATCGGCGAATACTGCGGCTGCTTCAACATCTCCGTCTGGCGCTCGCCGTTGGCGAGCTGCTCCTGCGTCGCCTTGTCGAGGTCGCTTCCGAACTGCGAAAATGCCGCCATCTCGCGGTACTGCGCCAGGCTGAGCTTCAGCGTTCCCGCGACGGCCTTGGTGGCCTTGGTCTGGGCGGCGCCGCCCACGCGTGACACCGACAGGCCGACGTTCACGGCCGGACGGATGCCCGAGTTGAACAGATCGGTCTCGAGGAAGATCTGACCGTCCGTAATCGAAATGACGTTGGTGGGGATGTAGGCCGACACGTCGCCCGCCTGCGTCTCGATGATGGGCAGGGCGGTCAGGCTTCCGCCGCCGAGTTCGTCGTTCATCTTCGCCGCGCGCTCGAGCAGCCGCGAGTGGATGTAGAAGACGTCGCCCGGATACGCTTCGCGGCCCGGCGGGCGCCGCAGCAGCAGCGACAGCTGCCGGTAGGCGACGGCCTGCTTGGAGAGGTCGTCGTAGATGATCAGCGCGTGCTTGCCGTTGTCGCGAAACCACTCGCCCATCGTGACGCCCGTGTAGGGGGAGATGAACTGCAACGGCGCCGGTTCGCTCGCCGTCGCAGCGACGACGATCGTGTAATCCATTGCGCCGTGCTGCTTGAGCTTCTCCACCACCTGCGCGACGGTCGACTGCTTCTGACCGATCGCGACGTAGATGCAGTAGACGTCGGTGTCCTTCTGGTTGATGATCGCGTCGATCGCGATGGCGGTCTTGCCGGTCTGGCGGTCGCCGATGATCAGCTCGCGCTGGCCGCGGCCGATCGGCGTCATCGCGTCGATCGCCTTGATGCCGGTCTGGAGCGGCTCGAAGACCGACTGGCGCGCCACGATGCCGGGCGCCTTGAGCTCGACGCGGCGCGTCTCGTCGGATTCGATCGGGCCCTTGCCGTCGATCGGATTGCCGAGCGCGTCGACGACGCGACCGATCAACGACTCGCCCACCTTCGTCTCGATGATGCGTCCGGTGCGGCGCACCAGGTCGCCTTCGCGCACCTCGTTCGCCTCGCCCATCACCGCGATGCCGACGTTGTCCTCTTCGAGGTTCAACACCATGCCCGAGATGCCACCGGGAAATTCGACGAGCTCGCCCGCCATCGCCTTGTCGAGGCCGTAGACGCGCGCGATGCCGTCGCCGATCGAGAGCACGGTACCGGTTTCGGCTACGTCGATCTCGCGATCGTACTCCTTGATCTCGCGCTTGAGGATGTCGGTAATTTCGCCGGGCTTGATGTCCATCGATCAGTGTCCCTTCGTGAGACTGGCACGCAGTTGATTGAGTTGGGTTCGCAGGCTGCCATCGAACACGAGAGCACCCACCTTGGCGATCACCCCTCCGATCAGGGAGGGGTCGACGTCGATCTCGAGCTCGACCACCCCGCCGGTCCGAGCCGCCAACGCCCGTTCGAGCCGCTCGCGATCCCGATCGCCGAGCGGCGCAGCCGAGACCACGCTGGCCTTCGTGCGACCCGCAGCTGCATCCGCGAGCCGTTCGTACTCCGAGCGGATGCCTTCGAAATCGACCAGGCGGCGCTGGTCGACGAGGAATGAAAACAGCTTCCGTACGGTCGGCTGCACGCCCATTCGCTCGCACACCCCCACCAACACCGCGCGCCGCTCGGCGGCGGGGTGGATCGGTTGGAACAGGGCCTTGCGAAGGTTCTCGTGCTGCTCGAGCAGCGCCGAGAACTGGGCGAGCTCGTCCTTCACTTCGGTGATGCGGCCGTCATCCCGAGCGAGCGAGAACAGGGCGCGCGCGTAGCGACGTGCAGCGGCTGAGCTTCTCATCGGCCCGCTACCTCCCGCTTCCGGCTTCGTTGGCGGCGGGCTCTTCGATGCGCTCGATGAATTCGCCGACCAATCGTTCGCGATCGCCGTCGTTCACCTGTCCGCGCAGCAGGTTTTCAGCGAGCTCGAGCGCGAGGTCGGCGGCTTCTTCCCGCAACACCGCGCGCGAACGCCGCAGCTCCTGCTCGATCGCCGCCGTCGCATCGGCTCGGATTCGCTTCGCCGAGGCGGTGGCATCCGCGATGATGTTCGCCCGCTCGTTCTCGGCGCGTTGGCGTGATGCCTCGCGGATCGTTTCGAGTTCCTGTTCGAGGTCGATGAGCTTCCGCTGCCAGTTCGCGAATTTCGCCTCGGCCTCGGCCAGCAGATCCGACGATTTCTTGAGGTCGTTCTGGATGTCACCGCGGCGATCGTTGAAGAACTTCACGACCGGCTTGCGTGCGAAATAGACTAGCGCGGCGATCAGAAGCACCAGATTGATGATCGGATAGAGCAGGCCTGCGTCTTCGCCGCCGGACGCCAGGGCGGGGGTTGCGAACAACAATCCGATCGTTGCGGTGAGCGCGGTGCGAATCATGAGAGCGGCCGCCCGAGTACCTGCGCTGCAACTTCGCGCGCGAGACCTTCGGTCTGCGCGCGCAGCTCGCCCCGCGCCGCGTCGAGTGCAGCGGCGATCTCCGCGCGCGCACCCGCGACTTCGTGCTCGGCTTCGCTGCGCGCCTCCGCGGTCTTCGATCCACCGTCTCCTCGCGCGCCTTCGAGCACCTGCTTGCGCGCCTGCTCGGCCTCCGCCCGGACTTCGCGCACCGAACTCTCGTAACGCGCGAGAACTTCATCCGCTTCGGCGAACAGCTTCTCGGCCCGGTTGCGCGTGCCCGCGGTCTTCGCGTCGCGCTCGTCGAGCACACGGAAGATCGGGCGGAAGATCAACTGGTTCATCGGGTAGATGAGCAGGAAGAAGAACAGGATGAGGAATCCGAACTCCAGCCACACGCGAACCGACCAATCTCCGTGTTGATCCTGGCCTGGAAACAGCACGAGCCCGCCTTCGGAGGCGAGAGCCTCGCCCGCGAGCAACAAGACCGCTGCGAACGCGCCGAATGCTGCCTGGCGAACCCGATTCTTCAAACCTTCTTGCTCCGAGATGGTCGCGTTCCGGTTCACGCTCCGAGCGCCCGGACCATTGGATCCGCGCTTCGAACAACCTGAGACCTGGATCGTGAGCCGACGTCGCGGCGCCGACAGTGAACCAGCGCCTGGCACCCGGGGTGACCACCGGATCTCGACGGCGACTGGTGAAACAACAGCGGCGGATCGAAGACGCGGCGATCCGCCGGTACCGAGGGGGCCAATTCTTGCATAAACGAGGGGAGTTTCAAGGCAATCGAGGCGGGGAATTCGGCCTTCCCGGACCTATCGGGCGGGTTCCTGCGGCGGGCCACCGACCGCGCATCGGCCGTCGAGAATCCCGCCTTCCGAAAGCGCCAGAATGGGGCAGGCGATCGAGCCCGTCACGCGCGCGGTCCGCGTCAACTCGACTCGCCGGCTCGCGACGATGTCGCCCTCGAGTTCGCCCGCGACGACCACTTCGGACGCTTCGATTCGCGCTCGAACCCGGCCGGTTTCGCCGATCCAGAGCGTTTCGGCGGCGAAGATCTCGCCATCGACCTCGCCGTCGATTCGCGCGGGTTCATTGAGCTGGACCAGGCCGCTGAAGCGGGACTGCGGGCCGACGATCACGGGCGGTTCGAGCCCGGAAATCGGCGCCCGGGCGGGCTCAGACATCTCCGAGCAGCATTCCAGTGATCCGCTCGAGGTCCTCGGCGCCGAAATAGTCGATCTCGATGCGGCCTCGGCGGTCGTCGGAGTGGATCCGGACCCGTGTCTGGAAGCGCTGCCGCAGCTGGTCGATCAGGCGTTGCAGGTCCGGATCGACCGCGGTTGCGGGCCTCGGTTTGCGCTTTGCGACGGGCCCCGCGATCGCGCGTCCGAGCTGCTCGACCGCTCGCACGGAGAGCCCCTCGCGAACGATCCGATCGCGCAGCAGTCGGCGTCGTTCGGGGTTGCCGACCTGCAGCAGCGCCTTGGCGTGGCCGGCGCTGAGGCGGCTCGACTCGACGTCTTCCTGGAGTGACTTCGGCAAGTCGAGCAGCCGCAAGTGGTTCGCGATCGTCGAGCGGTCGAGGCCCACGCGATTGCCGATCTCCTCCTGCGTCATTCCGGCTTCCGCGAGCGCGGCGAAGGCGTGCGCGAGCTCCATCGGATTCAGGTCGTGACGCTGGACGTTTTCCACCAGCGCGATCTCGAGACGGTCTTCGCTGTCGACATCCGCAATCACCGCCGGAATGGTCTCGCGTCCGGCCGCGCGCGAAGCGCGCCAGCGACGCTCGCCCACGACCAGCTCGTATCGGTCGCCCGAGCGACGCACGACCACCGGTTGCAGCACGCCGTGCCTGCGGATCGAATCGGACAGGCTCTCCAGCTCCGCGGCTTCGAAACGACGCCGCGGCTGTTCGGGATTCGCATCGATCGCGTCGATCGGAATTTCGGCCGGTCGTTCGTCGCCTTGCGGGCGTGTCTCCGCGACGCCGACGGCGGGAGCCGTCGGGATCAGCGCACCGATGCCGCGCCCCAATGCGTTTCGACGATTACTCATGCTCGCCTCCGGTCGTCACCGATCGCCCGCGTGCGAGCAGTTCGCGCGCGAGGTGCAGGTAGCTCGTCGCGCCCTTCGAATGGGCGTCGTACAGCAGAATGGGTTTACCGTGGCTCGGCGCCTCGCTGAGACGCACATTGCGCGGGATGACGGTCTCGAAGACCATCGCGCCGAAATGGCTGCGCACTTCTTCGGCCACCTGCCGGCTCAGATTGTTTCGCTGATCCGCCATGGTGAGCACGATTCCTTCCAGCCGGAGTCCGGGGTTGATCTGGTTGCGCACGAGTTCGATCGTCTCCATCAGACCCGCAAGGCCTTCCAGGGCGTAGTACTCGCATTGGAGCGGAATCAGCACCGCATCCGCGGCGCTGAGGGCGTTCAGGGTGAGGAGCCCGAGCGACGGTGGGCAATCGATCAGGACGTAGTCGTAATCGTCGCGGAGATCCGCGAGCGCGCGTTCGAGCTGGCGCTCGCGGTTGAGCTTCGAAACCAGCTCGACCTCGGCGCCGTAGAGGTCGCGGCCCGATGGAATCACCTGGAGGTGCTTCAGCTCGGTGGGAAGCGCGAGATCCTTCATGACACAGTCGCCGCAGAGCGCGTCATAGACATGGCGCTCGACCGGAGCCAGCCCGAACGCACTCGTCGCATTCGCCTGTGGGTCGAGATCGACGAGCAGAGTCTTCCGCTCGGAGACGGCCAGCGATGCTGCCAGATTGACAGATGTGGTGGTTTTACCCACACCCCCTTTCTGATTCACGACGGCGAAGACTCGGCTTCGCGATTCCGCTGGTTGATTCTCGATCAAATCGACCCTGAAAGGATTCCCCGTGGGGACAACGATGAACTAATGGGTACCACAAAATCGCCGAGGCTGCCCGAACTTTCTCGTACCCGCCCGTCTCCGGAGAGGCCGCTCGACGGTTCCGCCTCGAACCGTGCGCAAGAAGAGCGCCGCCACGCCTGGAATCACGTCGCGTCTCGATCGATTCGCCGGCCGATCCAGAGCGTTCGAGTCGCTCCACCACACGGCACCCGGTAGACGAAGCGACCCTCGGTTTCCACTCCGACGCGATCCTGCACGTCGAGAGCCCTCTCCGACCCCGGCACTACCAGCCGCCCGCCGATCCTCGCCCAGGGAAGCAGCCACTCGAGTGCCTGTTGGGGAGGAGCAACCGCCTGGGCGACCGCGGCCGAGTGAGGCTCGGGCTCGAGATCCTCCGAGCGACCGAGCCTCGTCGTCACGTTCGCGAGACCCAACTCACGCACGACTGCGCGCAGAAAATGCTGGCGCTTCTTGCGAGGTTCGATGAGCGTCACACGGGTATCGCGCCAGAGGATCGCCAGCGGCACTCCGGGCAGGCCGGCGCCGGATCCGATGTCGGCCAGGCTGCTCACGGGGCCGAATTGCGCGCCCAGCGCCGCGGCATCGAGGAGCAATCGGCGCACGATCGCATCCGGCGTGCGATGCGCGGTCAGATTCATTCGCTGCGACCACTCGGCGAGCAGCGCCGTGTAGCCCAGCAGCGCGTCGAGCTGGCGGCCGTCCGGCTCGATTTCGAGCTCGGCGAGGCCGCGGAGCAGGAGCTCTCGAGGTGATTCCGGGGCTGAAGTGGGCGCCACGTGTTCCCCGTGGAACGCTGGCCGCGGCGATCGCGCGGCCCGTCGGCCTCAGCAACCCGACCGTTCCACGTGGAACGGTCGGGTTGCCGGGATCAGCTGCCGGATCGCGCCGAGTCGGAGTCCCGGCGGGCATCCTCGTATTCCGGGGCCCCTTCCGGAACGATCAGGACCTGACGGTAGCGGCCTTCACCCGAACTCATCGTGGCGATGTCCGACTCGTCTTGAAGTGCGATGTGGATCGAGCGACGATCGCGGCCGTTCATGGGATCCAGCGCAACCGCACGCCCCGTCTTCCGCGCTCGCCCGGCCGCGCGCATTGCGAGCCCGCTCAAGAAGTCCTCGCGGGCGTCCACGTTGCCTTCCACGTCGAGGACGACGCGTTTCGGGCCGTCTTCGTCGCGCGCCGCCAGCTGGTTGGCGAGCACCTGGAGGGCATCCACGGGCCGACCGTCGCCGCTAGCGAGCCGCTCGGCGGCTCGGCCTTTGAGCTCGAAGGCGAGCAGCTCGCCTTCCGACGATTCGGAAACCTCGAACGGTCCGATGTTCATCCGCTCGACGATGCCGAGCACGAATTTTCCGATTTCCCCAAGATCTCCCCGCGGGGTACCGATCGACGGTTCGGTT
>Ga0210064_1000758_pt1 | contig 14915 bp, 11 predicted proteins | sample Muzzi_CordC_D2_FD_185531 | JGI IMG/M metagenome (GOLD analysis project Ga0210064, IMG submission 185531) | Wetland microbial communities from San Francisco Bay, California, USA, that impact long-term carbon sequestration - Muzzi_CordC_D2 (SPAdes) | ecosystem: Environmental > Aquatic > Marine >...
CTGGTACTGAGGATGTAATCTGTTTCTGTAGAAGTAGTTTTGATTAAAGCAAACGAATCCGGATTTCGCCACAAGGGTAATTATTTTTATTGGCGGACAGGCGTCAAAGTTTTGTATCTGATTGACTCGACTCAAAAATGGCCCATACCAGCCGCACATGGAAAGGTCGCAAACCTCGACAGGGCGGCCTTCCTCAACGACTTCGCCACGGGCGTGACGCCGGCGATGGAGATGAAGATGGATGGCCGGGGATTGCGATACCCCGGGGTTATCCAGGACCCGAAAGGCAACCGCTGCGACGGTGGCAAGACCTGCAAACTGCCCATGCCGCCGAATATCCCTGCAAGAGGCTTCTGGCCTGTCATTGTCTGCGACCGCCAGACACACTCGATGCTGCAGACCGATCAGCCGGGCCCAAGCGTGAGCGGCCAGGCAAGAGCGTCGCCAGCCAGTAACCGGTTTCCACTGATGCTCGCCAGAAGAACGGGTATGTGGATATCCTGTTTCGTTGTCTATCGCGCACCATCCTGAGTCGTTGCATGTCATGGGAGGTGTCTTTAGCAATGACAGGCTAAAACTTCGCATTATAATAGCGTGGGCCATGTCAGGTTTTTCAGCCTCGCCTGACAGGAGTCAGAAGCACGGCCTGCAGGCAATTTACTGCACACAATACATGGGCTATCCGAAAGCCTGACCTGAGTTTCAGGCCGGGGCGGAAATGCTGACTTGGGGAATAATCTGGAGGAATAAACAGAATGGCGAGCTTCCCGGAAGAACTGCAAACACTGAAAGATAATATATCGGGTACCGTGCTCGTACCGGGCGACGACCACTACGACGAGGTGCGCACGATCTGGAATGCCATGATCAATCGCAAGCCTGGCGTCATCGTCCAGTGTGCAAAGGCAGATGATGTTGCACCATCCATTGCGTTTGCGCGCAAGCACGATCTTGAAATTACCATACGCGGTGCAGGCCACAACATCGCAGGCAATTCCATCAGCGACGGCGGCCTGATGATCGATTTCTCGTTAATGACACAGGTCAATGTCGACACTACATCCAAGCGTGCAACGGTTGAGCCAGGGGCGACACTGGGTGATTTCGACAAGACTGTTCAGAAACACGGGCTGGCTACACCGGTGGGTATCAACTCGACAACCGGCATCGCCGGCCTGACACTGGGTGGTGGTTTTGGCTGGTTGTCGCGCAAGTACGGCATGACCGTCGACAATCTGCTTTCAGTAAATCTGGTGACCGTTGATGGCGACTGCATTAGTGCCAGCGCGACAGAAAACCCGGACCTGTTCTGGGCCATACGTGGCGGCGGTGGAAATTTCGGGGTCATAACACAATTCGAATTTTCATTGTTTCCCGTCGGTCCCGAGGTGCTTGCCGGATTGATTGTATTTCCACTTGAGCAGGCAAGACAGGTATTGGATCGTTACCGCGAGTTCACAGATACTGCATCTGAAGACATGACCATCTGGAGCGTGATACGCAAGGCCCCGCCACTGCCGTTTCTGCCGGAAGATGTACATGGCAAGGGGGTAGTGGTGCTGGCATTCATGTATGCCGGCAATCCTTCTGAAGGTGCGGAATCTGTCGACGTATTGAAAAGCTTCGGGAACCCCTATGGCGAACACGCGGGGGTGATGCCTTATTCCGACTGGCAGCAGGCTTTCGATCCCTTACTGACGCCTGGAGCCAGGAACTACTGGAAGTCGCATAATTTGACTGAACTGGCAGATAATGCGCTGGACATTGTGATCGAGTACGCAGGAACACTGCCATCTCCCCAGTGTGAAATTTTTATCGCCCATATCGCCGGTGCCGCCAACCGGGTGGCAACAGATGCCATGGCCTATGGCGCACGGGACACGCAGTATGTACTGAACGTCCATGCACGCTGGGATGATGCCAGTGATGACGACACCTGTATAAACTGGTCACGCAACTTCTTTAATGCCACGAAGCCGTATGCATCATCCGGCGCCTATGTAAACTTCATGACTGCAGAAGAGGGCGATCGCGTTGCATCCGCTTATGGTGAAAACTACGATCGACTGGTCGCAGTCAAGCGCACGTATGATCCAGGCAATGTTCTGCATATGAACCAGAACATCAAACCATAGCGGCATGACTGGTCGGCCCTCTGTCCCGTTTGCCTGCTTCCCTTTACCGGATTCTTCGGTGGCATGGAGACAAAGGAGTGAGCCTCGTTGATACAGCTATTGCCATTTACAGGTATGGGTCTGCCATTACCAGGACTCTGGCGAAAAACAGGAGATTTGCCGGACCGGAATCGACATGAATTACTAAGGAAACTCTGATTAATTCGTCATTCCGTGCGGAGCGCAGCGTAGACCCGGAATCCAGATGTTTAATTTCAGTGTGTTACTGGATTCCGGCATGCGCCGGAATGACGAATTAATCAGAGTTTCCCTAATACAGGCTTTCATTCAAGAGTGGCAGACAACTGCCAGTTCAACCGAACCGCATCCACTCCATGCAGGCCTGAATACAGTACCAACACGACATGATGGCAGGAATCCTGTATGTCTCATCAGGGGCCTGAAGTACTTGTTTAGCCACCGCAACCAAAAGCCTGGAATCGACTGATAACGGACATGGTGATTTCAGGTAGCGATCAGCCCCTACCAGCCCTTCAGTTTTTCCAGAGCGAGGTTTGTAAAACCCATTGGGCTATGTAATATGACATGATCATATTGATTTTGCCGGGAATTAAAATACAAACATGGCCCAAATTTCATTATTCAAACCTGACTTTTAGGCCTTCTAATTATAGTTGAACTAAACCGCTTCGCGGTAGCTGCTTTCTTTTCAGGTCTTTCCGGCAAACGGTAAGGTGCGTGTCCACACTCAGTGATGACCACTGTTGGTCATTTACTGAGGAGAATGACGATGACACCGTTACGGCAAAAGATGATGGATGCCATGCAGGTGCGTGGCTTTTCGGTACGAACCCACCAGAGTTATCTCTCAGCAGTCCACGATCTTGCGCGTTACTACCACCGCCCACCCGATCAGCTCAACGTCGATGAACTGCAGGCGTATTTTCTGTACCTGGACAAGGAGCGCGGCTTATCCGGGGCCAGTTGCCGGCTGTACCTGAACGGGATCCGGTTTTTGTATCTTCAAGTGCTGGACTGGGACAGCTTTGATATTCAGTTACACGCACCAAAGGCCGCACAACGGATCCCGGAGCTGTTAACCCGTGCGGAGGTGGGACAGATATTGTCAGCCTGCAAGAACACCAAGCACCGGATGATGCTGATGACCTGTTATGGCTGTGGTCTGCGGGTCAGCGAGTTGGTGGCCCTGAAGGTGCGGGACATTGACGGTGAACGTCACCTGTTGCGGATTGAACAAGGCAAGGGTGCAAGGGACCGGCAGGTAATTTTATCAGCGTCACTGCTGGAGCAGCTGCGGGACTATTGGCGGCGCTACCGTCCCACGCTGTGGTTGTTTCCACGTCGCGAGTCGGAAGTCGCGCTGGGTATTTCCACACCGCAACGGGTGTTCACTGTTGCCAAGCGTAGGACGGGCATCGACAAGGTAGGCGGTATCCACAGCCTGCGTCATGCCTATGCCACCCATCAGCTGGAGGCTGGGTTGCCGGTGCACCAGTTACAACGACTGCTGGGGCATCAGAACATTCACTCCACATTGCGCTATGTACACTGGGTGCCCGGGTATCAGGAAGGCCAGCGTGGCACGGATCTGATTGCGGCGCTGGAGGTGGATCATGATTGCCGCTGACCTGCAATCCATCCTCGGGCGCTTTCTGGATCGGGATCAGCGGCTCAGTCCCCGACAATGGCAGGTGTGCAGCCACATTCAGGCCTGCCGTACTGCAGAGCTGGGTGGGTTACAGATGCACTGTGATCACTGTGGCTACGGCGTACCCCGGTACCATGCCTGCCGGGACCGGCATTGCCCGCGCTGCCAGCAACGAGCATCAAGGCGCTGGTGTGAGCAACAACAGGCCGCTGTGTTGCCGGTAAACTATTACCACCTGGTCTTCACCTTGCCACATACGCTGAACCCCTGGGTGCAGTTACATCCACAGGTGATCTACGACCTGTTGTTCCAGTGTGTCTGGGCGACGCTCAAGGCCTTTGCCGCCGACCCCAAACGCCTGGGCGGTGAACTGGGTATGACCGCGGTACTGCACACCTGGGGCCAGAACCTCAGCCAACATGTCCACCTGCATTGTCTGGTCCCCGGTGGTGTATTGAACCCGGCAGGTCAATGGCAGCAGGCCATGGGCAATTACTTGTTTCCGGTACGCGCCTTGTCACGGGTCTTTCGGGGCAAGATGGTCAGTGCCTTGCGCGCGGGGTATCAACAAGGCGAGCTGCACCGTATCACTCGACCCGGTGACGTAGACGCCACACTGGCGACCTTAATGCAGACCGAGTGGGTGGTGTACAGCAAGGCCTGTGTATCCCGCACAGATACGGTGGTGGCCTACCTGGCCAGCTACAGCCACCGCATTGCGATCAGCGACCAGCGTATCGTTGATGTAGACGAGGAACAGGTGGTGTTCCGCTATAAGGACTACCGGGATCACGACAAGTCGAAAGTGATGCGGTTATCGGGCATGGAGTTTATCCGCCGCTTCTTGCTGCATGTGCTGCCCAAAGGGTTCATGCGTCTGCGGCATTATGGGTTTTTGGCGAATCGGTGCCGGGCGGAAAAGCTCAAGCAGATCCGGGGTGTACTGGCGCAGCGGAACGAGGCCCCGGCAGCGGAAGTGACGCTCGATGCGCCCTTTGCCGGTTACCCGTGTCCGAAGTGCTCCCAGGGCATTGTGCACGTGGTATGCCCGCTGGCACCGATGCGCTGGGAAGGCGGGTGACCTGACCAGCGCTTGAGTGTGACAAGGTGGTCTGACGGCAGCAGGCGGTGTGGTGCCTGGGACGGCGCTCGCTCTGACCACTGAAAACAGCAACAATCGACGAGGAAAACGCAAGATAAAGACATAAGTCAAAGTAACTGGAGCGGTGCCATGACAGCATCCCGCACTCGCTCACGCCTGGCGGCTTCGACAAGACCGGCTTCGACGAATACAATCCCCTATATATAAAGACTACCTGCCGAGGTGGCGGCTTAGTCCAACAGACATTTATCCGTCATGCTGCGCACAACGGATAAATGCTTATACGTTAGGCTCCATAGGTGGTTATGAATATAGAAGAGTGCGAGAAACTATTCTCACGTGCCGTAAAAAGCGCTTCTGAAGCGAAGTTCTATTACTCTATTGAGCCTCTATTTAATGAGTATGAAATTTTATCAATAGAACTGGGGCGAGGCAGTACATTCTGGCGAGCGAGAAAAATAGATGATGAGATATATCCGAACGTGGATAATCTTGATTATCCCCCCGCCAAAATTGTGAACGTTGGTCGACTAAATGATAAGGGAACCCCATTCTTTTACATATCAGCTGATATAGAAACGGCTTTGGCGGAAGTTGACCCGGATGACGGTCAGCTTGTCCAAGTAGCGGGATTTAAAGTAAAGAATGAATCGCCGCTAATAATTGCGGTTGTCGGTGAATATTCCAACGTGCAAAAGAATGGATATATGCACTTTGTCGGAAAGGACCCGGACAAAACCATATTAAACATGCTGAATGGACTGCAACGAAAGGAAGCCATAAAAAAGATATATATAGATAGATTTTTTGCTCATGTGCTGCGAGATGAAAATGCTTGTCTAAACAACTACCGCTTCAGTCGTGCTCTATCTCAGGCCATACTCTCAAAAAACCATGCACATGGGATAGCTTTTCCAAGCGTAAAGGATCGTGGCGGATTTAATCTTGGGATTAAATCTCAGCCATCTAATGAATGCTTCCACAATGTAAGTTGTGTTATCGCAAAAATTAACGCTAAGCGAGAGTTTGGCCTAATAGACTACGAAATAGTTAACTCAGCTACTCATATTGATAAGAATGGCGAGTTTGTGTGGCCTGAAAAGTACATTTCAGAAAGCATAGGGGTTTATAACATGAGCAAAGAAGAGTTCGAAGCTGAGATGAGGAATCCATCGAGAAAAATATATTACAATGGAAAAATTGAAGATTGAATCCGTGCAATCAGAAAGCCTAACAATTACAAGCACTCGGAAAAAACTACGCTGCGCTACGTTTTTCCGGTGTTGTACGCGTTAGGGTTACTGATACAGATGAGGAAGTGGCTTAAAGCAGGTGGCGTGATTGCGCTTGTCGTTTTTTGTGGAGTTCTCTGGAGTGAGCTCTCTTCAAGAACATACATACCTATAACTAAACGACTAAAGGTAAAACATCATCAGGAGAGCATTGGAGTTGATGTGCTTAACTGTATGAAGGTGGAGTTAACAGAAAATGAGTACCACAACGCTATAAAAGAATTACAGTTGAGTAGTGTAGAAAGCTACCCTAAGCATGATACGGCCCCATCAAATTGCATGATAGCCTGGTGGGATGTTGATTTTCCTAAGGAGGCTGTTGCGTACAAACTTTCTGAATATGGAGAGCTCAGAGAATTGGCAGCGTATATAAATGGTAATTTCTATTACACCTTCGAAGCAAGGTAACCCTAACAAACGCCTCCAAATCGAAGCAACTACGCCGCGCGACTGAGGCGAGACGTTGACAGCCTTCGACCGCTGAAGGTGACGATGAGCGTGAACGAATGGAAAGAGCAGACCCGGTCGATAATCGGCCGGGCTGTGCTTGCACCATCGAGCCACAACACTCAGCCATGGTTCTTCCGATTATCAGGATCTGCCATCGATCTATGCGCCGATCGCACCCGTGCGTTGCCAGTAAATGATCCTGAGGACCGGGAGCTTGCCATTAGCTGCGGTTGCGCGCTGATGAGCCTGCGCATCGCTGCCGCGAGCGACGGCTTGGGTGCGCAAGTTCAGCTTCTTCCCGAGGCAGAAGAACCAGACTTGCTGGCCCGTGTGTCTCTCTCCGAGCAATCGAACGCGTCCACCGAGGAGGCTCACCTTGCAGAGTTCATCAAAGGTCGGCGCACGTATCGCAAACGGTTTGCGCACCGCGAGGTGAGTGAGTCTATCTGCGACCAGTTGATCGAAGCGGCGAAACTAGAAAGCACGTGCCTGCGACCGCTGTTGACGGAGGAAGCCAGGGACCAGGCCGCAAAACTCGTCGCCGAGGGCGATTCAGTGCAATGGGCCAATCCGAGCTGGCGGCGCGAACTCGCCGCCTGGATGCACCCACGACGCCGCCATGATGGATTGACCTTTCCAACCCTGGCGGCGCCAGTCGCTCAGGTAGTTGTTCGTACGTTCGACATGGGCGGCGGGGTTGGCGCGAAGGATCGAGAGCTGGCCGAAGCTTCCCCCTTGCTAGCAGTCCTTGGCACTGACAGCGACGAACCTCGTGACTGGTTGCTGGCTGGTCAGGCGCTCCAACGCATCCTGCTCGTCGCCTGCCAGCATGGGCTGCAGGCATCTTATCTCAATCAGCCCGTCCAGGTGGCGTCATTACGGCCTAAGCTCCAAATCCTGGCGGGTGCCGGGTTCCCGCAGATTCTCCTTCGCCTCGGCTACCCTGTCGAAAAGATCTCGCCCGCACCGAGAAGAGCGCTCGACGATGTCATTGAGTAGAGGAGGACAGCCGTACCGGCTGTCTCAACCGGTTGCAGCGGACGGCGCTTCGCGCCACCGCTGAACCTTGGCGTTACAAATAACCGGAGTTGCACTGCAAGGTTGCCCTTCGCTGATCGTCCGGGAAGGGCAGGAGTTGCCCGGAATTTGACGTCGATCAAATATCAATATATTTCACTGCTTGCAATTAAGTGCCAAACAAACAGCTGGATCACCACTGCTTTTTTAGTGTGTTTTTTTCACAGCGGGGATTCGATAAGGCGGCCTCCGGGCCGCCTTCTTACTTATGGGAGTGACCGGGTCTGCCTGGATCAGGAATACATTCCCCCTCACTGATTTCTCCTGTATCTATTCAGATCGGGCAGGCCTACAATGCACAGTCCCCGGTTTATGACAACTCCCCGGTTAGTGTAACCAGCACAAGCAGATGCCGGGGCCTCCTGCATGCTGCCTGAATGTGGATTCAAGGCAGATTCCATAGACCTGCTGTACCCATCGCCAGGGTGAGGATCAGCATCACGAAAAGGGGAAACGTCATGAACAGCGACAGGCACACAGAGGCGGTTTTCTGACTTTGCAGTGACAGGGGGGCCTCTGCCGGTATTCCAGTACGTACATCCCACAATAGACTGCTTGTTTTGCAGGTCTACACTTACTCTGCACCTGGCAACAGGCCGGTAATGCAAACAACTCATCTGGAAAATACCACCATGAAATACCTCGGAATATTTATTGCACTGTTCTTTCTTGTGACTGCGGTACAGGCCAGCCACAACAGCGACCATCCCCTGTCTTCAGATGACTGGAATGGAGTCATGGAGAAAGTCACGCTGCTGGAAGGCGCCGGTCTGATGCCAACCCTGCTCCCGGTCATCCTGAGTAATCGGGATGCGCTGCAGCTGACTGACGAACAGGTCAATGCATTTCGTGCATGGCGAAAGAATAACTACACAAGAATGGTCGATGTCATGAATGACATCATCGGGAAGACGGTTGAATTTCGCGTTGACTCGTTAAGGCCCGGCATAACGGGTGATCAACTGCTTGCCTTCCAGTCAGAAATCCAGGCGTTGCAGATCGAGCTGCTGAAGATAAAACTCTCCTGCCGGGAACTCATCATGACAACCTTTACCGATGAGCAGTGGGATAACTTTGCCTTCATCATTTCTGATAACCCCAGACTTGCGAGCCTTATGCCACAGATGGACGTCAAAGAGTCAAAACCGGTCAATTAGTTTCCATTTCGAAGACAGGAGATTTGTATGAATATACTGCGGACAATACCCGTCATGTTTTTCATTGCCGCGCTGGCTACAGCAGCAGTTGCAGGTTCGGATAATGAGAAGGGTGAAAAAAAGGGGACTACAGATGAACCCGATTGCGAGTCCATCCCAACGCAGGAATTCATTTAATCAGGCATCCCTCGACAACCTGAACAGCGGCGCCCATGGGGTCGCTTTTTTGTCTCCTGTACTTCCGCTTCCGGCCGGTCTTGCCCGGCACCCCGCAGCACCCGGTAATTCACGCCAGCAGGTTTCCGTCCGGCATTCAGAAAACATAGACACCAGGCCCGAGCCTTTTTGCCTTGAGCACCGTAACTGACTGCATTCATTACGGTTACGGATAAGCCGCGCTGCCGCGGATAATCTGTACCAAAGGACAATATCCCGCGAAGCGCACATTTCCTATCCTGTTGGGCATCGACAGACACAAACCAGGCACTGCAACCGCCCCCGTGCATTACCCGCTGATTGCCCGGGCCGTTCCGGAAGGCGGTATGCGGCTAACATCTGGCAGGAACGCAAACATGCAGGAAAAGAGAACCGGACAGCGCCGCAACTATGCTGTTAACAGGGGGTTCCCCCTGACGGATGACCGGGGGTGCATCGTCCCCTTTGACCGCAGCCGCATACCTGACAGGCGGCTGAACAATCTGAAACTGGAATACGCTGAAATAATGGGCATTCAGCTGCAGCGGATGACACGCTAGCGACAGACGCATTGCTTTATGCCGGGTGTGGGCGAATACAATACCCTCGGGAAATAAGCCCGCCGCTCACTGTGAGAAGGTAGTTAGCACCCGGCCCCCTTTATTGCATTACCGGTAGCAGGACAGCGCACGGACCGGTCTGTTCGACCTGAAGCAACGGACGCTGCTACCTCAAGTTGACCCGTATTTATTAAGAAGACCCTGATGAATTCATGTTTCCCGTCATTGCGAGCGCGATGCACAGGGAAGTGCGAGTGCCGCGGCAGGCATGAAGCCGGGAGCGGACGGCGAAGCAATCCTTCAAATACATAATCTATGAGCTGGAGATTGCTTCCTCACTGCGTTCCTCGCAATGATGAGCAAAACGGAAGCTGCGCAAAGTTCGTTAATTAAAGCCATCCATCCTGCACGCACTCCCTGTTCACCAGTTTGAGACAGGTTCTGATATGACCTGCTTCGCAGTATTCTTCCGTGGCTTCCGTGGCCATCACACCCGTCTCCATACAGCAGAAAACTGCTAGCCCGCCGACGGCACATCATAGAGAATGTCATCGTAGGGGTGCCGGTAGAGTGGCATGCCGAGACGCTTTTCATCGAGGATGTGGCCGATGAAGCCGATCGAGCGCCCCAGCACGAAGAACGCATTCAGCGTACCGGATTCGATGAACTGGTCGATGTCGCTCTCCGGGTAGCCGAGTCCGCGCCACATATCCACCATGAGCACACCGACAGCGCCGTCCACATTGAGAATGAGATTGTCCTTTTTCCGGGTCGTCAGCTGCTCCACCTCCAGGGCGTAATCCAGCAGCCGGGTTTCCGGAAAATGCAGGCGCGCATAGCGCGTGATGCTTTCGACCCGCAGGTCGGGGTTGCGCCGGGACTTGATGCGGTGGCCGATGCCCGGAATGAAGCGTCCCTCCCCGGCCATGTAGTCGACAAAACCAGCAGCCGGCATGCCTTCCGCCTCGCCGTGGCGGAACCAGCGCGCCGCCCCGTCGATCGCGCCGCCGAAGCGCGGCCCGATGGTCAGCAGGCCGGTCACCAGCGCGCTGATCAGATCCTTGCCGGCGCGCGCCGTGACCCGGGCATTGTGCGCCCCGCTGACTGCAGGCCCGTGGTCGGCGACCGTCTTGATCACGGTCTCCAGGAACTCGCTGGCCCACTGCGGATAGCGCCGCTTGAACCACAGCAGGGTGATGACGTCACCGATGCCGTAACCGGTGTCCGGGGTCGCCACCTGGCTGATCGGCTGGCCGGCGTAGGTGGCTTCTTCGCCGCGGTCGTCCGAGATGGTGCAGGTGAAATGCGTGCGCTTGCGCACCCGCCCGGCCGTCAGGGCTGTCTGGCAGTCTTCCGGCAGCGGCGTCACCAGCGGCTCGGCAATGTCCTCGATCACGCCCTCGGCATGCAGTTCCCGGTACACGGCATTGATGATCTCCGGCAGGTCGTTGAAGCTCTTCGGCACGCGGATACCGGCCGCGCGCATGGCGGCATTCTTGCTGACAGCGGTTTCCAGGTCGCTGCTGGCACTGGCGCCGGCATGACCGAACTGCACGCCCGTGGAAAAATGCTGTGCGATGGTGCCGATGCACCAGCCGATGACCGGCTTGCTGATGCGGCCGTCCCGGACGGCCTCGATGACGCGGTATTCCTCGGTGCCGCCCACTTCCCCCAGCAGCAGCAGGTAGCGGATCCGCGGATTGCGCTGCATCCGCAGCAGGTGCTCCAGGAAACCGGAGCCTGCAAAGCGGTCGCCGCCGATGGCAACGCCTTCTGCGATCCCGTCGGCATTCAGCGCGATGGTATGCGCCAGCTCGTTGAACAACCCGCCGGAACGGGTCACCAGCCCGCAACTGCCCGGACGGTGCAGCTTGCTGGCCAGGATATTCTCGACCGTGCCGCCGATGTTGGCCGTCTTGAAGGCGCCCGGCACGATGGCGCCGACGGTGGCCGGACCGATGAGCGTCTTGCCCAGCGCGCGGGCATGCAGCTTGAGTTCCCGCGCGTGCCGCTCCGGTATGCCCTCGGCCGTAATCATGATGGTGCGGATACCCGGCAGTTCCAGCGCCTCGGTGGTGATGCGGGCGGCCCGGCGGAAGGAGGCGAAATTCAGCAGCACGGACGCGTCCGGGTGCGCCGCCGCCGCGGCATGCTTGGACCTGTAGATCGGCAGCAGCACTTCACTGGTACCGAAAAAAAACTTGCCGAAGCGGCTGCCGCTGGTGGGCGATACGATGGCCGCAACCGAGGGCTGCGCGCGCCCGATCAGCGTATCGTAATCCAGCATGCGCTGGATGGCCGCCTGGTGATTGTTCCAGAAGATCGCCCGGGTATCCCGATCGAACAACCGGGCATCCGTAGCGTCGTCTGCAGGTGATGACTCCGCCGCCGACTCACTGATCCTGTCACATTCGTCGCTATGCACTCAGGGCCATCCTTGCGATATCCGTCATGTGGGTTTCGGGGCCGTAGACCTCGACGGGCAGGCCGAGAGCGTCCGCCGCCTGCTTGAGGTTGCGCAACCCCACCTCGTAGTTCGGTCCGCCGCGGCGCACGTAGATACGCGCCCCGACCGCCTTCAGCTGCTCATGGTATTCATGCAGGGCCTGGATGATGCCGGTGAAGGTCTTTGCCACATCGGTGAAGTTGGCGATGGCGCCCCCGATGATGAGGATCTTGTCCCGCCCCTGCGGGTCAGGGCTGCGGGTCATCAGGTCCAGCAGCGTGCGGGCGTACTGGTAGGTTTCCCGGGTCGTCGGGTTGCCCGAATACTCCCCGTAGTTGGCGAGTTCCCCGGCACCGATCAGGTCGGCGATGGTATCCGCGTACACCACCGATGCACCACCGCCGGCAACCAGCGTCCAGATGGTTCCCTGCGGATTCAGGATCGTGAGCTTGAGCGAGGCACCGCTCTTGTCATCGATTGCCTTGATGGCCTTTTCCTCCGGGCCGGGCGCCTTCATGCCAAAGGGCGTCGGGAAATACAGCGGCCCCCAGCGGTCCTCCATGAGATGGCCGGCCGTGTCGTCCACTTTCGCCACCAGGTCCAGCAGGTGCACGCGATCACCTGTCAGGGAAAACGGGTTGATCTCGAGATAGGCGAATTGCAGGTCGCGGAAAAAGCGGTAAAAGTCACTGGCGAACAGCGCAAAGCGGCCCCGGTCGGCCGCGTCTGCGGGAACGGCGCCGCCGATCAGGTCCAGCAGGTCGCTGCCATCCACGTCCACCGGGATCTCGACGATGTTTACCCGGTCCCAGTTGTCCTCGATGTTGACACCGCCGTGCGTGCTCAGCGTCAGCACATCCTCCATGTCACCCAGCACCGCGGAGATATAGTATTCGGCATCCCCCGCATGTGCCACGAACGGCTCGACGATGAAGCGGCTGAGAACACCCTGCTGACCGCTGCGCAGGGTGGTGGTTTCCGCGCGCCGGGCATCGATCCAGTTCGCAGCAGCCTCCAGCCGGACATCGCCCGGCTGTTCCACCTGGTAGTACACCAGGCCGTTGAGGCCGCGCTTGCCGAAAATCATGTCCGGCTTGACCACCAGCGGACCCTGCAACAGCCAGTCATAACCTTCTCCGGTGGCCAGGGCGCGCAATTCATCGCCGCTGGCCACCGAAGCCGCCTGGAAATCATAGTGAAACTGGCCGAAGTAGCGCGGCCAGTTGTGCGCAAAGATCCGTTTGCCTTCGTACTCGCGAATTGCCCTTTGTGCCATGGTGTCGTCTTCCCGCGTTATCCCCGGGTACCCGCCGGTACCACCTGCCTCGAACCATGCAGGAATAGTGCCTGTTCGTATAAAGGCTTGTTTATTGGGGATGCACCATTACGAAACGGCAACCGGCAAGACCAGGCACGCACTGTCTTTGTGCGCAACGACATCGCGCTGCACTGTCTTTGCCTCCCGGCCCCGCCTGAATGGCAGCACACGGCGATCGCGCCGCAGCGCCGGGTCTGCCGTCAGGCCCGCCGGTCGTGCAGCACATCCGGCAGGCCGCGATTTTACGAATCAAGACCTTACCCGGCCGCGACGGCAGTGGCGGGAGAGGCACCGTGAACGCACGGACGGTCGCAACAGCTGCGCTGGCACAATCCGTGCATTTACTCACCCGACAAGCGACGCACGCCAACCAAAGACGGTTCGGCGTTGCGTGACAGCCCGCGAGGGCGGCAGGAACACGTACCGGGGTCAATGCCGACCCCGGCTGGCAACGGCGCCATGACTACCGGGGCACTCACCGGTGGCTATGGCGCTTTTTTTTTGGGACGCGATGAACAGACCGCTCGAGCATCACGAGGAAGTCGACTGCTATGCCGCGGCCCGGGAAAACCCGCCGGTCGTCATTATCGGCGCCGGGCCGGTTGGGCAGCGGGTCGCCGCCGAATTCCTGCAGCAGTCGCGGCAGAAACCGGTCCCGGTCGTCCTGTTCGGTGACGAGCCGCGTGAACTCTACGACCGGGTGCAGCTCTCCGGCTACCTGGCCGGGGACATCCCGGATATTGCCGCCACCGGGCAACTGGACGATGACCCGCGCCTGACCCGCATGCTTGGCACGCAGATCATCGCCATCGATCGCGAACGCCGGGTCGTCGTCGATTTCAACGGCGCGGTCTGCCCCTGGTCGCGGCTGGTGCTGGCAACCGGCTCGTGCGCCTCGGTACCGCCCGTACCCGGCGTCGGGCTTGCGCATGTCTACCGTTTCCGCGACCTGGACGATGCCGATCAACTGATGGCGCGCACCGTGCGCAGCCGCCACACGGTGGTGATCGGCGGCGGCCTGCTGGGGCTGGAAGCGGCCCGGGCCATGCGCCGTTTCAATACCCGCGTCACCGTGGTGGAACAGGCCGCCCACCTGATGTTCCACCAGCTCGATGCCGACGGCGCCGCCCTGCTGAACGGCGCCGTGCACCACCTGGGCATCGAGGTCATCAGCGGCGCGCGCGTGAAGGCGCTGTGCGGCGCGACCCGGGTGGAGACCGTGGAACTCGCGGACGGCAACCGCCTGGACTGCGACACGGTGGTGATCGCGACCGGCATTACCCCGAATATCGGGCTGGCCCGCGACTGCGGCCTGCATTACCACCGCGGCATCCTGGTCGATGACCAGATGCGCAGCAGCGACCCCTATATCTTTGCCGCCGGAGAATGCGCCGAGCACCGCAACCGGGTCTACGGACTGGTGGCGCCGGGCTACGAACAGGCCGCCGTGGTGGCGCATGCGCTGGCCCGGAAGACGGTCAGTTACAACGGTTCCATCAGCGCGACCCGCCTGA
>Ga0210064_1000760_pt1 | contig 14897 bp, 21 predicted proteins | sample Muzzi_CordC_D2_FD_185531 | JGI IMG/M metagenome (GOLD analysis project Ga0210064, IMG submission 185531) | Wetland microbial communities from San Francisco Bay, California, USA, that impact long-term carbon sequestration - Muzzi_CordC_D2 (SPAdes) | ecosystem: Environmental > Aquatic > Marine >...
CCATTTCGTACTTAGCCTCTTCTATTGCCATCGCATCCGTCGCTCCAATTATTATGATCGCTACTGCAACCGTGATTCGGAATGAAAGTTTAATGATCACCACCTTTAATTATTTACATGCTAATTAATATACAACTTAGTCTTGGGTGCCAGAACGGCGGTTAAAAAAATGTCCGACAAACCAGTAGATTCAGATCATCGGCCAGTTAGGAACAATCTCTCGCAAAGTTATAAAAAAGCAAATCACCTCGAGCTGTTTACCCATATGATATATTTAAACAAAATGTTTTTGAAATTATTTTGACAAACAATCCGTCAGGTCAAACTTCTATTTTATGGCATCTTCAAAGGGAGCCATTCCAATTCGCTCGATTGTTTTACCGAGGCGTTCACGTTTTTCTGCATTTTCCTGATAGCACTGGACAAGTTTAACGACAACCTTCAATACCTCAGCATCATCAAGGCCTGACACGATTTCTTCGGCGATCCGTGGTTCGGCACCTACGTTGCCGCCGATGACGACCGTCCAGCCATCCTTTTTCCCGATCAGGCCAATATCTCTCACCCATGACTCGGCACAGCTCAAATGACAACCTGACACCGCCATCTTGAATTTGCCGGGCAACTCCTTTGCATGATAGCGCTTGTCCAGCTCCATACCGATGCTCAGAGCGTCCTGGCGGCCCACCTTGCAAAATGTGGTCCCGGGACAAGCTCTGACACTGCGAACACACAATCCCACTGCCGCCCCTTTTTCAAGTTGCAGTTCATCCCACACCTGATCGATATGTTCTTCCTCAATCCCGATTATGGCAATACGCGCTGCCCCGGTAATTTTGATGGCCTTGGCATTATATTTTTCGGAAACATCTGCAATCCTGCGAAGTAGCTCGGGAGTGATTACGCCGCAGGGTATATGGGGCGCTACAGCATATGTTTTGTTATCTCGCTGCAATATGGCGCCTTTCTCGCCCAGTTTAAGCATGTTTACCTCCTCGTTCACATTTCAGTTTTATATATTTAAGAAATCATTTTTTTGCTTCAAAAGTTGGCGCATTCGGGGGCGACTTGCCTTTGAGTACCTTATGATAGTATTGATAGGTTAGAGGCGTTCCTTCGTTCAAGACCTCACTCCTAACGACATTTCCAATGAAAACCGTGTGAGTCCCTAAATCAACTTGATCAATGACTTCAGCCTCTAAGACAGATAATGCATGCTCAGTGATCAAGGGGCATCCTGTAATCCCTTCTTGGAAAGATACTTTGGACAATTTGTCAAAATCCCTTCCCGATCTGAAGCCAAATGGACCCAAAAAAGTCATAGGTGCGGATTCATCTAAGACCGATGCTGAAAATACTTTACTTTTCACAATGAGTTCATGAGTATAATTTTTTTTGTTAATAATGACCGCTATTCGAGGTGGTTCCGAAGTGACCTGTATAACTGTGTTCACAATCTGACCATTCATTCGGTCTTCATCCTTAGATGTAACAATATACAAACCATAACTTAAATCTCGAAAAACACTGCGATCAATAGTCGGATCCATAACGTTAAACCTCATTTTGAATTATTTTTACCATATGTTACAAGCACTCTTACCAAAGAAAATATTTTTAATAAAATAAGGTAGTCCTAAGATAACAAAATGAGGCAACTAATTCTATGTTGATAGCCTCGGTAAAATTTCCTGCCAATTCTGCTTGAAACTTAGCATTGACAGATAGACACAGCAATCCGGGTAATATTCGCGGAGCGCTTTTAGATTTTTGACAGGATCATATTTTTCTGCTTTTTCATCTTTCTCTTTACCAATACTTTTGTAAAGAAGATCGATATTATTCGACATCCAAGCTTCAACCACTACAGCAATGTTAAAATCTTTTATTTTATCTATGTTTTCGTCTTTTCCAATGATCGGTTGGGTAACCACATATTTTGCACCAGCGTCTATCTTTTGCTTAATTCGATTTAACTCGAAAGGCATTGGGTTATAAGGATTAAAGGCTGCACCTGTTATGAACTGATCAGGATATTGCGTGTTGATATATCGAATCAAATCAATAGACGTTGCAACGCTCCGTTTGCCGCCGATACTTTCGGAATCGAGTTTGGGCAACAGGGGCCCGCCGTCACCTCTAACAACGAGAAGATATTTCAAGTTTGCCTTAGCTGCTTTTTGTAATAACCCGTCAAGCTCACTTTTTGTATGGAAAGTGTTCAAATTCATCACAATCTTCTCGGGATTGACCGAAAGGCCTCTTAGATCAATGCTCTCCAGTGCACCAAACCTTGGTTGTCCCATTGGGTTGTCCGGTATAGATATTCCATACCCAGCATCAATAATTCTTTGATACCGCTCAGCAAATCTATCCAGGAGGCCCTCAGCCTGATCGCCAGCCGATCTTTTTGGTGACAGCAATTCCACAAGATAGGGATAATTAAACATAAAAAATCCTCTTTGTTAGTCTTTTTCTAAAAGAAAATTCCCGCAATCTCTAACAACCACGTTTTATTTTTCACATCTCAAAATACTGCAAGCTAAAAAAGCTTCCTGTGGTAATCGTTCAATCTCTAAGTATTTGTTATATCATTATTGCTCATTATCTCTGTGAACTGCTTCAGGTGAAAATCCTGGACAGCAGACAGCTATGTATTCTGCTCCTTCAGGAGTCGGTGTACTGTATTTTACCCATTCTCCGGCTTGAGTGATAATAGCTTCTCCTTCATTAACATCCATAATTTCATTTTTGGTTTTTACTCTTAACATTCCCTTTAAGACGATTGTATATTCATTAAACTCTGGAGTTTGACCGGGTTCAATCCATCCACCAGGACTTTTCATGCGAGCTATACTTACTTCATCGGTATTTGAATTAATTCTTCCAATATATTCATTAATCTCTTTTGGTTTATTGCCTGCGGGTTTTATAGTTGTTGGCTTTTCTACTTTTATTGGCATTTTATTCCTTTTGTTTTTCAAGATGGGATCGTTCATTCACCAATTCAACATAAAATCGATCTTCTTTTTTACAGATAACATTGAAGGCCGCATTTTTTTGATGCAGTTCTCGGAATCTATTAAGGGGGATTTTTAATAGATCACATAATATCGTAAGGTTCACAAAATTGTGACTGCTTATCAATATTGTGTCATCGGGAGAGTGGATTCGTGTGATACGCTCCAGTGTTTTTTTTGCCCGATCCTGGACTTCCTTGAGACTTTCACCACCCGGCATTTTGACGGAAGCCGGATTTTCATTCCATACTTTCCGAATATCTGGATATTGTTCAGCCCAATCCTGGACTTTCATTCCATCGAATTCACCCAAGTGCATTTCAATAAGACCTTTTTCTTCAAATATTGGCACTGAAGGGTGATAAGTTTTTATCAGACACGCAGTCTCAAGCGCTCGAATGAGAGGACTGGTATATATAGTCATCAGAGGTTTATTTTTTAGTGCCAATGCAAGGGCTCTGACCTGTTTTCTTCCTTCTTGATTCAGCGGCAGATCGCTCCTGCCTTGAAATCGCCGGACCCTATTCCATTCGGTCTCACCATGACGAACAAGGTAAATACGCATAGTTATGAATTCCATGCTTATTCATATCTTAAAAAAAATACAACTTAGCCTTGGGTGTCAAAGAAGTGGTTTAAAAAAACTGTCCGACAATACATTAAAATCAGATTGTCGGACAGTCAGAAACAACTCTATGAAGGAAATTGATAAATATCAATTTTTGAAGTTTAGCCAGGAACGTCCACAGGCGCGGCTCTTCCGCCGATGTAATCAATGACTTCGTCATAGGTATTGGTTAAGTTTCCCTTGACACCCTCGATTTCTTTTCTTATCGGCTTCCATTCCAGAGGGCATTCCACCCTGAGTTGATGGATCCTGTCTTCCAATTCGGTAATGACCATTTTAAGATCTTGAATGTTTGGAAGAACTTTTTCCAGATCCGCAGATCCCAATTGATCGGCCTTACGAATGACGTCAAAGATTTTAGCTTTCCATAAAGTAAGTTCCATATCCACATTTGAACAATAATCTTTTACCTCCATAATATTCTCCTTTCTAGATGAGTTACTTCAATGTTTAAAGATGATTTTTAAGAAAAAAATAAAACTAATCTTATTATAGCAATAACCGTACCAAAAAGAGGTAATGTATAACAGAATAATATTACCTTATAAATTTGATAAGTGATTCTTTCGAAACTGTATTTATGATACAATTATGTATTTTAAGAAAGTATGTGAGACACTCGCAGCACAAACTTGTCTTTATGATAATACGTTTCAGACTAAAAGATCTTTTTGCGAACATTTATCGGAATTTTATAACCGATTTTTTAGTCGGTAATGAGAAACCAACCACTCTTCTCCGTTTTCATAACCCCATAGTTCTTCACAGGCCATAAAAAAGATTCGCCAACGCTGAAACCATCGAGAGGCGTTGGGGGTTCCGTAAACCTCCTCCAGTATAGGCATGATTTCCTTTCGATGTGCTTCCAAATTTTTCAACCATGCTTGTGCAGTTTTTTGATAGTGTTTGCCGTTGAGACGCCAATGGGCCTCTAAAATAAGATCTTTTTGGAAGTAAAGGATAAGATCATCCGACGGCATCATACCACCCGTGAAGAAAAAACGCCCCATCCAATTGTCATCGCCTTCAGGTTCAAAGGTGTAAGCAAACTGTTTGTGTGTAAAAATATGAATAAAGAGTTTTCCTTCCGGAGTTAACCAGTTGCTGATCCGTTTAAGCAATCGTTCCCAGTTGCGCATGTGTTCAAACATTTCAACAGAGACAATACGATCGAAATGTCTGTCGGTGGAAAAATCATTCATGTCTCGAGTGATGACTTCCACATTATCAATCTTTCGTTCAATGCAGAGATTTTGGATAAATTTTCTTTGAGAATTCGAATTGGAAACCGCAACGATTTGGCTTCGGGGATAATGGGCTGCCATCCATAAGGTCAAAGATCCCCAACCACAGCCCAACTCTAAAATGTTTATGCCGTTTTCAAGAAGCGCCCTTTCACTGATTAACGCCAACATATCCGTTTCTGCTTGATCCAGTGAATCGACGCCGGGTTTCCAGAAATCGCCACTATATTTCATATGCTTTCCCAGTACCTTTGAGAAAAAGGATGATGACAACTCATAATGTTGTATGTTAGCCTTATCGGTTGAAATGGCAATGGGAGCTTCTTTCATGTCTTCAATAAATCGTTGTATTGCAAACCGATGACTTTCAACATCTCTTCGGTTTTCACCTATTAGTCTTTTCCGATTGAGCCGGCGAATCCCCATACGTATCAATACATCCGGTAAAATGCCTTTTTCAGCCAATTCGATGAATTTCTTCATAAGATTTTCTTTTTCACTTTGACGAATTATTTAGCTTTAGATTACCAACGTTGGGGAACTTTACGCATATCTTTTGTTGAGTAACCCATTGAATCAATGCGTTTGAGAATTTCCTCAAGTTTTGAATCAGGAATATCTGGTTTTCTGGCCATCACCCAGAGATATCGTTGTGAGGGAACCCCTACAACGACCCACTGGTAATCGGGATCGATATCCAAAATTAAGTAATCAAATTTTAAGGGCCAAAAAAACTGTATCTTTAAATGGGCATTCGTTGCTGTATTGTGTATCCAGGCCTTTTGTGGATAAGTTTTTTCTTCGCCATCAAAACTCCCTTTACGCATTCGAAAATCTACGTCTATACGTTTTTCTTCCTCATTCCAAGTATAGGTTTCAGTGGAGTTATATGCGTCATTTTCAACGAAAATTCCCCTTGCCGAGATAACATACCACCTACCCATATAACGATTTATATCAACATTGGACACAGTTTTAAGAAATGTCTTACCGCCACATCCTATCAATGAAAAAAAACACAAAAAAATTAAAATATTTTTCATATTTGCAAAAAATCCTTTTTACTTTATAGATTTATCATTCATTTCATGTGCATGAAATTTAAACCCCAAACAGTTACGTTAGAATAATCTTAAACTTTACATTCCAAACGGCTTATTCAAGATCAATTCTTACTTATTAAATTAATTAAAAAACCGAAAAAACCTTACAACAAAAAAGGGCATGACCTTGGACATTGCCATGCCCTTTTGTTTAAAAATCAGGCTTTTGTTATTTGATTAACATCCGCTGCTATATAAACTCATTCACAATACTACCTACAACTTGCATTCAGCGTGTGCTTGTTTCATACAATTGTTTATAAAATAAGCAATTGTCAGAATGGTAATGGTTGTTCCGATCATAATGCACCTCCTATTAATTGTTCGTTGTCTTATTCCTTAAATTCTATATTGCAGCTCATATTTAAGGTGCTTTTAAAGTTGTCTCATTCGAAATTGTTCTCATTATTTAAGCCGTTTATTTCTCATTAATAACTTAATTTTTTTTTGTTTTCTACTCAATAAACATTACCTTGTAGAGAGAATATTCATCATTGTTTCTTTGTTAAAAAGTTATGGCTGAAAATAGAAAATGCAATAGGGTTTAAATGGGGTTTAAATAGCAGGTTATAACTATCATTAGTAGGGCAGATACTTTAATCACATTTCTAAGACCTCAAAATTTGTTTGGTGATACGTTATTGAGGTATCTCAAAAATTTCAGACAGTTGATAGTTGGACATAATTGCAGGTATCCAAGGTTTTGGATTCGTGATTTCGAATCCCTATTAACACCGATATTCAGGTTGTATGGATGCACTATTTAAAGACAGAAAGTGCGTATTGGTATATGTTTTCATCTCGATTACATAAAAAAGCCTAAAATATATTGCCCCGCAACAAACATAACGCAGACACAAAGCATGCCCTTAATATATTTGACCGGAACGTACTTCTGGATTCGTGCGCCAAGATACATGCCTAAAAGAACCCCTACGCCAAATAAAATCCCTAAACTCCAGTCTGGAGCCACAGAAATATCAGGATAAAATCGAGCCAAAAATTGATAGAATATTACTCCCGCCACGGAAGTGATAAATGTTCCCAACAGAGCCGCGCCGGCTACAGTATAGACCGGAAGGCCAACGATTGATACAAAAAACGGTGCAATGATGGAGCCTCCGCCAATTCCATAAATTCCTCCTGCGATACCAACAAAAAAACAGAGTGCATAAATCATGGGTGGCGAGAACTCATAGATCTCGCCATCATATTCAAATTTAACCTTCCCGATTGTGGACACTTTAACATCTACCAAATGAGATGAAACAGAACCGACAGGTGAACGATTATCTTTTTGGCTGTTTTTCTTTCTGACAACATCCAGTAGCAGACGCCAACCAATATACAGAAGCACAAAACCGACAAAAAACTTGAAACTTTTTGGATTCGGTAAATACTCGATACGAACCCAGGCACTAATAAAAACTCCTGGTAAAGTGCCAATGATTACAGCCCATGTTAAAGGCCAAAGCATTCGACCTTCTCTGATATAACGATAAACGCCGCTTGGAATTGCTACAACGTTAAAGACTTGATCCGTTGCACTTACAGATGGTGCTGTATAACCTAAAATGCTTCCCTGAAATGGAAGTAGAAGAAAAGCACCACTTACGCCTCCCATAGAAGTAAAGAATGAAATGGCAAATGCTACAATAAATGGGATAAAAGGATTTACTTCAACACCGGAAATGGGAAATACCATGAATTTACTCCTGTTAAAAATCAGTCTCTTTAGGCTTTCAAGGATCTGATCCGTTTCGAGCTGCCTGTGCCGGTCCCGGAAGCCGATGCGGAAAAGGCCCCCTGTAAGGTCACATTCTAAAGTTTTTTCTTCTCTTATGGTTTTTTACCGATAAAATCCTCCGGAAGTTGATCCAGAACCGCCTTGAATCCGGCAATAAATCGGTCTGGATCGAATACCATATCCTCCTTTTTTTGCTTTAAAATTTGCGGCAAGGGTTCCAAAGTTTTATTCTCCATCCTTGATTGCGTAACCTCTTTTGGTAAGATATCTTCCTAAAAGCATGGAACTTAATATGACTAAAGGAATGGAAACAAAAAGTCGAATAATGGAAAATTTTATGCCCAGGAAAGACGCTTCAAAGATGGTCATAGGTATCCGACAAATAGCGGAAGCCGCGATGTAAGTGAAAATTACTCCAAGGTCCGCCCCCTTGCCATAAAGACTATACGCAACGGGAAAGGCTACATATAGACCTCCCACAGTGGTACCTGCCAATAATATCCACCTATATGGCCTCTCAGACCCGATTTTTTCCCAAAGTGTTTTTCTATTGTTTCTTTCTTGATCCAGACCTCAAAGAGCCCGATCAATATAAAAGCAAAGGGCAGGATTTTTAACATTTCAATGGAAAAGTAGCCGAGATTAAAGGCTATATTTTTGCCAGGCTCAAATCCTTTCCAAAATGAGAACAGGAGAAAAAGAAAGTATGCGATAAATCCGGCTAAATTAGCGTATTTAGCAACTTTTCTTAAATCCATGTAAAAATTTCTCCAAAGAAAATGCCTGTCATAATCGCAACAATGAGGGCGATGAAAAGGCTCAATAGATTTCTTAATATTGTGACTTTAACCCCAAAATATTTTTTTCTAAGGGAAAGGTTACAAAACCTACCATCATCAGTGTGGTTGAAAATGCTGAAAGGACCATATATGTCACACCCTTCTTAAGCAAAATGCCGCAAAGGGGAAAGGCTATAAAACCGGGCATAAGGGTTATGGAGCCAAAGAAAGATGCCATAATAACCCCTTTAGATATGTTACTTTTTCCTAAATAATGTAAAATGATGCTATTTGGAATAAGACCAAGGATTATAGATATAAGGATAAGCATTGCTGCAAATGCAGGGAGAATTTAGGAGAATTTTTTGATGGCGATTTTGATTGCCCTGTAAGTTTTGTTGCGATCAGCAAAGAAAGAGATAGCAATAGTGATAAATACCATCATGTATATGTAATACATAGTCAATTTTTCTAACCCCCCTGGGATGGTTTAAACTTAAAGCAGGGGGCAGAACAATAAGCTGCTTTTTGTAAGAAAAAAGGCGTTCATCTATTGCTGGCCTGCAACAGACAAGCCCCCTTCTTTAATCGAAAATAGCATCACTTAGTTCTTCTCAATTTTACAAGGGTGGTTTTCTGTGTCACCGTGGCATTCCTTGACCTGTTCAGGAGTACAGTCCTCTGGTTTCCCTTTCAATTTCTCTGGTTGTTGACAGCAATCCTTACACATATCTATCTTCCTCCTTCCCTTAAAATTATCTGGCATAATCGTCAGGGTTCTAAGGCAGATACCTTCCGGGTCGGATATATGATTTGCCATTTCAATGAACCTGTCTGCAACCTTCTTTAAGACGTTCCTTTCTACAATGTAATGTGTCCAGTAGCCCCGTTTTCCTCCTCTGACCAATCCTGCCTTTCTGAGCACCTTTAAGTGCTGAGATACAGCGGCTTTTGAAATAGTGAGACAGTTTGCCAAAGCGCCCACACACAGATCATGGGTTAAAAGCAGGTTGATGATCTGGAAACGAGTCTCATCTGCGAGGGCTTTCAAAATGGGGGTTATATTTTTCCTTAGAAATCTATTTAAGATATTACTTAATTGAGGGGTCGGGGAGTTTATCCCAAAACCCGTTCTTTGATAATCCAAGTTGATTTACCCTGTTTAAATGCTTCGAGTTGATGCATTTGGATAGTTAAGCCCATTGCCGCAAACAACCATCGGTTGTTCGCGTTACCCCGCATCCAGCAACGGTTTAGGTCAAATATATCCTTCACCAAACCCTGCATCGGCTCGACTTTAAATGATCTTTCACGGTAAATCTTTTTATGTTTTGGTTTCTCCATAAACTTGATCATTTTTCTGCGAAGCCTTGTCTTATCCATGTTTTGGCGACAGCAAGTAATCAAGTTTATCTTTCGTTGCCTCTTATATTCTCGAAAATGCCTTGAATTATCTGCCTTCGAGTCCATGGCAGCGTAGTCAATTTGATCTTTGAAATGAGACGTCTCAAGCCACATTTTCCTGGCTTCGTTGGCACTGTTTTTCATCCATATAAATGCACCTAAAAATGGGACCTTATGTGATGTAAGGCTAAAACTGCCATGGCCATAAACCCAGCCATCGGCATTCGATTTACTCCAGGTGGCTTCTTTATCCAGTGCTCGCAAGTTTTTAGGGACGATGCCTTTGTTTTTGTGTTTTTTGTGCCAGACAGGACCATTTGCTTTATTCATCATTTTGTCAGCACTGACCACCCTGTCATTGGTCAAGTTCAGGAAACAGCTGAAAGATAAACGCTGCTGGTTTTCCAGGGAAATGAAGGATTTTTTTTAACCTCTCTCTTAGCTGTCTTTCGCTAATTGGCGTTAAATCTAATTCTTCTGCGATTACGCCCCAATATTTAACTGCCATTTTATGGATTTGAACATATGTTTTTATTTTCAGCTTAACCGACAAGATGGCAATGAACATAATCAGCCATTCAGGATACTTGAAAATTGGGCCACGTTCTCCAAGGCGTTGAGGATTAGGAAAATCGGTTTCATCCAAAAAGGCTCTAAAATCATCGCGTGTTTCACGAATCCAATGGGTTGAAATCTTGTTCGATTTTCTGGTCATGAATAATCTCCTTTCTTGTTGATATCGTTGAGATTATTCATAACAAATACAAAAGCTTATGTCTAGTGCTATTTTTTATATAAATATTAACGGGTTACGGGCAGTCGGACAGTTCTAAAAACTCCCCGACCCCTCACTTAATTAAATCACAAATAACTTAATTGTATGTGTCAACCAAAAAGATGCGGATGAGTAGGATTTCCCCCTGTTCAAAACGGGTTAGGTTTTTAAAGGATAAAAGAATTGAGCCTATCACGAAATAGTGTATCTTGTTGAGGAAAATGCGTCCATCAAATGTGTTTTATTTTTTGACACCACAGCGGTGACACCTTGCAAAAAGGCCAGATATCTAATAATTCCAAACCCATGTGATACTCATAATCTATCTACTACTTAATTTCATAAAATTGATGGATTGGTGATATGGTATTACGATATCTCAGAAATTTCAGGTGCTTGATATTAGGACAAAATTGCAGGTATCCAAGATTGCCCGAAAGCATATACGTAGTTATCAACGGTTTCTTTTCAGATTCCATCATCTGAATATATTGTGCTGTCCATATAAGAAAACGAGGGAATTATATCATAGATTCAAGCTTTCAAATTCATAGATTTGAGTACATAATGAGAGCCATTTTAAGATTTTCGATAATGACAATTTAATAACGTATGCGTTAATTAATGACATTAAAAATATACAAGAATATGATAATTATATCTAAATTTCGGCATATCTAACTATGCTGGCTGACGTTGGCGTTCCTCCTTGAGAAGGATGTCTCCTCGCGCCTGGAATTCGAGACCTCAAGTTATTAATGGTAGGCATTATGATTTGACAGGCAAAACATGTATGGCCTTGATAATCAGTTCGATCTCTTCACCTTTTTTAAGCTTCAGATGGTTCACGGATTCCGTCGTGAGCACAGAAGCCATCTCATGCGGGTCGGTGACCGTAAATTTCACAAGAGACATAACGTCCCCCTTGTTGATACTCTTGACCTTTGCTCGAATTTGGTTGCGGGCGCCATATTTCATAGTATCCTCCTTGTGCGATCCATTTGTGGGTGTGTGTGCGACTAACTGAGACAATTATATTTACTATAAGCAGTTAACTACTGTGAAATCAAACTCTAGTCAATAACCACCCCTAAAAAGGGTGGCATGATGTTGACCCTAAAAGGGTCTTTATAAAAATTTATTTACCGCAGAGCCGCAGAGAGCGCAGAGTTTTTGGTTTTTTTTTCTTTTCGCTGAGACGCCGAAAAGCAAAACGACTCAACCCTTCGGGTAATAAAATATCCGTATTGGCATCTTGCAACCAAAGAATTGATACCTTTTATCGTTTCCGCAGCGTAAGCTGCTTAGTGCTTTTCCATTGCCGTCCTCTCAACGGCATGGAAAAATTATTATTCTCTGCGTCCTCTGTGTCTTGAGCGAAGCGGGCGGTGAATATAAACCTCACATACCAGCATAGCAAAGCTGGGACCTTCAGCTAAGCTGAAGGTTTAATGGATTAATTAATCGCTATCAGATTTATTTCGAATGACTGTTTTATTTTTCATGATATGTAATGCGGTAAACAAACCCCGCCGGATCATAGAAATTAATCGGGAGGCCTTCAACTTCAGCATACGGGTATCCGAACGTATTAAGCGGTGGCCCTTCCTGTGGAGGATTCAGCACTACGTCGCGTCCGTGGGCAATGACGAAACGGTAAGGATCAATGCCTCCCCAAAAATAATCACGATAAGCTTTGGTTTTAGCGTCCTTCAGGTCGAGTTTTTCGACAAGCATTTTTTTGCGCACATCCGCAGGATCAACCGAGACCCAACCATAGCCGGGAAGAAAAAACTCCGCCCAACAGTGCTGCCAGGTGGTGACATCCTGTTGGGGCTTTTGCCCGAGTCTGAGGCCGAAGACCTCTCGAGCGGGCACACCGGCGGCTCGCGACAGTGCAATAAAGACCGACGAAATATCCGTGCATTTTCCACCCGGTTTTTCCAATAGTTTGCCTACATCGCCTAAGCCGCATCCCACGGTTTTAGGGTCCCTATAGGTATTCTCACAGGTCCAGTCATAGATCGCCTTGGCCTTATCCAGCACCGTGTTTTTTCCTTTGGTGATGGAGTCGGACAATTTTTTCACCGCACCGTCTGTCGGGCCAAGGGAAGTGGGTTGCAGATACTTTGCATAATCGGCCGGATTCCAGGCGGGTTCCTTAGCGGGTATATCACTGTTACGAACTTCACGGCGTTCAACCCTGAATGAAAATCGCAGTTTTCGCTTTTTGCTATCCTTCGGCCACTCGGCATAAAGAATCGGGGTGCCGTAATATCGATCAGTATATACACCGATAGAGGAATAATCTCCCGATGTTTGAATGTCGCTGATGAGTTGGTCCTGATCAGAAACAGGGTAGGGGATCCATAGGCGTGTAGTCTGCCCTTGAATCTGGGCTGAAAGATCTACGTCCATGGTTATAACCCCTGAACGGGTTTTTGATAAGGCAGTTGACCAAATACCAAAAATAAATAAAAAAGTCAGCAACATAGTAATTAAATTTTTCTTCATGATTTTTTCTCTCCCTTAAATACTTTTTATTCAGAATGCTTCACTACTTGACTTCTTCCACCGGATATTTTGCGCCCTTCCACGCAAAAATGCCGCCAGGATAACGGTAAACATTTTTGTAACCCAGTTTGACGGCCCAGGCAGCGCCATTGTGGCTGCGGGTGCACTTGACAAACCCACAATAAATAACGACGAGTTTTTCTTTATCATCACCCAGCAGTTTCTTGAAATCTTCCTGCGTCTTACCGTCAGTTTCCTTGGTATCCCATTCTTTCATTTCCGGGATGGGAAACAGGAATTGGACTGCTCCAGGCACGTGCTGCTTTTTATAGCTGTCAGCAAAAGGCATAGTATCCACGATAACCATATCTTTACCGGAGTCGATCCAATTCTTGAGTTCTTCGGTAGTAACCACATCATAACCTCCACGTTGGACTTCGCGTAAAAGTTTGACTGCTCCGGCCTCCATCTCCACTTCCTTTTCGAACTTGTTTTCCAGAAAGGCCCAGGCCGGCGCGACCAGTCCAAACACTATGATTCCCATAATTACCAGTTTTCCCATCGATTAACTATATGCATCTTCCGTCCTCCTTTTTCTCATAGTATTTTTGATTATAAGTGTTATCCTTACCGGCGTGATGGAGCGGTATCGACGCCAAATATACATAAAAACGATTCCCAAAAGCATTATCAGATCACGGTAGAGGGATGCTTTGAGACCGTGAAATGCTTCAGATTCAGGATTTTCAGGACCGAAACAACCGCAATCCACATCTAACCCCATCCAAATGCCATAACCCAAAATACCGATAAACAACACCACCAGACCGGCAATCATGGAAAGGCCTCCTTCAATGTCGAAAAGAAGCCCTATTCCGACAACTACCTCCAGAACCGGAAGTATGATGGCCACGGGCATGAGTAAGCTTTCAGGAACGATTCCATATGCCTCTATCAAGATGGCAAAAATTTTTGGTTCCAGGAGCTTAACGCCACCGGCGTATATGAATATTCCGCCAAGACCCAAACGTGATATTTTATAAATCCAGTCGAACAAGCTTATTATTTCCCAGGCCAATACAGGTTTTATGGTGACTTTCGTCAAGCCGGAACCAATAACGGTTAGTTTAAAGAGACGTATTAGACGCAATCTTCGCTAAGACCATAAACGGGCAGACTGATAATTTTGGGGGTTGATTTTATAGCACGCTATCGACGAAATTGGTCCACGTTTGCGTCTAACAAACCCGGTTAGAGTTAATTATAACCACTCATGTGAAACCAAATTCATTAACCATAGGAGATCTTTTGAAGATTTAATACTGAATCTATTTCATGGAAAATAACTATATGTCAAATTGATATTTTTAATAGAAAGTTCTATTCTAATAGAAAGTTTCTATGCTACGCACAACGTACCACAGAGGATGTATGTACAGAGAATTTTATTATGGAAATTGGAGGGAACATTAATGGGTAAGTACCTTGTTTCAAAACCTTTCCGCTTCAAATTTGTTGATCGTAAACAGGCTATATCAGCTAATGGAATTTATGATAATTAAGGAAATCGATGTATTTCTGCTCGATAAAATGTTTGCAGACGTAAGTTAGGAAAAAATAATGATATACTGCCTCAGATTATTCCGCGATTTCAGTCTCAAATATCTTCATTTCAAGTGTTCT
>Ga0210064_1000761_pt1 | contig 14894 bp, 11 predicted proteins | sample Muzzi_CordC_D2_FD_185531 | JGI IMG/M metagenome (GOLD analysis project Ga0210064, IMG submission 185531) | Wetland microbial communities from San Francisco Bay, California, USA, that impact long-term carbon sequestration - Muzzi_CordC_D2 (SPAdes) | ecosystem: Environmental > Aquatic > Marine >...
GAAGCAGGTAACAAACGCAACGCCGCAATCCGTGTCCAGCGAAAAGCCGGATGAGTAACGATCCTGACGACACTTCCGTAGACGCTGCGGATCAGCCGTTCATTTCACACCTGGTCGAGTTGCGCGACCGGCTGTTACGCATAGTACTGGTGGTCGCAGTTATCTTCCTGGCATTGATGCCGTTCGCCAATATCCTGTTTACCGAACTGTCCGGTCCTCTCACCAGCCAGTTGCCGGAAGGCAACAGCATGATTGCCATCGAGGTGGCGTCGCCATTCCTGATTCCGTTCAAGCTTGCGCTGGTACTGGCATTGTTCATTGCCATGCCGGTAGTGCTCTACCAGATCTGGGCCTTTGTAGCACCGGGGTTGTACCGGCATGAACGCCGGCTGGTCATGCCGCTGCTGGTATCGAGTACATTGCTGTTCTATGCGGGTGCGGCATTTGCTTATTTCGTGGTCTTCCCGCTGGTATTTAAATTCCTGACAGCCACGGCACCGGAAGGTGTATCGGTGATGACGGACATCAGCCGTTATCTGGATTTTGTCCTGACAATGTTTTTCGCGTTCGGTGCCGCCTTTGAAGTGCCGGTCGTTACGGTACTGCTGGTATGGACCGGTCTGGTTACCCAGGATGGACTCCGTCAGAAGCGTCCCTATGTCATTGTCGGCGCTTTTGTATTTGGCATGTTGCTGACACCGCCGGATGTCATATCCCAGACCCTGCTGGCATTGCCGGTACTGTTATTGTTCGAGCTGGGTATTGTTTTTTCCGGATGGTTTGTCGCACATCGCAACCAGGACGGCAGCGGGGATGCCGACAATAAAAACGGTGATTCCGGGCAAATGACCGAAGCGGAAATGGATGCCGAGCTGGACCGTATCGAGGCCGACGAGGAGAAACCCTAGCGTTTGCCCGAATATGCCTTCAGGGATATGGTATCGGCTTCCGCATCATCTGCAAACTGAAGCACGACAGGCTCGCTGCATATGCCAACCTCGATGGGTGCCGGTTTGGCGATCGCATAACCCTGCGCATAGTCTACACCGATATCCCGTACCGCTTTCAGTGTAGACTGGTTTTCAACAAACTCAGCGATCGTCATTATGTTCATGGAATGTCCGATCTGGTTAATTGCCATCACCATTGCCTTGTCGATTTCATCATTTACCATGTTCTTTACGAAGCACCCGTCCAGTTTTAGATAATCGACCGCGAGATTTTTTAAATAGCTGAAGGAACTGAGACCGACACCGAAATCATCCAGCGCAAACCGGCAACCCATATCACGCAGTGCGGAGATTATCTTGGAGGCATTGCAGAGGTTGGCGATTACAGCGGTTTCAGTAATTTCAAAGCACAGCAATCCGGTAGACACACCGCTGTCCTTGATCTGGTTAACGAGAAAATCCATGAACCTGTCGTCTGACAGCGACTGGCCGGAAAGGTTGATGCAGCAGGTGCTGACATTTTTTTCAGTTTCCTTTCTGTCAAGGGTCAGTGCCCGGAATGTGTTCTCTATTACCCAGCGATCAATAGCCGGCATGAGGTAGTAGCGCTCGGCCGACGGGATAAAGGAACCTGGTCCGACAATCTCGTTGTTCTCATCCAGCATACGTAGCAGGACTTCGCCGTGAATGGTTTGCTGTTCGCCTTTATCCGGACCAAGCTTGGTGATGGGCTGGAAAAAAAGGCGAAAATGATTCTGCTCAAGTACATCCTGAATGCGCTGCACCCATTGCATCTGGCCGTGCCTCTCAACCAGTGCCTCGTCGTCGGGTTCGTATTTATGGACGCGATTCCTTCCCTGGTCCTTGGCTACGTAACATGCCGAATCGGCGGCGCTAAGAACATCGGTCAGGGAACCGCTCTCCGAGGTGATTGATACCAGACCAATGCTGGCACCGATTCTGAAAGCCTTGTCATCCCACACAAAACGGAATTCTTCTACAATTTTGCGCAGGTTTTCAGCCGGCTCATATGCATTTTCAATCGAGCAGCCTTCCAGCAGGATGCCGAATTCATCGCCACCAAGGCGTGCCAGTGTGTCGGCTTCACGCAATTCCATGCGCAGCTTGATGGTCAATTGCTTGAGCAGTTCGTCACCGGCGATGTGGCCACTGGTGTCGTTGACAACCTTGAAGTTGTCCAGGTCCACATAGCACAGGGCATGCCTTACATCCGAGGTATAGGCATGCTCGATTGCCTGGTTAACCCGGGTTTCGAACTCACGCCGGTTGATTAATCCGGTAAGGGAATCATGGGTTGCCTGATAGGACATCTTCTTGGCCAGGCCACGGAGTTCTGTGACATCGTGAAACACCAGTACGACGCCGGTGATCTCGGCGTTCGAGTCACGTATCGGGGAGGCATTGACCTCGACTGACAGGTGCTGGCTGCGATAGCGGTGCAGCAGCAGCAGCTGGCCTACCATGGTCGTGCTCTTGCCGATTTCGAGGCATAGTTGTACCGGGTCGGAAGGGGCTTCGAGTGTCTTCTCGTCAACTATTTTCAGCACTTTCAGTACGGGTTTTCCGCGCGCATCCTGAAGCTTCCAGCCGGTAGACTGCTCTGCCACCTGGTTCATGTAATCAACGTCCCCATTCATGTCGGTGGTGATCACACCGTCACCGATCGAGCCCAGCGTTACCTGGGCGCGTTCCTTCTCCTGGTAGAGCGCCTCTTCTGCCAGCTTCAACGCGGTAATATCGCGAATCGTCCCTTCAATGCCGGTGAGTTCGCCGTTTTCGTCGTAATTGTAATGCGAGTTCTCCGAGATCCAGATATCGTGGCCGTTTTTATGGCGTAGTTGTGTCTCAAAGTGTTGCAGGCGTCCATAGTTGACATCCAGAGCCTGCTTGAAGTCCTCATGGTCATCCGGATTGGCATAAAATTCGCGGATGTTTTTGCCTATGACCATGTTGGCACTATGTCCCAGTAACTGCCTCATCGACGGGGTGGTCCAGAGTATCTTGCCATCGATATCGATCTGATAGATGGTGTCCTGTATGCCATCAAAGATGGCACTCATGCGTTGTTCGGAAGCGCGAATCCTCTGTTCTGCGAGTTGCCGCTCCTTTATCTGTTCCTGTAGCTCCATGTTGACTTCCTCGGAGTAGCGTTTCGCCTGTTCCGATGTTTCCCGTGCCGTGACCAGTTTGCGAATCAGCTCGGTATTATGGGAACCGAGACTGAATGACTTTGCGAGGATGTTCCGCATTCTTCGCGAAGACGTGAGCATCAGTATGGCAAAGACCACCGACAGCGTACCGAGTGCCAGCTCGATATTCCCACCCACGTAGAACAGCCATGCAGTAAGCGGTGACAGTGTCGGAATCATGAAGGCCGCGATGGTTTTCGGCGAGGATTGCATGGACACGTAGGCGGTCAGCGTGATACCCGCAAGAACAAACAATACGAAGATCTGGTGTGTGAGATCTCCGTAGTGTGCAGCGAAGATCCCGAGGGATCCCCAGCAAATACCCGAGATCATCGCGCCGATAACATATTGTTTTCCCCAGACATTGACATCATCCAGGGAATTTTCATTTTCCTTGCCGGAAATAAAGAGTGAACGACCGCCTACTGTTACAAGGATCGCAATCGCCCAGCCGAGCAACAGTGTGGGTGGAGCGAGTTTCCAGAAGACGGTGGTAACCACCGCGGCAACCAGCATGCTGATGATCAGTTCGGTCTGGACCTGCTGGTAGAGCAGCTGCACCTGATCGGCACGGAATTCCCAGCGGCTCATGGTGCGACGCTCAATATACCCCGCTTCGCTGCGAGACATCGCGCGTGTAGCGTGATCATCGGTGGCATGGTCGCCTTCCCTGACTTCGTTGGCCATAGGCTGGAATAACCCGGTTTAGTCGTGATTATTTGTGAACTGCCATGCCGCCCCATCGACGTAACAAGGCCGCCTCTCGGATAAAGTCGGGCATCTTCAGGTAAACTTTAGCGCCAGCAAGATAAAATATTCTTTTTATTCAGTTGATTACACGCAAATATTGGACGGAAGTACAATTAATTCATTCAATACAAAACGTTATACTAAATCGTATGTGTCGTACGGGCTGGTCAACGAATATCGGCCATATTTGATGAGATCCGGTTATTGCATGAAATGATTACACACTGGCGTCTTCGGAATATGCTAACCATGAGGCGATAATGTAAGGTGAGTTAGGGACTGGAATTGTATAAGTGGCTGCCGATATTCAAAAAGATTACATATTCATCTAATAAAATAGCTGTAAGTATTGTTAAATAATCAACTAAAAATCCTTAAGAGGATTGAATTAATGTCATGTTTTGCTTATCCAATTAAAAGAATCAGATCACCACTGATTTTCCTGCTGGCAACGCTGTCGGCACCTTCGATTGTCCTGGGTAATTTCACCTTGCGCTTGCAAACGGATCTTGGTGGTCTGGACATCGAACTATTTGATACAGCGGCACCCCAAACTGTTGATAATTTCATGAACTACGTTCGTGATGGGGACTACGATGGGACCTTCATACATCGGCGGGCGACCGTTGATACTTCCGGCGTATCCGTATTACAGATGGGAGGATTTATCTTCAATCCTGACGATGGGGATCTGTTTGGCACTGGCACATCACACATTGCAACCGATCCTCCGGTAGTGAATGAATTTGACGGAGTCAACAGGCCCAATGTGCGGGGTAGTCTCTCAATGGCGAAACTGGATGGCCAGCCTGACAGCGCAACAAGCGAGTGGTTCTTCAATGTAGATGATAATCCGGGACTGGACGATCCGGCCAACTCCGGAGGATTTACTGTATTCGGCAGGGCCCTGGGAAACGGGATGGATGTGATCGATGAAATATCCTCCCTGTCGAGGTGCAGAGACGTTGTACCCTTCGTCATATTTTGTGGAAACTTGCCCGATGTGCCTGTGGCTCTTGTATCTACATCAGACGAGTTGCTGAACAGGAACCTGGTAAATATCCTCCATATCGGTTCTGACATGGATGGTGATGGAGCCATTGATGATCAGGAGGACGATGCGCCAAATGGCGGCGATGGCAACAATGATACCGTAACGGACAGTACCCAGAGTCATGTCGCTTCCTATCCCGGCAGTACAGGTGAAACAATTACCATAGAGGCTCCGGCAACGACTGCGTTGCAATCCCTCGACATACTGGGCATCACGTTTTTACTCGCCCACCCGGATGAATCCGATGTCCTGACGGATCTGGATTTCCACTTTGGCTATGCCGGCTATGAGTTGACGGGTCTGGCAGCAGCAGGGGATTCCGCCACGGTCAGCATGATTCTGCCAGGCGGAGCCGTTACGGACACTTTTTTTAACTTTGGACCTACTCCGGGTGACCAGACGAACCACTGGTACGAATTTTTATTTGACGGCGAAACTGGTGCAGAATTTAACGGTAATATAGTTACACTGCATTTTTCCGACGGAAAAAGAGGCGATACAGATCTGGTGTCTGACGGCATCATCACTGTATCACCCGGTGGGCCTGCCAACCTTGTTGGTGATGGTGACGGCATAGATGACGAAATTGAAAATGCAGCACCCAATAATGGTGACGGTAACGGGGATGGTATTCTGGACAGTACCCAGGGACACGTCGTATCGCTCCCTGATCTTACTGGTAATTCCTATGTGACAGTCGAGACATCTGCAGCTAATTTAATACAGTCGATGATGTTTTTTGCCGGTCCGGAATTTGATCCGTCACTGGATTCCTCCAACCCGGCCACCTACAATCCGCCAAAGACCCTGGAAGGCTTCAACTTTTCGCATGGCTTTCTGAGTTTTCGGGTGACCGGTATCGCATCGGGAGACACGGCAACGGTAGTAATTTATTTGCCGGAGCGAGAGTCACCCAGGGTTTATTTCATGTATGGGCCGACACCGGAAAACATGGTGCCACACTGGTTCAAATTCAATTATGACGGCGAGACTGGAGCAACCTTTGACGGTAATGTGATCACCCTGCACTTCGTGGATGGCAAGCGTGGTGATGCGGACTTGACCGCGAATGGCGTAATCGTCGACCCCGGCGCTCCTGCTGTTAAAGCCGAGAATTCAGGATCCGACGATGGCGGAGGCGGTTGTAGCATGGCGAACAATATTATTGCCGGCAGGCCGTCGCAGGCAGGTGACTGGTGGCTGTTATTGGTGCTACTGATATTTTTGCGGCAGAGGTCCTTTGCAAGAAGAGCTTATTACTAGCTCCTAAGTAGTTCTATAATTGCATAAACTGGGCTGTCGTCTTCTCTGTATGAATGTCCCAGAGACAGGCAACATCGCTGATGCGAGATTCTATATATGCGACTATAGGTCGCAAACAATTATTACCCATAAGCCTACAATACCTTCCTGTCCTGCAAGTAAAAGTTCTGAACGTCCGGCATGGGGCCCCATAACGGACCTAGAACGTCTAAACCGCTACTTCTGGAATGTGTACTGCGATCGTTCCCGAACCAGACTGTATTCGGAAACTTTCTGACCCTTTCGAGACACATGCCACAGCGGCAAAACACCCGGCAAAACCGGACATTCGCGTCCTTTAATAGATATCGACTATTGTTGCCGCTAAGTTTGGCTCGTGCAGACTGTTGATCTGCACACGGATGGATATGGCCAGAAAGCCGCACTTCGGGGGGCACAAAAACCCGCCGACCGGGTGTCTTGGTGGGTGCTATGAAGGGGAGCCCGAGTGGGCCCAGTTAGTGACGCTTATCTGGTTCCTCCTGGAAATGTCGTTTGTATGCTTGAAGTAGGATTTGAACCTTGCTGCGTGATGCGGTTGCCGCCGTATACATACCGACCTCTTGCAGTCGGCGACCCATCTTGAGCTGGTGTTTCAGTTTCGTCTTGCATTCTTCCTTTGTCATGGCGTCTTACCTCTTTTAGGTAAATACCCTGTTACTGACTGTTTAAGTCATTCAATCCCAGAAAAATGTCTCCATGGTTTATTTATACTTTCAAGGTGATGAGATTTCTATTGGACCTAGGTACAGGGAAGGCTGTACGAGGATGGCGGTTGCCCCCGGTACGATATGGATGATCCGACTCGGGGCAAGCGGCGATGACTGTCGATACGAGTTCCTTGATGGTTTCGTCGTGGAGGGTGTTGTTTCTGACTTGATCCAGGAGTGGGCCGAACTTCCCAGATGCCGGCCCCATAAAAATTGGTGTCGAGAGGATGTCGAACGGCAATTCATCGCCCAAAACACGATATTTCCGTTGCACCTCGCCCACACCTACCCGGATCACACAGGCAGACCCTCAAGCGGCAGCGGTGGACGAAAACCTGAAATCCTGGATCGCTGGTGGCGATGTCAGCTTTTCAGTTTTCCAGGTTCTCGGCCCGGATCGGACGCACTGAAAACCTGGCACCTATCCGAGGCACCCGACGAACCCGTCGCTTCCCCTTGCGTTTCAATACGTAGATGCAGATGGGTGGGTGTCGGGGGCGACAGGTGCGTCAGGTTCTGCCGGTTCTCCTCAGTTAGTCTCCTCGCGGATCTCCCTCACCTCCGGGTACTCCAGCAGGTACTCCCGCCACCGGTGGTAGTTACAGGTGCACACCCGTGCGAATCTACCATTCGAGTGGTTTTGACATCCTTCTCGGATTGAGGATAATTCACTCCTGATCGGAGCAACTCGACGCTCTATCCAATGTTACCTACACAAAGTGTTAAGGAGATCTTGATGGTTGAACCCGTTCTACGTTCTGTTGCGAAGCCACCTAAAGCTAATGAGGCCAAACCAAAGGGTAAATCAATTGACCACCGTGTGGCTGAATTGCTGCAATCAATCTACACCGTGAGTCGGATGGCAGCTACCTCAATCGGATTAGGTAAGGCCGTTGACAGTGCAAAAGATTTGCAGGATTTTGTCGATCCAGGCGAGGTATTGGAATTCAGCTTTGAATCAGGGTATGAGGCAGTCAACAAGGTATGGAGTGAAGCAGAAGAACTTGCCAAATTGCTGGATATCGAACTCGAAAAACCAACCAGCTATAGATTGAAACCTGTCTTTGCTGAGAAGTAATCAACAACCCCGCCCATCAAGGCGGGGTTTTCCTATTTCAGGAAGATCTGACATCCTCCCAAAACCTCCTCAGTCAGTCACCCTGCGGATGGCCGTCACCTCTTGATCCAGCATGTATTCCCGCAGCAGGTGATAATGCCGGGCATACTCCCGGGCGATGTCGCCTTAGGTGAAGGACGGATGGCTGTATGTTGAATTGCATCCAAATTTGCACTGTATTTTGAACCGTTTCAGTCAGGTCAATATATTGAAATCATAGAATGGCTGAAATGATCTGGTGGGTCCGTTTTCTACGAAAAGCTTTCGCATGCGCTAATAAATCACTTATATAAGCGGTTGCGCTTGTATCAAATCGCACATCATACATCCTCCGAGTTGGACGATTCCCCGAATTCGACGCCTCAATGCAGTCTCTTGAACTCTCACCAAGAATCCCCTGGTCACAATGCCATAAGGCCATGAATTTTATGAGAGATGGTGGGCCCGCCAGGACTCGAACCTGGTGACGTTGGATGGGGTCGCCTGCCTGGATACCCGAGTCATTCTGTACCGAATTGAAGGTCAACGGAATTTTCTCTACATACCGTCTCTTGGCGGCAAGTGCGTAACTCGCAATAACGGTTGGGTGGTCCAAGTCCACCGGCGAGATCGCTTCCAATCATGCGTTTCTATATGCTCACATAAGAGGCTTTCTTTCTCGCCATCCCGATGAACCCCAGCAAGCCCGAGCCTGTGCGGCATGCAGTTCAGTCTCCATTGAGAATGAATTATTTAGAACAAGACTGGGTTGACATGTTAAGTTTGCCAAATAGGGACAAGGGATAGCTACCATGCCACACGCCATCATACACGTTATCAAAGGCCAACCTCAGTTTGCCGCGCAGACTCCCGGTGAAAGATATGAAGCCCTTGGACTGCTTGCACTCTGTTGGCTACTGACGGCAGGTGTTTTTATTGTCGTCAAATGGGCGGGCACTTATACGCCGCCCTGGACACTGGTGTTCTTTCGCCTGCTGTTCGCAACACTGTTCCTGCTCCCTTTTGTTGCTTCCCATTACAGGGAGATGGCAGCCCGGCTGCGCGATCATTACAAGGTCATCCTGCTCATTGGTGCACTTGGCCTGGCGCTCACCCAGGGGGCTCTGTTCACTGCACTTCACCATTCTTCGGTGATCAATGTCGGCATCGTGTTTTCGGTATGGCCCATCACTGCAATCATCCTTGCCGCTTTTTTCCTGGGTGACCGCCTGACACTGTTACAGGTCTTCGGCGTCATCCTCTGTTTTGCGGGTGTGTTGGTGGTCATCGCACAAGGGAATCCGGACACCATCATCCACATGGGTGTCAATATAGGAGATCTTTTGGTTCTTACCGCAGTACTGTGCTTTTCTTTTTATACCGTAATGATAAAGAAGATAAAAATAGACCTCGCTGCATTACCGTTACTCGTTCTCATCCTTGGGGGGGCAACTCTTGCCTCGGCCCCGTTTTATATCTGGGAAATAATTTATGATCCGCGCATTACCGTTGACTGGCATGATATCGCTGCCATCGCTTACGTTGCCATCCCGGGCGGCGGCATCATGTACCTGCTCTTCAACACAGGTATTGCGATGCTGGGTGCTGCAAAGGCAAGCGTCACATTTTATCTGCAGACTCTGTTTACGGTAATCCTGGCTTATTTACTGCTGGGGGAGCAGCTGCACATATACCACGCAGTGGGGATCGCCCTTATCGCAATGGGTATTATATTCGTCACTATAATCAAGGGCCGGCGATGAAATTATTCAAATCAATAATGCCTCAAGATCTCAGCCGGTTGTAGTTTTATTGTGTCGTATTACACTGTGGTATTGGTTTCACAATAAGTTAGTTCGCCGGTTCTCTTACTTTCGAGCATGGTGGTCCTGATTTAGCTGCAGATTACAGGTTGGACATTCTGCCTGGGTTGCTAGCATCCGGCTATTGGGTGTGCGGATTCAATCCATGCAGTGTGCGCCGTACCAAGGCGGCCCGACCGGGCAACTACGCCATCCCATCCCTCGTCGAACATTACTCCTGAAAATCATCGTCCATCCCCCCCAGCTATGCCTCACACCAAGGGACTCCGATCCCCTGGTCTCAATGCCATAAGGCCATGAATTTTATTGTGCTTCCTGACACATAGGTTACAAAGTATTCCGGGCACATAGGTTACACAATCCGGCATTTGGGGAGGTCCTCAGATGCCCTGGAATGAGTGTAATCATATGGATGAACGACTCCGATTTGTGGCCCGCCTGCTCGACGGCGAGAAGATGGCCGTCCTGTGCCGGGAATTCGGCATCTCCCGTAAAACGGGCTACAAGATCTACAACCGCTACAAGGATTACGGTCTCAGGGGGCTGGAGGACCGGGATCGAAGCCCGTATCGGCATCCCAACAAGCTGCCGTTCCAGGTAGAGACCGCCATACTGAGGCTCAAGCGGGATCACCCGAGCTGGGGCGCACCCAAGATCCGTGAGAAGCTGATCAAGGTCTATCCGGTGATCAGCGTACACACTCATCGATGTACTTCTGTCTCTCAGGTGCAAGCTTGCATTCCCGCGCAGCTTCGCATTCCGCATCCAGTTGTGCCTGTTGGATAACTCGATCTTTATCATCGCCTATAGCAAGAGAGGGAATACACATGATGTACAGGAAAATGGGGATACAGGAATATTTCATTATCTATACTCTCAATTTTTTAACCTTGGTTGTCACATATTATTCCTCAATTTGTGTAGACAACACCTTGCAGGGTAAATCAATAAATATAGTCATTAACCAAAGTCCACTTATGGAATGATTGATTACAGTATTTTCATTCATCCTCAGGAATCCGGGGAATGTCGCATTAGGATCGGTCCCGCCTTTTAGCCAAATGTTATATAAGGATTTCCTGTAGGACAGGAATCGGCCAACAACGGACATACGCCAGACACCTACCTCTGTGGAATACGGTCAAGCGCCTAAGCAGCCAAACGCCACTGTTGAAGACCGGCACTGATCAAGGCCACTCCGAGGACCACCCCAAGTAGAATGGCGGAGCCTGTGCCTCCCAAAACGATTAGCAGCGCGCCAAGTACAATGCTCGCCCATAGTCCGATCTTGCGACGCACGGGCGGGTTGACTACACCTGAGTCGCGTAGAGCCGTCAGGCCGGTGATGCCGCTGAGGATAAGACCACCTCCAAGAATGACGGCCACTACCCATAAGGCCAGTCCCGGCCAGATCAGAATAACCACGCCGGCGATTACTTGTGCCCAGGGGGCAAAAACACTGACAGGGATTCCCTCCTTACGTGCGGCATTGACGTAGAGCAGCGCCACGATGCCGCTGGCCAACATCACGCCGCCGAGCATCATCACCGCGAAGGTTCCGAAAAGGTAAGGCAGGATGATCGCTGCAACACCCAGCAGGATGCTAATGACGGCACTGAATTTCGTGGGACTCACGGGGCGATTCCTTGAGAAATACGGATTTGATTCGTAGCAGATTATACTAATTGAACCTGGGTCGTGATGTCACGTGCAATTGCCGATGTCCCCGTCAGGACCGAATCAGTCACTTCGTCTGAGTTCGGTACAGCTACGGACATACACCAACCCCTGGCCATGGATACGAGGTTGGCACTGTACTTCTCGGTTCGGCCACAAGTAGCCCTTCCCGAGTGATCAGCGAACGGAGACTATGCCGCAACTTTGGTCATTCGTAACATCGCCCATCAGTGGAGTCGCTAAAGCGACTCCACTGCATAGACTTGCTAGCTAACCAGACTCAGGGAACCAGTTCGACCTCGCTCGGCCGCCAGCTCTTGTCGAAGAACGACGGCATCGGGCTGTAGAACCGGATGATGGTGAACCAGCCCTTATCCGGGTCGGTCTGAATCCAGTTGCCGCGGGTGACACCCTCGGGCTGGGTTGGGCCGAAAAAGATCGTGGTCGATCCGTCGGCCGCGGCTTCGGCCGCCGGCGAGGGATAGCTCTGGCTGCCGGCGCGCGGGTATTTCTGCGGCGTCAGCAGCATGGACCGGGTCTGGTTGTCGTAAACCGTGAAGGACCAAAATGCCGCCGCCGGGATGCCTTTGGGCAGGGTCACCTTGTAGGTATTGGCACCGTCAAACGCCTTGCCGTCGCTGTCGAGGAAGCCCATCAGGTATTGTGAGCCCACACCGGGGATGCGCATGACCATCGCGGGTGAGTCGAGCGTATAGGCGTAGTAAAACGCTGCGCGACTGTCGAGTGTGCGGGCGCCGGTCGGCGGGAAGGGCTTGAACATGCCGTCCTCGAACAGCGGCGGCGGGGTCTCGAACAGCGCGCCGCCTTCGAACAGCATATTGCCCCAGTGCGAACCCTCGTAATAGGCCCAGTCGGGATGCTGATCGGCGAACTGCCATTGCAGCGCGCGGCCGGTCGCCTGTCCCACGGCGGCGGCATCGCTCAGGATTTCCTTCTTCCGGTCGTCGGGTTTGAACTCCTTGCCATGCACGATACCGATGGCAGCGAGTTGGCCGGCAAGTTCCACGTCATAACTGGTGGCCGGCTCGTTCTGGACGTTCTCGTTGATCATCTCGAAGAAGCCGTAATCGCTTGGCGGAATGGTGTTGAACGACATCCCGCTGGCATCGATGAACTTCATATCGGGCATCTTCGGCTCGCCTGCCAGCTTGACCTTTCCTTCCAGTGCCTCGGCAATGGGCGTCCCATAGCTGCCGGCCGCATAGGGATAGATCTTCAGGTTCTGCTTGATGTTGTCAACCGCGGGCTTCGGGTCCTTGCCGTCCTTGATGAAGGCACGCAGGGCATAGAGGATCGTATTGGTCTTGGCGTGGGCCACGAAATAGCCGCCTGTGGGTAACGGACCGTCATAGCCCGGGCCGACGATCAGGTACTTGCCGCCCAGACCGCGATCCGGCCCCGGCTTGCCCATATCGATCACCCAGGAAAACCACATGTCGTTGATCGCGCCGAGACCGTCGGAGGGCTGCTCGATCACCACTGGCCCCTTCGACAGGTCGATCCAGCCAAGGTAATAGACGGTGTCGGCGTTTGCGGTCAGGAACAGCGAATTCGCATCCATCAGCTGCTCGAAGATGACGATGTCGCCACTACCGGCGCCGACGCTCTCCATGCCCTTCTTGATCGCCAGCGCCGAGGCGCCACGAAAACTATTGTTATAGACGTTCAGCGCGCGGGTGAAGTCCAGCGTATCGAATACCTTACTGGCGGTCTCGTCGCTGGGCACACCGTCCTTGAACTCGAGCGTTCCGGCGCTGGTTTCTATCTTGTCGGGCGCGCCAAGGGACTTGAGCGTTTCATCCGACACCTCCGCATAAGCGGCGCTGGCGCCGGTGAGGGCCACGATCGAGGCGGCTCCCATGAATTTCATCAATAGATTCATCGTTTGCTCCTTTGGTATAACCCGGTACCCGGGCTTGGAATTATTCGCTCTTTTGAAAAACCGATTGCTTGTCTAACTGCAGTTGTACATTACGAGCGCCCTGTTCAGCAACCAGTGACTACAGGGCATCGATGTCATAGGGTAGCTGATTCAGTGCAATCGGCATGCGCTAGATTTTGCCAGATGTGTCGGAAATACACCTTATAAATCACTGGAAAAATGTAACAGTTCATGCGGGCTAAGAATTGGGCGGGGTTTTCTTGCCGCTTACGTTACAGCGTATTGAATGTCGCCTGTGTTTCGAAGATGGCCGACCCGGCACCGGCTCGGGAACGACTGCTTCCAGTACCTTCCTGTCCTACAAGCAGAACTTCTGAATATCCGGCATGTGGGCGACACCGGTCATACGAGTAAATTACTCAAGAATTTCCATCGAAGGGCAGGAAACCGCCCGAAACTCTCCGTTCCCCTGGCTCCCGTGTAGGACGGGAATGCCGCAACTCCGGTCATTCCAGTCCATGCAGCTGTACTTCGCTATCCGGCATGAATCGGTTGTTCAGACTAGAAGGTAATCAATCCGAGTGCCTTGCGCGTAATTACCAATAAATCACTCAGGTCGAACGTGCCATCGGGATTGGGTACATTCGAAATAAGCGGCGAAACATCGCCATGTCCGAACTCGACCGGGTTCAGCAGCCGGCTACCAACAGCCGCCTGTGTACCCAATAGGATATCTGCCGCATTCACGAAACCGTCGGTATTGATATCACCGTCTGCTACCAGGGTGCCGGGCGGGTACATGAAAGGCGCGCAGTATTTCGCCAGCGTGCCGGCCGACGACAGCGCGAAAACCTCATTGTCATTAAAGCCGGTGACCACGCCGGTGACATCGGAGACCGTGGCATCCACCGTGCGAGTTACCACAATGGTGCCGGTAGCCACATCAAGTTGATAGACCTTCCCATCATTACCGCCAACATAGAGATAGCCAGTATTGGAATTAGCAGTCAGTGGGCTCTTGGGCAGGACTGTGTTGGACGAACTGGGGCCCGCCACACCATTCGGCAGCGTGGTCGTGTAGTCCCAGCTGGCGCTGGTACCGTTGTCCTGTGCCACCCAGATATTGCCGTAAAAGTCAGCCGCTGCGATTTGGGTACCCACTACCACCATATTCTCGGACAGAGGCCAGCCCCCGTTGGAAAGTGACCAGAGTTCGTTGCCCGTTGCCGGGTCCAGCGCCTTTATTTCACCGACGAGGTTAGCGACATACAGCCTGCCATTGGCCAGTACCGGTCCGGCCCAGATGCGGTTGGCGTTGACCGACCACTTGAGTGTGCCGGCCAGTATGTCGATGGCCCAGACACTGTGCTGGGTGGAAGAATAGGTTCGCTCGGTCGTGACAAATAGGGTGTCGGTCGC
>Ga0210064_1000762_pt1 | contig 14892 bp, 13 predicted proteins | sample Muzzi_CordC_D2_FD_185531 | JGI IMG/M metagenome (GOLD analysis project Ga0210064, IMG submission 185531) | Wetland microbial communities from San Francisco Bay, California, USA, that impact long-term carbon sequestration - Muzzi_CordC_D2 (SPAdes) | ecosystem: Environmental > Aquatic > Marine >...
GCGGTGGCAAGGGGACTTGCGGTCAGTGCCGGGTGAAGATTTTCGAGGGCGGTGGCGCGCTTCTACCATCCGAGACGTCCTGCATCACTAAGCGTGAAGCAGCCGCCTTCGATCGCCTGTCCTGCCAGGTGACGGTGAAGCAACCGCTGCGCATTGCCGTTCCGGAGGAAGTCTTCGGGGTAAAACAATGGGAGTGCACGGTGCGCTCCAATGAGAATGTCGCAACCTTCATCAAGGAATTGGTGCTCGAGTTACCGCAGGGAGAGTCCATGGCCTTTCGCGCAGGCGGCTACATTCAAATCGAATGTCCGCCACACCGCATCAAGTACTCCGATTTCGATGTGGCTGAGCAGTTCCGCGACGATTGGGACCGATTTGATCTGTGGCGCTACGAGTCGAATGTGTCGACGCCGACGATGCGTGCCTACTCCATGGCCAACTATCCAGAGGAGAACACGATCATCATGCTCAACGTGCGCATTGCCACGCCACCCCCGGGAGCCCCGGACTACGTGCCGCCGGGAATCATGTCCTCCTACCTGTTCAGTCTCAAAGCCGGAGATAAGGTCACGGTCTCGGGTCCCTTCGGCGAGTTCTTCGCAAAAGAAACCGGCAACGAGATGGTTTTTATCGGCGGTGGCGCCGGCATGGCGCCCATGCGCTCGCACATATTCGACCAGCTTCGGCGCCTGAATTCGAAACGCAGGATGAGTTTCTGGTATGGGGCGCGCAGCCGGCGAGAGATGTTCTATGTCAAGGACTTCGATGAGCTGCAGGCGGAGCATGACAATTTCACCTGGCACGCGGCGCTCTCGGATCCGCTGCCGGAGGATAATTGGACCGGTTACACCGGTTTTATCCACAATGTCATCCTGGACAAGTATCTCGACAACCACCCCGCCCCCGAGGATTGTGAGTACTATATGTGTGGACCACCGATGATGAACGCAGCCGTCATAAACATGCTTGTGGAACTGGGTGTCGAGCGGGACCATATCATGCTGGACGATTTCGGTGTTTGAGCGCAGCGGGCCGATCAGACCATGCTTTACCTAATAAGCTTCATTGTCATCGTGCTGGCCATAGCCGGCATGGCCGTCGGTGTGATCTTCGGCCGTCCCGCCATCAAAGGCAGTTGCGGCGGTATTGCTGGTGAGTGTTCCCGATGCACCGTCAAGTGCCGCCAGCGGGAAAGTTCATCTTAGCGGTCTGGTAAGAAATCTCTGAGATCCATGACCAAGCCCATTACAGTTCGTGAATTCATGGCGGCAAATCTCGTGACGTTCACGCCGGATATGGAGATTCTGCAAGCCATACACGCGCTTGTGGAGAAACGAATTTCCGGAGCGACGGTGGTCGATGAGCGCGGTAACGTCGTTGGTATGCTTTCCGAACAAGACTGTATGAAAGTCGCGCTGCACGCGGGATACCACGGAGAACTGGGCGGACGCGTATCGGAGTATATGAGCACGAACGTGAAGACCATCGACGCCGATACCAGCATTATCGAGCTGGCGGAGTTATTTCTCAATTCACCGTATCGGCGTTATCCGGTTATGGATGACAATCGCCTGGTGGGCCAGATAAGCCGCCGAGATGTACTGCGGGCCATGCAGCAGCTTCGTTAAACGGGATAGATATGTAAAAGTTCAACCTCGAGCGGCTTTTATCGAGGTCTTCTTGCCTTCATCTCCACCCCGTTCCTCGCCCTGATTGCCGGGAGCAGGACACCAACGCAAGGCGGCAGCTAGGAAAACGTGCACAGGTATCTGGTGATCTGCATTCGATACGATTTTAGGCTTCTGGTCGTGCGCTCTTTGATCGTCACGATCGGTATTCTTCTGCTCAGCGCCTGCGGTGACTCAGCCGACAGAAACGACGCCATCGTCATTGATGGCCCCACCATGGGCACGACCTACGCGGTGAAATTCCATGATGCCGCGGTCGATGTCGTTGATTTACGCGCGCGGATCGAGGGTGTGCTGGAGCGCATCAATGCGCTGATGTCCACCTGGCGCCCCGACTCCGAGCTGTCACGATTCAACCGCAGCGGCGATTCCGGCTGGTTTCCGGTATCAGACGAGACCGTCCAGGTGGTCGAGGCAGCGGCAGCCGCCAGTGCTTTGTCCGATGGCGCCTTCGATGTAACGGTTGGCCCCATCGTCAACTTATGGGGATTTGGTCCCGAGAAAGGCATAAGCGAAGTGCCGTCCCAACAGCAAATCGAAAAAGCGCTGCAGCGGATCGGTTACCAGGACCTGTCGGTGAGAACATCCCCCGCCGCGCTGCGTAAGATGCGGCCCGATATGTACGTGGACTTGTCTGCCATCGCGAAAGGCTTTGCCGTGGATGAAGTTGCGAGGCTGCTCGATGCGCGGAACATTCAGTCGTATCTCGTGGAGATCGGCGGCGAGCTGCGCGCCCGCGGGTCCAAGCCCGGCGGAACACCCTGGAAGGTGGCGATAGAACGGCCCCTGCCCGGCGAGAGAAGCGTTCAAGACATCGTTGCGTTGCACGACGCTGCCATCGCGACCTCAGGAGATTACCGCAACTACGTGGAGAAGAACGGCAAGCGTTACTCCCACACCATCGACCCGCGCAGCGGACGGCCCATCGATCATGGACTGGCCTCGGTGAGCGTCATCGCGGCCTCGGCCATGCGCGCCGACGCATTGGCCACCGCCATCATGGTCTTGGGACCGCAAGCCGGTTATCGGCTGGCGGTACGGGAGTCGCTCGCGGTGCAACTGATCGTCGCGTCCGCGACCGGGCTTCAGGTGAAAACGACACCGGCGTTCGAAAGCTACCTGCTCCGTTGAGCCGGCGCTCAGTCCTGGCGAGACACTCTCAACGTCAACTGACCGTCATTGTCGTGGTATTTGAACGAGACGTCGTTGGCGAAGCAGTACAGTTCGCCAGCGGCAGTGGCCTTGCGCTCGCAACCCGTGCCGATTGGGAAATAATCCCACGCGGATGTACCGACGGCGCCGATGAGCTTCAACCAGCCGGCAAATGGGTAGCGGCGGGCAGGCAGCAAGGGGAGCAGATGCAGCTTCTCGTAACCATCGGGATCCGTTTCCACGTTTCCGCCCCGCCACCCGGAGACGTTGGTCACCTCGAATTGATAGGTCACGCCGCACTCGATCACCAGGCCGGTGCGGTTCCAGCGCTTGGCGGCATCGATGCCGGCAATTTCGATGGATTGTCCGGGCAGCAGCCCCATGGTTATCAAACCAGCCATACGTTTTTGTTCCTACATGTCATACATTCGCCACCGCCAACGGGATCCGCGGATCGACGGTGACCGTGTAGTCTACTCGCCCCGGGCCGCACGAGAAATGTTGCAGGCCGTATCGCGTGGCTGCCAGAAAACCGCGGCGCCCGCGCCAACGGGCGCCGCGACAGAGGGCGAGGAGAGATCCCTCTCGATCCCTGTGCACCATGACCCTCCCTGGTGTCCTTGTGCACGGGGTTATTCTGAGCTTCGGGGAATAGTCCGCGCCATCCCCGGATGGCACCCAGGCAGTAGGCCGAAAGCCCGGCCATAGTGAGTTTTGTCTCCATGTCGGAGGCGTCGTGCACCCTGGCTTGCCAGCCGGGCAGGGGATCCGGTAAGGTTCCGCCCCTTCCCTGGCTACGTAGCTCAGCTGGTTAGAGCGCGGCACTCATAATGCTGAGGTCGGTGGTTCAAGTCCACCCGTAGCCACCAGCTTGATTTGGTCTATTCCGGTCACATTGTTTACACCTTATCCGGCCAATGTTTCATGCCCATGTCCGGGAATGACTCCCGCACATCGACTGGCAACTTACTTCGCGCCGTCGCCCCCTTGATTTCGACATCGGCCAGAGTGGGGCAAGGTGCAGCAGCGCGGCGAGTGGGCGCATTGGAACTCGGGGACGGCAAACTTAACTGGCAGTACGCCAACTAAGTAACCTGTCCCCGCATCGCCCCCCGCCCCGGTGAGGCCTGGTATCGCTCTGAAGTGGTTGCACGCGTTCGTCTTGGCGAATTCGTCAACTCGATAGCGAACTGTCGCGCGGCTATCCCTACCAGTTTCTACTTGCTCGGCTCCAAGGCCTTCCGCTCAGCGATATGCTGTTTCAATACATCCGCCAGCGAAAGGCAGATATCGATATATTCTTGCACGAGCATGCCTGTCATCTCGAATTGATCGGCATGGGCTACCTTGTTCCGAAGCCTGCGAAGTTCAATAAATTGATTCAGATGACTCCCCATTAGCGGCTTGCCGACCAGGGAGTTGATGATCGCGCTAATACTCTTGTCTTTTAAGTCAGGATCAGTAACGGCAGATTTTACGGTTCCTTCAAGATAGGCGTAGGCCGTTAGAATGGCAGCTCTCGGATCTATGTCGGCGACTTTCGAAAGCTCTATTGATTTCTCATTCAACTCCGCAGACTTGTAGTGCCCCCGGGCCAAATGGATTTTTTCACTGGAGATCTCACTGACTGACTGCGCGAACTCCAACTCCGTTTCTCCATACTTTAACCGGTTGATCCGGTCGATAAACCTACCGATCTTTCCTCTGAACAATGTAAAGATAGCTACTATTGCTAGCGGCCAAGCCAAGGCTGAAACTATCTGGGCAATGAAAGTCTTCCAATCCATTTGACGCTCCGAAAGAAGATCCGGGCTTAGGCCCTATCCGGTCACGAAGCCTCGAAAGGTCGTGGCGCGCGATGTCTCGTCAGTGCTGTCCCGTAGTCTGACTGAATATCCAACACGAAGGCAGTCTAGCGAATTTATCCAAGAATCGTCACAGATGTAGCTGAGACAGTTTCAGAAAAGCGGACCAAGTTCTGACAAGTTCTGAACACCCACAAATTCGCTAAGTCGTATTGGTCTAGGGATCAGTATCGCCGGTGCAATCTCCGACAATGCGCTAGGCGTCCCTCACAATAAGTGGGTGTCCAGAATTCGTCCAATTTGTGAGTGCCCAGAATTCGGTGCTGGGTGTCAGGCCACTTCGTTCAAACGATGCCTGTCGCCATTGTTTTTCCGTGCCCCCCGATGCCGACCAAGCCCGCTAATGCGAGGGCGGATACCAAAAGTAACGAAGTGGAGGGCTCGGAAACCGCGGTGCTGCTGGTGACTATATCGACCATCCAATCCTTTTTGGCATATATCACACCGGGGTACAGCTCGAAGCCCCATTTGGAGCCTGTCAGCGTTTTGTCCAGCGGACCCACATCGGGCGGGAATGTATCGACGAACGAGGCGACGATCTGAGACGAGCCCCAACTCTTCTGCCCGAAGGCGTCGTCGAAAAGATTGCCGGGACTAAAAGACAGGGCCGTGTTGATTTCTTCCCCGTTCTGAAGCACCCCATAGGTCACGATAATGCTGTCGATCTGCAGTCCGGCAACCAGGGTGACGTCGAACCTGTCCCCGTTCGAGCCGGGGGTGGACGGCCAATTGCCGATGACCTGGTTGAGACCTAAGACAAGATTGAACACGGGGAATCCGACGACCGGTAGGTCGCCGTCCACGCTCTCATCATGCAAAACCGTCGCGGATAGAGCCGGGGACAGAAAGATAACCAGCAAGGCCGCAATAAGATTCGTCTTCAAAAGTTTCATAATGCTCATTCCCCAGTTCTAGACTTACCCGCGAATTAGGAGGCACGTATCGTGCCAGATAGCTGAAACCCTACAAGTATCAACATCTTACGAATTTTCTTGTGAAAAGACTCACCGGCGTGTGTAAAGCATTCCGACACCGCCCGAGTCACAGCTGAATACCAAGTTCCAAGTTCTGGACACCCATGAATTTCTCGGCTCTCGATTGGTGGGTGTCCACAATTGGATTCAGTGGGTGTCCACAATTGGATTCAGCTAGCCGGATCTTTGCGCGGATTGTTTGGCTCGTAGTTCACCTGCCACATCCGTAGACGTGGTGACGCCGTTTGCACAGCGCCGCTGTGCATGCTCACTCATCGGCACACGTTTTCTTGTAGGTCGTATCCCACCCGGATATCAACAAAAACGAAAACCAAGGGGTCGTTGATCCAGATCAACGAATGAGTCGACGGACAGTCCATCGTATGCACCCTATGCAGGCAGGCGCCGGGTGCAGGCGTGGGTGGAGGGACGAGCATTGAACTCAAGCACATTCAGGCATCCGGCATCGCTCGCGACGGGCGCTAATCGGTCACAGCTCCTCTACGAGATCGCCAGCGGTGCCAGCGGCCTCGCGCTGGCGATTTTCATGTTCGGACACCTGGTGCTGGTGGGATCCATATTGCTCGGGGCACGGGGCTTCGACGGCCTCGCGAGCTGGCTCGAAGATGCCTGGATCGCCCAACCCACGGTGGTGCTCGTGCTGGTGCTGTTCCTGCTGCACGCCGTGATGGCGAGCCGCAAGATACCGGCTCAGCTGCGCGAGCGGCGGCGCATGATCGCGCTTGCCCGCGACTTGAAGCAATTCAGGGGGCGTTCCGGCTCGGCATTCCAGCCGCATCTCGAATCCATGCTGTGGATCTGGCAGGTGCGCACCGGCATGGTGATCCTGGTGCTCGGCAGCTTCCACGTGTTGCTGCTCGGCGTCGACGTGCTGACGCCCCTGTTCGGTGAAGGCGCGGGCATCGAGGCGGCGACCTCCACCGCCCGGGTTCGCGGCGGTCTATGGCCGATTTATGCCGTGCTGCTGCTGGCGGTGGAGTTCCACGCCAGCGTTGGTCTTTATCGCCTGTTCGTCAAGTGGGGTGCCGGTGCGTGGCTTACGCGACCCACGCTGCATCGCCTGGAACGGATCATATTCTGGATCGTTCTGGGCCTCGGCGCACTGACGCTCGTGGTTCTGGCCGGCGTGCTCGAGCCGCCGCTCGCTTTCCTGCTGGACGGTACATGAGCGGCAGCGTTCTACAGGCGACCGACGTGCTGGTGATTGGCGGTGGACTCGCCGGGGAGCGAACCGCCATCGAGGCCGCGGTAGCGGGGCACAGCGTGACCGTGCTTTCTGTAGTTCCGCCGCGCCGCAGTCACAGCTGCGCGGCGCAGGGCGGGATGCAGGCGGCACTCGGCAATTGCGTCAAAGCCGAAGGCGACAATGTCGACTGGCATTTCCTGGATACTGTGCGCGGCTCGGACTGGGGGGCCGACCAGGAAGTGGCGCGCATGTTCGCAGAGGAAGCGCCGGTGGCAGTTCGCGAGCTGGCGCACTTCGGGGTGCCTTGGACACGGGTTCGCCCGGGCCGGAACCCCTATTTCATAAAGGGCGAGCGCGTCGACATCGATGAATCAGAGGAGAATGCCGGCCTCATCATGCATCGTGACTTTGGCGGCACCGCGAAATGGCGCGCCTGTTACGCGGCCGCCGGAACCGGTCACGCCGTCGTCTATGCTGTCGATTCCCAGGTGGTACGGCTCGGCATCACGGTACGGGATCGCATGGAGGCCGTGGCCCTGATCCACGAGGGCGGCCGCTGCTGGGGCGCGGTCGCGCGATGTCTGCGCACGGGACGCCACAGCGCATTCCTGGCAAAGGCCACGGTCATCGCCACCGGCGGATTCGGCCGCGTCTACGGTCAGTACACCACCAACGCCACCATCAACGAAGGCACCGGCGCCGCCATCGCGCTGGCCACCGGTACGGTGCCCCTCGGCAACCTGGAGGCCATCCAGTTCCACCCCACCGGCCTCGCGCCCAGCGGCATTCTCATCACCGAAGGTTGCCGCGGCGACGGCGGCTACCTGCTCGACAAGAACGGTCGCCGCTTCATGGTGGACGCCGAACCCGAGAAACAGGAGCTGGCCAGCCGCGACGTGGTTTCGCGGCACATGATGCAATGCATGCGCGATGGCCGGGGCGTCGAAACGCCTTATGGACCGCACCTGTGGCTCGATCTCCGCCATCTCGGTAAAGAGCACATCGTGACGAAACTGCGCGAAGTGTGGGACATCTGTCGCGACTTCGAGGGCATAAATCCCGTTGACGCGCTGATTCCCGTGCGACCGACGCAGCACTATTCCATGGGTGGTATTCGCACCAACAAGGATGGCGAAGCTTACGGTATGCGCGGTCTGTTCGCCGCAGGGGAAGCCGCCTGCTGGGACATGCATGGCTTCAACCGCCTTGGTGGCAACAGTCTGGCCGAGACCATCGTGGCCGGTCGCATTATCGGGCGCCGTGTCGCTGAGTTCGTCTCTGGAACTTCCCTGGAGGTCGATACGTGCATCGCTGTTGCGGCCGTAACGCGTGCGCAAGCCCGCGTCGGCGTTTGGCTCGCGCGTAGCGGCAGCGGTCCGAGCGTTTATGATATCCGCGACGCGATGGGTGAGACCATGATGCAAAAGGTCGGGATATTCCGAAGCGCAGACGAGCTGGAGCAGGCGATAATCACCCTGAAGTCGCTGCTGGTCGACTGCGACAAGGCGGTGCTGCGCGCGAAAGTCCCTGGGATGAATCCGGAGCTTTGCGTCGCACTGCGCCTCGAAGGCATGTTGAAGCTCTCTCTCGTGGCCGCCATCGGAGCCCTCGCGCGTACCGAGAGCCGCGGCGCTCATTTCCGCAGCGACTACCCTCTGCGCGACGACGCCAACTGGCTGAGCCGTACGTTGGCTCGCTGGCCCGAGGGTACGCCCGAGCCGGTCTTCTCCTATGAGCCGGTGGGTCTTCTCGACCTGCCGCCGGGGCATCGCGGTTACGGCAGCGACGAGCGTCACGGGATGCACGGCCCCATGGATGCCTACAACGCCGGGGTTGCGGCCGCGCAGGAAGAGCAGGGACGTCTGCCGACACGCGAAGCGCTCGGCAGCCGCATGCGCTGGCGCGCCTGGCGGAGCACGGGAGTGCAGGCATGAGCGAGCAGGCAAGGGCGAGGCGGCTGCGCTTCGAGATCTTTCGCTGCAACCCGGAAGACCCCGCGTCGAAGCCTCACATGGATACTTTCGAGCTCGACGAAACACCCTACATGTCATTGTTCCTCGCGCTGAACCAGATCCGCGAGCGCGATGATCCGAGCCTGCAGTTCGACTTCGCGTGCCGCTCCGCCGTCTGCGGCTCCTGCGGCATGATGGTGAACGGCCGTCCGGTCCTGGCCTGCCGCACGCAAACCGGCGATCTGCCCGATGTCATACGCCTCTATCCGCTGCCGGTGTTCAAGCTGATCGGGGATCTCTCCGTAGATACAGGCAGCTGGTTTCGCGCCCTGGCCGAACGCGTGGAAGCTTGGGTACACGAACGCGCTCCTTTCGACGAGAACGCCCGGGAAGCGCGCATGGATGACGACGTCGCCCAAGCCATCTACGAGGTGGATCGTTGCATCGAATGCGGATGCTGCATTGCGGCCTGCGGCGTGGCGAACGTGAACGAAGACTTCGCGGGCCCCGCCGGACTGGATCGCGTCGCACGTTTCATGCTGGACCCGCGGGATCGCCGCGACAACGCCGACTGGTTCGACGTCATTGCCAATGAAGACGGCATCTTCGGCTGTCTCGGCATGATGGCCTGTCACGACGTCTGTCCGAAGGAACTCCCGCTGCTGGAGGTGCACGCTTTCCTGCGCAGGAAGATGCTGCTCGGGAGCCTCGGGCTTTCAAGGGGTCGGATCTCTTGAGTTTTCAAGGGGTCGGATCTCTTGAAATTCTCTTTCAAGAGATCCGACCCCTTGAAAACCGCCTTGAAAACCGCTGATCGCGCTGCGGCGTGTCGCCGCTATCGGTTCATGGCGTTCGGCAGGTAGGTGACGATCTCCGGCACGTAGACGATGATCGCCAGGGCAGCCAGAAGCAGTAAAAAGAATGGCGTTGCCGCTTTTGCCACCACCAGGATGTTTCGTCCCGTCAACGCTTGCAGGACGAACAAATTGAATCCGACCGGCGGTGTGATCTGCGACATCTCCACAACGATGACGATGAAGATGCCGAACCACATGGGATCGATGCCTGCCTGCTCGACCATCGGCAGGATCACCGAGGTGGTCAGTACGACCACCGAAATGCCGTCGAGAAAACAGCCGAGGATGATGAAAAATATCGTCAGGGCGCCCAACAGGGCATAGGCAGAGAGATTGAATCCGCCAATCCATTCCGCCAACAGCTTCGGAATGCCGGTAAATGCCATGGCGACCGTCAGGAAAGCTGCACCGGCGAGGATAAAGGCGATCATGCATGAAGTCTTGGTGGCGCCCATCAAGCCTTCTTTGAAGGTTTTTTTGTTCAGTGTCTTCGAATGCCAGGACAACACCAGTGCCAGCACCACGCCGACCGCCGCCGCGTCGGTGGGTGAGGCGATGCCCGAATAAATTGAGCCGATCACACCGGCTATTAACAACACCACCGGGATGAGATTTCCCGAGCGCCGGATTTTGTCCATAAAGGGAATGTCCGCGTCGCCAGGGGGAATTTTGTCCTTGTTCAGCAGGGACCAGATAACGACGTAACCGATGAACATACAAACCAGCAGCACACCCGGCAGCACGCCGGCGATGAACAGTCGCGCGATGGATTGTTCGGTGGCGACGCCATAGACGATCAAGATGATCGATGGCGGAATCAACAGTCCGAGTGTCGCCGAGCCGGCCAGGGTGCCGAGTATCATACTTTCCGGATATTTGCGCTGTGCCAGTTCCGGCACTGCCATCTTGCCAATGGTCGCCGCGGTCGCTGCCGAGGATCCGGAAACAGCGGCAAAAATGCCGCAGCCGAGGATGTTGACGTGCAGCAAACGTCCCGGCAGTCGGTTCATCCACGGCGAAAGGCCGGCGAACATATCCTCCGATAGCCGCGACCGGAACAGGATCTCGCCCATCCAGATGAACAGCGGCAGCGCCGCCAGGGCCCAGGAGTTGCTGGCCCCCCAGACGGTGGTTGCCAGCACCTCGCCCAGCGGCGCATCGGTAAACAGGGCCATACCGACGATGCCCACGGTCATCAATGAAAAGGCCACCCAGACGCCGCTGCCGAGCAGGAAAAACAACACGACCAGCAGAAACACGGTGAGGGATATCTCGGTCACGGTGCCTTCTACTCGCCGTCGAGGATAGATGTGGGGATCGGTTCTTGATCTTCGAGCAGGTTCTCTCCCTTGTTGTGGTAGCTGGGATGAGCGCCGCTGAGCATGCCGAACAGCTCATCGATCAGTGCAATGGAGAGCACGGCCAAGCCCGCCACCATGCTGGATTGCGGGATCCACAGCGGCACCGGAATCATGCCCGATGACAAATCGTCGTATTCGTAGGCTTCCATCGCCAGCAGAGTCGTATACCAGGCGAAATAAAGAGTCACCGCCGCCGCCAGACCGACGCACCAGAATTCGATGAAACGCCGTATACCAGGCGAGGTGTTCTGAATGAATAGGGTGACACGGATGTGACCGCCTTCGCGAAGCGTGTACGCTAAGGCGAAGAACGATGCGGCGGCGAGAAAAAAACCGGTGAAATCAGCATAGGAGGGAATCGACAAGCCGATCGCCGAGCCGGTAAATAGCGAGCTCAAGCGGTCGACAATATTGAGCAGAACCTGCGCGAACACGATGATGGTGATGCCGACGATGAAGCAAGCCGAAATTGCGCCGCTCACGCGGTAGAGCCCATCGAGGAATGAACGCATGAACGCCTCCTGATTTTTCAGTCGTCGGAATTCGGCTGCCCCCAAACGCCGCGCCGGGCGCCGATCGGGAGAGGCTATCGTCCCTCCCGATCGGCGGATGGATTAGTTACTTGTAGCTGGTGAGAATTTCTACGCCTTCAGCGCCGGCCCCCGTTTTCCACTCGATCATCATTTCGTCGCCGATCTTTTTCAGACCGCCCATTAGCGCATCGCTCGGCTCTATGATTTGAATGCCGTTGGCCTTGAGGATCGCAACCTTGGCTGCGGTCTCCTCCTGGCTCATCTGCCAGCCTCGGGCCTCGGCCTTCTTGGCAGCCGCGAGAAGTGCTTCCTGCACATCCTTGTCCAGCTTGCGGAATGCGCTCTTGTTGACGACCACGATGTTCTTCGGAACCCACGCCTGGATGTCGGTGTAGTGAGAGAGATAATCCCATGCCTTGGAATTAGCGCCGGTTGAGGGCGAGGTGATCATCGCCTCGACCCGGCCGGTGGCAAAGGCCTGGGGAATGTCCGGGACCTCAACCTGGGTCGGCGCGGCACCGGCCAGGTTGACGAACTTTTCAAGCGTCGGATTGTAGGTTCTAAATTTCATACCCTTCAGGTCTTCGACGCTGGCGATCTCCTTTTTGGTGTACAGCCCCTGGGGCGGCCAGGGCACGGAGTACAGAACCATCAAATTTTGTTTATCCAGGAGCTTTTCGACGATCGGGCGCTGAGCCGCCCACAACTTCCGGGCATCCTCGTAATTCGTCGCCAGAAAGGGTTGCGTGTCGATGCCGAAGGCGGGGTCCTCGTTGGCGAGCAAACCGAGAAAGAATTCGCCGATGGGCACCTGGCCGCCGCGCACGGCGTTCTTGATCTCCTTGTGCTTGAACAACGAACCCGCGGAATGCACCTTTATTTTCAGTTTTCCGCCGGTAGCGCTTTCTACATCGTTGGCAAATTCGATGATATTCACGGTATGGAATGTCTTGTCCGGATATGGCGTCGGCATATCCCACGAGTCCGCATTTGCCGCCGAAACCAGAGCGGCGGACATTGCGATGCCCACGAGGCCGGCGCTGATGGATTGGGAGATTGTTTTCATTGGTGGTGTCCTCCTGCTGCTGAAACGCTCCTCGATGGAGCGGTAAACCCGATGATGGATCCGGTTCGAGTTATTGTTCGCGGAAGTATACAAGCCATTCTCAACGAATAGGAAAGACTTGTGACTATGCGCATGCCGGCTGGCACATACATGTCGGCAGGTGTGTTGGACGGCTGGCTGTTCCGGGTCGAACGCAGCGGGAACTTCATCGATATCCGGAAAAATTCGCGGGTAGCATAGTCAACGGGCGCGAACGCCGGCTAAACAGGCCGTACCCGAATCAAGTGGGTGGCCTGCCCTCCAAACCCAGCAGGCGGTCCACCGACCATGGCCCGGGCCCGCGCGCCACCACGGCAAACAGCACCACGGCCCACCAGGAAGCCGGATTCCACCAATGCCCCCAGTTGGGGAACACCGCGAGCTGGATGAAAAAGGTCATCACCAGCAGTCCGAGGGCCGCAAAGCGGCCGAGCAATCCGAGCACCAGCAACGCCGGTAGCACGATCTCCATCACCCCGGTTGTGACCGCCAGGGTCTTGACCACTGGGATCATCACCGAGCCGTCAGGGTAGTCGAGGGTCTTGGGATCGCAGAGCTGCAGCGCGCCCGGGCGCGGCGGATCGGGGCAGAACAATTCGTAGAGAAATAGATCGTACTTGCTTTTGTTGAACTCGAGGAAGCCGGACCATTTGCTCATGCCGGAATCCCAGAACACCTTGGCGCCGGCAAGTCTGAGGAACAGCAGCGCGGCCGGCTCGAGCCAGCTGCCGGCGCGCACAACAAGTGCGTTGTAACGCGCCACCAATGCGGTCGATGAAATCATTATCGTGTACCTCCCGATGGGTGCTGGGTTTCGAATATCAGCATGCGATCGCGCAGCAAAGATGCGAGACCGGCAGCGACGTCGAAAGTCGCGTCGAGCTCGGTGGCGGCGAGCGCCGCCTCGGCGCAAGCGTGACCCGCGGCGAGTCCGGCGATGAAGGCATGTTCGGCGACGTCCAGTGCGCGAAAGAGGATGTCGCCATCCCACCGCCACATGAGGATTTGCAAGGGTGAGCGGCGGATCTCCATCTGCGTTCGGAGCGCGCCTTGGCGCAAGCGCGCCCAAGCCTCGAGAGCGGAAAAATCCAGAGACACGAGCTGCGCGTTCGGCGCGAGCCGGCAACGCAACGCCATGAGCGTCTCGGCGGACATGCCGGCCAGTGCCCCGGCATCGGGTGTCTCGGCATCCTCTGCAAAATAAAGCTCCGTCCACGTGCGATCGAGCTTTGCGATGCAAGCGAGATACGCAAGCCCGTGGAGATCCCGGGTTGCCTCTATGAGCTGGGCGAAGTCATCACCGTATGTCACCAGCGAAGCCGTGCGCGGCGGATTGGCTTGCACGTAGCGGTGAGCTACGGCGGTGAAGCACGCCTCGCCCACCAGTTGATGAACCGATGAATAATTCGATCGCAACACATCGGTGCATGTTTTGAGAAAGCCGTTGCGGTAGACGTGAAGATAAGCGAGCTCGGCTTTGTCCCCGCAGTAATCCGCCAACGCGTCGGGCGTTCCGTCTCTCAGGAATCGCGAGAACGAGTCGTAGTAGGCGTCAAGCAATGTCCCGCTCCGATGCGCTGGGTAGCCGGGCCAGCGCTGTGTGCGCACGGCGGCGTTCTTCCATCAGTGTCTCGAAGTCGGGCAGCTTGCCGTCGCGCTCGAGCAGAAGCGGCCGCGGTCCCAGTTGCGCGAGGGCGAAATCCAGCAGATCCCACACGGCTTCAGATACCGGTGCCGCATGGGTGTCGATCAAAAGCCGCTCGCCGAAGTTCGCATCGGCCTCGAAACCCGCGATGTGGATCTCGCCGACGTCATCGGCCGATAAGGCGTCGATATAGGCGCGCGCATCGATACCGCAGTTGCGCGCGCTCAGGTAGACATTGCTGACGTCGAGCAACAATCCGCACCCGGTGCGGCGCGCGACTTCGTTCAGAAACTCCGGCTCGTCCATCTCGCTCACAAACGGTAGGTAATTGGTGGGGTTTTCGATGAGAATGCGCCGTCCGATGGCGTCCTGGTAGTGATCGATGCCGTCAGCCAGGCGCCGCAGGGCATCTTCGGTGCGCGGCAACGGCAGTAGATCGGCGAAGTAGACGCCCTTCGCGCTGGACCAGACCGCATGTTCCGAAACCAGTGCCGGCTCGAATTCATCGACCAGGCGTTTAACGCCTTCCAGGTGGCGGGGATCCGGCGGCGCG
>Ga0210064_1000763_pt1 | contig 14883 bp, 11 predicted proteins | sample Muzzi_CordC_D2_FD_185531 | JGI IMG/M metagenome (GOLD analysis project Ga0210064, IMG submission 185531) | Wetland microbial communities from San Francisco Bay, California, USA, that impact long-term carbon sequestration - Muzzi_CordC_D2 (SPAdes) | ecosystem: Environmental > Aquatic > Marine >...
GGATTTGTTCCGATTTCAGCTTTTAAAACAAAAGTCCGCTTGTGTTTTATCAGCAGACTAATCTCACTGTCTGGATCGAGTAAGTTTCCGAATTTACGGGCACCAACGGGACAGGCCTCGACACAGGCCGGGTAACGTCCCTTGCGTGTGCGATGAATGCAAAAAGTACATTTTTCTACAACACCTCGCTCCCGAGGTCGATTGCCGAGGACATGAATTTTCGAATTGATCTCTTCCGAAGGGACTTCGGGGTCGGCCCAGTTGAAGCTGCGAGAGCCGTATGGACAGGCCGACATGCAGTAGCGGCAGCCGATGCACCAGTCGTAATCGATAACAACAATGCCGTCCGGTTCCTTCCAGGTCGCCTGGGTAGGGCAGGCCCTTACACATTCGGGATTCTCACATTGCTGGCAGGAGACAGGCATGTAAACCATACCTTCTGCAGGCTGGAGGCCGTGGTCGTATGACGGATTTCCTTTTTCCAGATTGATCGAGCGGGTAACGTCTTCGCGCTTGAATTCGAGTACGCGTATCCATTGAATCTGCGGATTGCGGGACTGATTGTTCTCAGCGACACAGGCATAGACACAGCGCCGACATCCGATGCAGCGGCCAAGATCCAACCCATAGCCGAAAAGTACGTTCGGATCAGGCGGTTCGTTTCCCAGAACAAACTCCCGGCCGTATTTCTTCTTATACTGCTTCAGCAATCGTTTTTTTACACCTTCGAATTCTTCAGGCGTCATTTCCTTGAGATTGCTCTGAAAAAATTTCGATAACGTGTCGTTTTGAACAAGCTTTCCGGCAAAACCGCAGCTACCGAGGGCAAGTGAAGCAGTAGCCATACCCGCGCCTTTAAGGAACGCTCGCCGGTCTATTGCCTTTTCGGATTTTTTACTCATAGTGGTTCCTTTTAAACCCAATGCCGGGTTTGTTTTTCCTTACTTGTGATGTTCAACCACTTTCCAGCGTTCAGGTTTGATAAACCGTGGTGGCTCTTTTCCAGGAAGTTTACGAAATCTAGGTTGATGGGGATCATGGCAATGGGCGCAGAGCAGGTACAGTTTTTTACCGTTCCACTGGCCGACTCGCCGGCCGTGGATGCCTATTTTCCAGTCGCGATAAATCGTGCCGTGACACTGGCCGCAAAGCCGGTAGGATTCCTCAAAAGAAATATCTTCTCCGGTCATTAATCTTAAATAGTTTCTTTTGTAAGTGCTGTGGCAGTTGAGGCACCAATGCCATTCGGCATGTTTCAAGGTGATATCCGTGTGCATTCTCACCAGAATTCTGGGTTTAGGATCGGGTGCTCGAAGATATTTTCCAAGAAATGACTTGCCTTTTTCGAGCTGGCTGTTTATTCCTCGGACATCGCTTCGATGGCAGGCCTGGCAAGGGAATAACCCCTGGTAGACCAGCGGGGGAGGTACCGGATATACTTCTGTTTTCGCCTTTGGGGGTTGGACGGCTGCGTCAGGCGCGAAAGCGCTTTCTTTCCCCTTGGTAACCCCGGTAATGACAAGTAGATAAACCAAGCATACAAGGACGAATCGTATCTGATTTTTTCGGGCTTTGAATGTATTGGTCATGGAGATTTTCCTCATAGTTTTAAATCGAGGCGCCATGTCATCGTTACACTTTGCACCAAAACAACGGAGTCCACTTTTGGGTGAATGGAATGAGTGATTTTCAGGGTCTAAATGTTACTTCCTGAAATGCCCAACGTGTTCGGATAGCTCAATTTTTCATCTTTGCGGGCATTAACAGAATCGAACGTTTTCTGAAAACCAGATAGTACAATAGCTATCACATTGTGGTATTAACGTCAATAAATAACTGTTGTTGATTTAAAGATTTCTACATTAAACCGCTGGGAATACGCTACATTGGATTACAAAAATCAGGAAGAGGGTTGTTAGAAAAACAGCACGAGGATAGAAAGACGTTGTTGTCGCCGACCCCTCATAAAGGATTACGCCGCATTCTTTTTGAATTGAAGTAATTCTTTAAATTGTTAAATTTTGACCGGTTATTAAGGTTCTTCGGAGTAGGCTCTTTTGTCCGGATCATGAAAATATTCATATTTTATAAGCGCGTCAAGTCCATGACAGTCCATACAAACCATGTTATAACTCTCAGTCCTTAAAAATTTGCCCGTAAGATTCCCCTCCGGGTCATCCTTGGCCATACGATTTTCAGGGTTCCATTGATGGGCATTATGGCAGGAAGGGCAGGAAAGATTGCCGACATTTACCTCTTTCCCGTTTTTATCAAATAAAAGTGTATAGTTCTTGTTATCTTTATTTACCCGCATGATGTTATTGATTAATTTATTTGCCGGGTGGGTTGCTATACGTGGAACTTTTTTTGCAGCAATGTTACCTTTTGAATGGCAGGTTGTGCACAAGGCGTCCATACTGCTTTCATTGTAACCAACAGGGCCGTACCGTCTGGCCCAAAGTTTCAATGGGTTGGGGCTGTTATGGACAAGATGGCAGGTTCCGCAAATTCCCGACTCTTTTACGGTCTGACCCAACAGGTTGACCGCCTTTGGCGCTGTTACCTTAAGGTCGTGAGCTGTCCCGTCAACAAGTGCCTTCTCGGCATGACAGACCTTACAAAGATCAGAAGACGGGAAGTTGGCTATTCTTAAAAAGCTGTTTGTGGCGTCACCTGTAATATTTTTGAACGTGTAATTTAAAACAGGTTCGGTTTGTTTCGGTGACCATGTATGAGGTTCATGACAGGTGTTGCATACAATTTCCCCTTCTTTTCCATCCGGCATTCTATTCCCGGCACTGTCATAAAAAGGAAGCAGCGTTGAAATCTCTTTCCCGGCTTTTTGGGGATTTAATTTTTCAAATCCGATATTGACAGGATGATAATTGTCACCGATAAGTTTTGCTTTTCCAGCACCATTTTTATTGTGACATCCAACACATAACTGAGTAACAATATTTTTATTTTCAGGTATTGTTTTGGCCCACAGATGTCCGCCTGATGCATTGTGCGGTACATGGCATGCCCCGCAGGGACCTGATTGGTCAGCAGTCAACCCCTGAATATTTTTTTCACCGGGTGCAGTGACAATAAGGTTGTGATCGGACGTAATTAATTGTTTTTTGTTTTTATGGCAATCGAGACATAAGTCGGATGATACATTGCAGGATATTCTTAAAAAGCTGTTTGAACCGTCACCTTCAATGTCTTTACTGCCTTGATCGGTTGAAGCGTTTGTCGACCAACGATGAACCTCATGGCAGGTAAAACACTGAACCCGGCCTTTTGGACTCCTGGTGAGATCTGCCGCATATAACGGCAGTGTATCTGTGATGGATGAATCTGATGTGGGTTCATCATTGACAGGATGTGAAATATTGCCGATATGTTTTGTGTCGTAACCGCTCTTTTCGCCATGGCATGACAGACACATCTGGGTGGCAAGGTCGCCTGATCCAAGTTGCCTTGCCCAAAGCCGTTTATTGGCACCGTTGTGGGGAATATGGCATGCCCCGCAAGGACCTGATTGGGAAACTTCCTGCTGTTTTATATTTTTCATGTCAGGGAATAACAAGCGCATGTCGTGTTTGGTGTTGATTAAACTTTTTTGTTTATCATGACACATAATGCATAGTTTGGAGTTTGTGTTGTTAATAATGGTTATTTTTTCTCCTTTGGCGCCGTGAACCTTGTGACACGTTTGACAGATGACTTTATTTTTATTTCCAGCACGTACACCGCCCAACTCAAACAGAGCCTCCGGTATTTTTATTGCTGTTGAATGTATTGGATGACTGTTGGACCGCTTAAAGTTGGTCTGTTTTCTATGGCACCTTTCACATAGGCTCGAATCAACATTTTCTTCTCGGGAGAAAGGAGAAAATAGAGAACGACCGTCACTAGAATCGGAACCGACCCCGTGGGCTGAGTGACACGTTCCGCAATAGATTTCGCCCTTGTTGCTCAAGGGGAAAGTGGATGGGACGGCGACATTATTTGACGGTTTTACAAATGTCTTATGCCTGTTATACTTCCATACAGTTGCCCGTGAATCATTAACATAGCCGTCATGGCAGCTATAGCAGATTTCTTCAGAACTCACGACCCCTTGGGTATCCTTCATGAGAACACTGCCTGGCTGCCATTCAATGAGAGTTTTTTTGTCCGTCCTGAAATCGTCCAACCACATGACATGACAAATCGCACAACCTCTTTTTGAAGACATTTCCAACGCAGTTACGGCTGATGGTATTACAAGAAAGGTAAAAATTACAAATATACATATATATATCGGGGCTCGGGTCATTGAGCTTTATTGTAAATAGTGAATGATGAGTAGTAAATAGTGAACAGTGAACAGTAAATTAATTTAAGAGTCCTATTGTGATAGTTTCAATACCTTTATTTTATTGGCCCGCATCTCTACAACAAGTAAGCGTTTAGCTTTATCATCGATAACGATTCCAACAGGTGTTACAAACGATCTATTTTTATTATCTTCACAGATAACCCCGATAAAACGTCCCAAATCGGAAAACACCTCGACAACTCCCATATAGCTGTCGGAAACAAAGACCCTGTTTTTCTTATCTACGGCAACCCCTTTAGGTCTGAAAAGCTTTCCCGGAAGCACCCCCCAGGAACCGATTTCAGCAATGAAATTTCCGAAGGGGTCAAATTTCTGGACTCTGGTATTAAGTACATCAACAACAAAAACCTCATTGTATTCATTTTGAGCCAGAATTCCCGGGTATCTGAACTCTCCGGGCTCTTCTCCGAATTTTCCCCATTCGAATTCAAAAGTTCCGTTTTGATTATAGACTTTGATTTTATGATTATCATTGTCGGCTATGTATAAATAATTTTTGAGTCCGGAAACGAGCACATCCACCGGATCCGAAGGTTTTTCTTTAGGACCGGATTTCACTTTAAACATATATTTAAAATCGCCCTTTAAGTTGAAAACCTGTATTCGGTGGTTGCCCGTATCTGCGATAAACACTTTGCCGCCATCAGAAATATCGATACCCAGCGGATATTTAAATTCGCCTTTTTCTGCGCCTTTTTGCCCGAACTCAAACTTGCGCTTTCCGGTATTGTCGACAACGATAATTCTGTTGTTGACACCATCCACCAGATAAATATCTCCGTTGGGGCCCATGGCGATATCACTCGGCTGGTCGGCATTTGGCTGAATATCGAAAAGCAATTTACTGCCGATACAATCTTCAGCGTAGCAGATATTTGAAATGAACATCACAGGAAACATCACTGCAACATAGATCATAATTTTTGTTTTAACCAAACAACAGCCCCCTATTTCCCGGACTTTTTACGCTTTTTGACTTTAAAAGTTTCGGTTTAATCTTCTTTAAACAAATCCGGCAGGTAAAATGTTTTGTATTTTGTCATCATACCTTTGACATTCAGCTCCTCGAGATCCACAATTCTATTTTCAGCAAATCCCAATTTTTTATAATCCAGAATACTGTCTTTCGAATGGCAGGTGTTACAATCATGACCTTTCGGTTTGATATTGACATGAAATTTCTTTTTAACACCGTCTCTTTGTTCGGGGGTGAGCTTATCTCTTACTTTCACATAATCCTGGGCCAGCGGTGCGTCCTGCATTTGAATGGCCGATTCCATGGTATCTCCAGTTTTAAAGAAAGGCGCTATTCTGGAAATCAGATCTTCAACTTTTGCGATATTTCCGGTCTCAGGGTCATAGCTGGTTCCAAAAAACGGCCCTTTAGGATTTTCGTTTAAAGGATTGTACCTCTTATAAACAATCTTTGCCCTTTCTTTTTCTTTAATGTGACAGGTTTCGCACGCAAAATACTGAGTATGCATATTTAACAGCGATCTTACTTTTTTGGTTTTACTATGGGGGTAATCCGAATGACAGATGTAACATACCGGGCGTACATTTTCAGGAAGTTGAGGAAATGAAGCGATGTTATGAAAATGCCGGTGTTTCTCCAAATCCTCTAAACGCTTGGCCTCTGTTAAGATGGTCGATTCGGGCTTTTCAAATAGTTTTTCTTTCATTGGCATTAAAAGCTGGGGTCCGTAGGAAGAAAAGGCCAGATGATACAACACACCGGCAAGCACGACCACTGTGATCAACATAAAAACAAACCCGATTAAATAGGATGCCAGTGGATGATTTCCTCTTTTTTTATTCGTCTGGTTCAATGTTGTGTTACCTCCGTGTGCGGGATAGACACGATCTCGGATAATTCTCAATAAATTCTGGGCAGATCGGAAACAGACACCTTTGGAAAGGTTTCCAATCCTTTTTCTTTGAGGAGCTTTTTCATATATTCCCGTTCCTCAGGGATCTCCTTAAGATTGTTGATGTACTCCAGAAAATGCTCCTCGATCTGATGCTCTCTTGTGATCTTACCGGTTAAAAACGTCCACTGAAGCGGGAACCGTCCCGGCACAAAATGAACGTTCGACCAGTGCCAGAATGCCACGACGATCAGGGCCATAACCGCTTCATCAGCATGCATTAATCTTGCAAACTCCTGGAAAAAAGCCGGAAAAGATACCCCTTTTTCAATAGCCTGGGGCAGCAATTTGGCAAGGGTCTCAGGGAATACCCTGGCCATGGTATCCGGATACAAAAGTGCCAACCCTGCGATGATCAAAACACAATTGCCCCAAATGATGGCAAAATAATGCAACTTTTGCTTGTACATAAATTTTTCCATCTTGGGCCTGTAGGGAGCAATACCCAAAAAATACCGGATGTCATGGAGAACATCCAAAAGATCTTTAATTCTCGGCATCATGGTCCTTTTGTAATCGAACCTTCCGGAGATCATTTGACGGATGGTCCCAAAGATAATGGTAACGACATGGTAGGCACAGGCGAACATCATGGTAAATGCCGCCACCCGGTGAACGATTCGAGCAATGTCGGCGCCGCCGAAAAGTGATATCATGTAATGCGCCCATAAACTTTCGCTGAAAAGCAGCGGAACCCCCGTGGCAGCCAGAGCGAGAAAAGTAAACAACACCAAAAGATGCTGGATAACGATATGAACCGAGTATCGGGGCAAGTCCCCTTTGGGCTCTGATTTCACATGTTTGTAAATATCTCTAGGAATATTTCCAACACCGTCTACATATGCAAAATAATCGTCCTCTTCCGCCCTTTCTCCGGCAGGAACAGCGATAACTTCCGATGAATTTGACATAAAGCCTCCAACCGTTATTTTTTAACCCGGCGTTTTAATTTTCCCCGCCAGCTTGTACCGTGTCTTAACAGGAATTTGATCCCGTCTTTTTTCCGGGTGCGGGTTTCCAGCATCAAAAGACCCAGCAGGCTGAATACCGTCCCATACAGCGCAAATGTAAAGAATACGCTCGTAAAATGGATGAACGGGTGTCCTTCCTCATGGGCTTTGGGATGAACCCCAATCTGAACAAGCCATTTGTTGGTTCGTTTATGACACTGCTTGCAGGTTTGCAGGATATTGTCTTTATAAATCGACGCTTTTTTATTGTCCTTTTTATAAATATCATGCAGCTTACTTGACGCATGACAGCTGATGCAGTCGGCCGCACTCTGAGAACCCAGTGTAACGGATTGGCCATGAATCGAACGTAAATACGTTTGTACCGCATCCTGGCCCTCCTGGGAAACGTTCAATTTTTTCATTAAGGCCGAATCCTGGTGGCATTTGCCGCACAACTGGACAATTTCCTGGGGTGAACGCGATGCTTTGTGTCTCAAACGATGGGTCACATGGATATATGCCTGAGTAACCCCTTTTTCCTGATGGCAGTTCAGGCATCGAAGCAAGGTTTTTTCAAACGCGATTCGTTTTTCATCCACCCTGGTGTAGATCGGATTGAGATGACAAAACTTGCAATAGGGCTTGGCGTTTTTTAATTCTAAAGAATCGCCCGGTTTAATGGCATGGGCACTCTCGGTGTAAATCTTAATGATCTTTTCATGGGAAAAGTTTTCGTTGGAAAACGGCGGCTTGATATGGCAGACATTGGCGCAGTTGACCTCCTCTGTTACGGGGTCATGGGGCAGTTTGGTAATATAGGTATGACAGTCCCGGCAGGGAACACTATGATGGACGGTTTTGCCGTAGATATGTTCATTGACATTATAATTTATTCTTTTACCGTCTTCATCAATCCTGCCCATAAATCGATATTTGTGGCACATAAGACAGTTTTCCTTGTCCGCTGCCTTTGCAGGAAGACCGACAAACAAGAAAACAAACATGATTGTAACAAACAAGAAAATTTTTAAATAATCATTTGATGTTCTCAAATCTCTTCTCTCCTTATCGATTATTCTGCCCTACATTTGATGACATTTGATGCACATATTTCCTGAGAGACGATGCTTGTGTACCTCACCGGCGCCTTTTGCACCAACCCTCTCAGCAGGAATGACCCCTTTTTGATGAGGATTATGACAGGTTGCGCAAGTGATTTTCCCCTCATCACTAAGAGGAAGTGATATGCCGAGCTCAAGTTCCATTTGTTTGATTCTTGCTAAAACCTTGGCAGACGGTTTGCGAAGATGATTTGCATGTAACGTCCCTTTGGTTGCCTTGTTATGACATCTCACACATAGTGGTCCAAGATCTCCAATAAGGGTAACATCTTTAAACTCTTCTGTTTTTACATCAGGGACTTTCTTATGGCAGTACAGACATTTCAGTTCAACAATTTCTTTTTTTGCATTTAGCTGTTTATGGGGATTAAACTTCTCAAATTTTGTTTTATCGTGACACTTAAAACACAGGGTGGTCAGCTTTTTATATGGCCCTCCTCTTAGAAAGTTTTGTCCCCTCGTAAACGTATCGTTAGTTTTTATGTCCTTGCACTGAGCAAATATATCGTGGCACGTGATACAAGCAATTTCCCCGTTTCGGAGCGGAAAATCATTCGGCACCCTTTTTTTGATTTCCTTTGGAGGCTCAATATCAGCAGGATGTATATCCCTTTTGGTTGTTTTGTAATGACACCTGCATAATTGCTTGTAATCTTCTCCATATTTCAAAAACTTATTGCCGTTTTGAGGTGTTTTCTCATGGCACTCTGTACAGTATTTGCCCGTATAGTGAATATTCGTTGCGTCTGTTACAGCCCCACTTTCAACGTCTAAACGATGCTCATCTAAAAGACGCTGATCTAAAGGGCGCAGATCTGCGCGAGGTTCATCTAAACGACGCTGGTCTGGGCGACGCTGGTCTGTTCGATGAGGGACCACCATCTTTTTTTGATAACAACTGGTGCTGAAACTACCAAGTATTATAATTATTGCCAGAACGAATTTTCTCATTGGCTTACATTTTTTTTTACCGAAAGCCATGTCAAAACCTCCCGCCGAGTGGTTTTGAGTCTTTTGCCGAAAAGCGCCTAACAAAATGGAATGGGAAGTTCTTTAAGTTTTTTCACCGACGTAATAATGAGGATGAAATCGGTCTTTAGATAAGAAAAATAGAAAAGACTGTGGGTATTTTTTTCATGTTGATGTGCATCTCTCCAACTGTTTTTGTTATGTTTTATCATCTGCCTCGAAATCGGTTCTCTACCCCTCGTCTCCAGTGCCGGGGTGTAACATTCTTGGCATATAAAATTTGGTATAGTTCTTTATCATGCCGATAACTTCTGTGCCCACAAAGGCGTCTATTCTTCTTGCCTTATATCCAAGGTTTTCAAATGGCAGTAAGGGGGTCTCCTTTTGGTGACAGTCCTCACACATATACGGTTTTTTACTGACGATATTGTGGATGATCTTTTTTGCCTTTGACTTTTGAATATCTGTCAGTGTCTTTTCCATTTTACTGTATTCTTTAGCAAAGTCAATCCTTTCCTGTGTGTCGATTCTCTGAAGTTTTCCGTTAATACGCACAAATGGTATAATTTTACTTTCGTAAGACCCGGGGGTAGCACTTTCCTTAACCGGACTCGGTACGATCTCACCCGTGGTTCTGTCATACCACTTGAAAACGCCTGTCTTTTCGGAACCTTCCAGTCTGACATGGCATGTCTGGCAGGCAATATAAGACGAATGCATATTCCCAAAGGCTCGTAATTCCTTAACTTTGCCATGCGGCATATCACCATGGCATCCAATGCAGTATAATCTCTTATCCGGCTTAAAATCAAAATCAATATGATGGAAATGATCTTTTATTCTCAACTCTTCTAGAACTCTGTAACCCAGGTAATGTTTGACCCGCTCTTCGGTATTGAGTATGGCTTCTTCAAATGAGGCGCCTTGTTTTTCTGTATTCTTTTTTTGCTTTTCACCAACACCTTTTACGATCTCTTCGGCTCTTTTTCTAAGATGGTTCGTATCGACCAGATGTCCGAACGTCACTTTCCAAATAATGACCATAAAAAACACCGTCAAAACCATGAACCCTAAAATATATAATTTAGAAAGTAGCTTTTTAATCATGCCGGCTGCCCTCCTTTTGTGGATCCATATGTTTTGAATTTTTCATCAGTTGGCGTCGAATCAGATTCTTTACGAATCGGAGTTTCTTGTTCCGATTCCTGCGCAAAGGAACCGTGGGGCGGTAATATCTCGTGTTCAAGACCGGCCTTTTTCATAACTTTCACATAATATTCGTAATGGTCTTCCACCATCAGCTTTTCCGACAGATAACCGGTTATAAATACCGTGCCCATGGGAAAAACAGAGGTTTTGAAATGAACATTATACCAGTGCCAAATAAACAAAAAGAGGGCGGCAAGCAATGCTTCATCGCTGTGGGCGATTAATGCAAAATTGATGATTTCTCCAGGCAAGAATTGTGTGGCAAACTCTTTGTTCCACATAATGAGACCCGAGATACCGAGAACCGGGATCCCCCAGAAGGGCGCCCAGTAGTCAAACTTATTCTTCCAGGTAAACTCATCGCCTCCGGGTTTTCTGTCCGTCAAAAAAAACAGATACTTAAAAAGCTGAATAATATCGTCCAAATCTTTTCGGTTCGGTATAAAAGGTAGAGTGGCCAGCAGCTTTAATAACTTGCCGGCGCTTAGTTCTTTCTTCTTCCGCAAAGGCGCAATCTGTCCGGCATATATGTTATACGCCAGGTAAATGAGGTGATAGACAAACAATATCATTAAGATACAGCCGGCTGTCTTATGGACGATAGGGGCCACTTTGATCCCGCCGAACAGTGCATAAAGATAGTGCGCCCATGAAGCATCATGGAACTTCAGCGGCATGCCGGTTAATACAAGGACAATCACACAAGTTGCCAGGATGATATGCTGTATTCTCTGATTCGCCGTTGATCTAAAAAAGTATTTTTTCCCTTTTTTCACCTTGATGATATTATATGCTTCCATTGATTACTTCCTTCGTGTGATCCTAATATTCGGGAACAGTCTTCTGAATAAGTCCAAAAACATGATGCCCATGAGTGGGAGTAATGTTCCGCCGGTAAGTGCAATAAAAAATAACTGGAAATAGTATTCCTTGGGACTATTCTCCGGAGTTAGCTCCAAATGAACCTTATAATTGGCAAGTCTGGGGGTTGCTTTTGGATGGCATTCTATATTCGTACAAATGGCCGACTTGTTCGTATCATAGGTGATTGACAACGGGTCCTCATGGCTCAGCATCTGGTGAACGGACTTTCCTCTGTTAATGTGACAGTCGAGACAATCGGGGATCCTTTCATCAAGATAGTTGGCCGCCTTTCCGTGAAAGGTTTCTCCGTATGAAAAAACAGCTCTTGTGGTCAAATTATGCCGGGCCACTATCTTGGGATCATCATGGCATCGCCCGCACATTTCGGCAATATTCTTGGGACTTCTGGTGGTGTGCAACCGTGTTGTAACATGATTGTAAAATCTAAAGATAAACTCGTCTTTTTTATGGCAGACCCTGCATCTGCCCAGAGCCATTTCAGAAATACCGGGACGGACTCTTTTAAAAAAAGAAAGGGGTCTAAATAAGGGATTGTCGTGACAGTCGAGACAATCAGGCATGTCCTCAGCATATTTTTTGGGGTTTTGCTTCTCATCAAGCTTGGCATGCACACTTTTCGATAAAAATGTTGCTACCTCTTTATGAGAAAATTTTTGTTCGCTGGAAGGTTCTATAATATGACACTCACTCAGGCAGTTGACTTTTTTTGCAGGATCATGAGGGATCTTTTTGATGTCAGTATGGCATCCTTCGCATTTTACCTTTGCATGAACACTGTTTGCAAAGATCGATTCATTAACATAAAGAAGCCTGAATTTACCCTCTTCGTCAATCCTGCTGAGACCGGGATACTTATGACATAATAGACAGTTGCCAATATCAGCAGCAAGAGAATCTGTTACCATGAAAGATGTCACGAAAAACAAGTTTAATAAAAAGAAACCGCAGCAAGAGAAAAAGAATTTATTAAATCGTTTTAATTTCATAATTTCCCGAGTCTTTAAAATAGTATGAAAAGTTTCCTTATATTGTTTTTGATCACCAACATTTGATCCTTTTAGCCCGTAATTAATTGAATGCTTGGGATCAAAAACATAACCTATCTGTTTTAACCAGGTTTAATTGAAGAGAACATACGTATGTTTAGCAATAGCTATGCCAAAACTGCTACATTGTGGATAGCCCTATAAAAACATAACCTTATATAATTGATAAGTGCTCAATTATTTTAGTTTAATCCACAAAATTCGGTGAAATCACCACCCGTGTCGGTGATTTCACCAGGGGCTCAATTGTCCGGTCACCTGCAAGTATCTGTTTCCATACAAATATACCATTCATTAAAATTAAATATCATTCTAATATCATTCTCTATTTGCTTTAAAACAAATCGTTAAAAGGAAACATTTTTTAGAAGAAAAGAATTGGAATTCCTTTGGTATGGTAATTGCGTCTAAGGACATGGAGCAAAGATTAGATGATAACAACTATCAAAATAAAAATTGAGTATCTTCCCCATGCGAATCGACCCTTGTAGGCTTAGCTCGATAAAAATTTGTGCTTTAGCCATACTATTCGTGCTTCTGTGTTCTGGTATTGCATTTGCGAAGACTCATGCGGTTCCTGATACGGAAAATTGTCTGATTTGTCATCGCTATCCTCATATGGGACGATATGACAAAACCGGTAAAAAGCGAATTTACTATGTCAATGAAAAAATGTTTGCCAATTCTGTTCATGGGAACCTGAGATGCAAGAGCTGTCATGTAGGAGTTGATGAAATCCCTCATACCGATATCAAAAAAGTGGACTGTTCTACAAAATGTCATATCGAAGAACCGTCCACCAATAAAGAATTTTCACACATAAACATGATTGAAAAATATGAGAACAGTGTCCACGGCAAAAGAAAAAATGGCAAGATTAGACCGTTTTCCGATGATCTTCCAACCTGCAAATACTGTCACAACAATCGGTTGTTTAATCCCTTCATGGCCATATGGGGAAAAAGCGACGCCCTGTCTAGAGAAACACTGGCCCGATGTATGGGATGCCACACGCAAGAACAATGGGCGAAAAGGTTTTATTCGCATTTCACCCACCGCATGAGGCGGAGAAGAAGTCAGGCAGAAATTATAGCGTTATGTACAAGCTGTCATGAAAACCGAGAGAAAATGGCCCGTCACGGATTAGAATCTATTGAAACCTATAAAGATACCTTTCACTTTACCCAGGTAAAATACGGAGTGGAAAATGCTCCCGATTGTATTGATTGCCATGTTCCGGTCAACTATTCCACCCATTACATACGCCCTAAAACCGACCCGACATCTCCGGTTTATATAACCAATAGAACCATGACCTGCAGTAATCAAGGTGGGCTTAAAACCTGTCATCCAGGCGCAACTACCAAGTTTGCCAGCGGCAGAGTACATGCCTATGGCGCCAAAGCTAAAATTGCAGCGGAAAGTGGCAAATTAAAAATAATAAATCAAACAAAGGATCTGGTGGTTGAAAGGGCTCGGGAAGAAATTCAGGGGAAAGAGATATTTCATTATAATGTGTTAAAAACAATTCGACTATTTTATCAAGTATTAATTGCAGTGGTCATCGGCTCCATGGTTATTCATCAGATGCTGGATTATATCCGAACCAAAAAAAGACATCACTAATGCTCACATAAGTTAGAAGAGTTTAATATGGAGAAGGAACAAGAAACCAAGAAAAAAATAACTGACGTCAAAATATCTGATAGCAGTTTTAAAACTGAATTAGAAGCGGATAAACTGTACTTTATCCGTTTAAATCTTTCCGAACGGGTGCAGCATCTGATTTTTGTTATTTGTTTTATTATCCTGGTCATTACCGGGTTTATGACAAAAATCCCAAAAGACATGCTCGTCTGGCTGGGCGGGGCCGGAAAAACCGTTTTTTACTACCGCAGTGTTTTGCATCGTACGGCAGGTGTCATCATGATATTGACCAGCGTATATCACATTTACTACCTAATATTTAAACCGGCAGGCCGACGTTGGTTGTTTGCCATGCTGCCAAAGATAAAGGACATAACGGATATGATCTCAAACATACGTTACTATCTGGGGCTTGAGGACAGCCCTCCTGAATTCGATCGATTCTGTTATAAGCATAAATTGGAATATGGCGCCCTGTTTGCCGGTACAACGCTAATGTCGGTTACCGGCATTCTCATGTGGACTGAAAATCACTGGAGTAAATTTCTAATCGACATTTCCACCCTTGTCCATGGGATGGAAGCCATTCTGGCCTGTCTGGCGATCATGGCTTGGCACCTGTATGAAGTTCATTTAAGGCCCCACAAATTTCCAATAGATCATATGTGGCTTACCGGAGTTATTGATGAAGAAGAGATGAAAGAAGAGTATCCGATTCACTATAAAAAAATTATGAACGATCCTGAGCTACAGAAA
>Ga0210064_1000765_pt1 | contig 14866 bp, 12 predicted proteins | sample Muzzi_CordC_D2_FD_185531 | JGI IMG/M metagenome (GOLD analysis project Ga0210064, IMG submission 185531) | Wetland microbial communities from San Francisco Bay, California, USA, that impact long-term carbon sequestration - Muzzi_CordC_D2 (SPAdes) | ecosystem: Environmental > Aquatic > Marine >...
GGTCTCCTGTGAAGTGGAAGTCATGGACTACTGCACCCTGCCCAGATCGGAAAGGAAGTCACAACGGTTTTTTGATAACAGACAGTAGGGGAAGTGGGAAGTCGGAATTAAAACAGAAGTGGGAAGTTGGAATGCGGAAGTCGGAAGAATGGAAGTAGGAAAGAGAGCTGAAAGCTCAAAGCTCAAAAGGGTGAAAACACGAAAAATAAAATGAAATCTATGGATTAATTTTCGTGATAGCATAATGAAAAACAGACTGTCTTAAGGCAGACAGACCCAATTATTCAGGAATAACTGACTTTCAAAGGATAACGAAAATTAACGAAAATTATTAGGAGGAAATTGCAATGTTGACGAAAGCGTATATTCCGTACAAGGGTTATTACAGCTCACCATTTTCACGCTGGCAGGGGAGCATGGCCAATGAGAACTCCATTGCGCTGGCAGCCGAGACTGCCAAACGATGGCTGGAGGAAAAAAGCTGGGACCCGAAGATCTTTGATTATCTTTTTCTGGGAATCACGGTTCACCAACTCCACGGCTTCTATGGTGGACCCTGGGCGGCGGCGATGATGGGTGCTGCCGGAATACCCGGGCTCCTGGTCAGTCAGGCCTGTTCAACCTCGACCGTCGCCGTCTATCAGGCCTGCATGGGAGTGGAAACCGGATTATACGATACGCCCGTCTGCCTGATGACTGACAGGTGTTCAAACGGCCCCCACGCTGTTTGGCCAAACCCCAATGGCCCCGGAGCCCAGGTGATATCAGAAGACTGGTTGATGGATAATTTCGCCCGGGATCCATGGGCCGGTTCAGCCATGATTAAAACAGCCGAAAATGTTTCCGAAGAAGCCGGCATCACCCGCGAGCAGTGCGATGCCGTGACCTTGAGGCGTTACGAACAATACAAGGACGCGCTGGCTGATGATCGTGCATTTCAAAAACGTTATATGTATCCGGTGATGCTCAAGGTATCCAAGAAAAAGACCATTATGCTGGAGGCCGATGAAGGGGTCATGGAAACCACGGCCGAGGGCCTGGCAAATCTTAAACCGGTGCTGCCCAACGGGGTTCACACGTTCGGTGCCCAGACCCACCCGGCTGACGGCCATTGTGCCATCACCATTGCCACCCGCGAAAAAGCCAAAGAACTGTCAGCCGACCCGGAAGTGGAAATTCAAGTGGTTTCCTACGGGTATGCGCGCACCAAGCCGGCCTTTATGGCAGCGGCCGTGTATCCGGCCGCGCAAATGGCGCTGGATAATGCCGGAATTTCCGCCGGCGATGTCAAGGCCATAAAAACGCATAACCCGTTTGCCGCCAATGATATTTTTCTGGCTGATAAATTGGGCGTCGACGTCAACCGCATGAATAACTACGGTTGTTCCTTGATATTCGGCCATCCCCAGGGCCCTACCGGCGGTCGCCTGATCATCGAAGGCATCGAAGAAGTCGTCATGGCCGGCGGCGGGTACATGCTGTTTGCCGGATGTGCCGCCGGAGATACGGCCGCGGCAGTTGTGCTCAAGATATCATAAAGCGGGAGGCAGGTGGGCACCTTCGGTGCCAGCTGATAGCTCAAAGCTGAATGCAGAAAGGGTTGATTAAGATTATTGAGTTTATTGCGTTGAGTGGTTTGATTGACTTATAAGATCGGATTTAATCCTCAATTCCAAATTAACCAATCAACTTAATCAACTTATCAACCAGTCAACTTTATCAACTTTTGAACTACGATCCTAAGAGGGAAGTATGAGAAAATTCAATTACCTCGTTCCCAAAACACTTGACGAGGCCGTCTCACTGCATGAGTCATACGGCGAAAAGGCTAAATACATCGCCGGCGGCACCGATGTGTTGGTGAAGATTAAGGAAGGCAAGCTGAAGCCGGATTATTTAATCTCCTTAAAGCATATCTCAGATCAGGATGGCCCTGTTATGAACCACGAAACCGGGGAACTGGCCATCGGTGCCTATGCGACCCATCGCAGCATAGAAAAATCATCAACCGTCCGGCTTAACTACCCGATCCTTCATGATGCGGTCAGCAATATCGGTTCGGTGCAAATCCGAAATGTTGCCACCATCGGGGGGAATCTGGTCAATGCCGTCCCCTCGGCGGACGGGGCCATACCGTTGATCACGCTGGATGCCAAGGCCCATATTTTCGGGACCAAGGGACAACGTACGATGGAACTGCGCCGTTTTTTTTTGGGGCCGGGACAATGCGACTTAGACCGGGGAGAGATCCTCACCCGGCTGGTTATCCCAGCGCCTGCCCCCCGCAGCGGCGGAGCCTATGTCAAACACGGACGGCGATCGGCTATGGAACTTCCCATGCTCGGGGCCGGGGTTCTATTGAGTCTTGAAGAAGACATGGCAACCTGCGCCAAAGCCCGCATATGTCTGGGAGTGGCAGCACCCACGCCCCTCAGATGCATCCAGGCCGAAAAGTATCTGGTTGGCAAAGTCATCGATGAAAACTCCCTGGCTGAAGCCGGCAAAGTTGCGGCTGAAGAATCAAAGGTCAGGGACAGTATCCGGGGGGTTGCCTGGTATCGGCGGGAAATGGTCGGGGTTCTGGTCAAACGTATGGGATTGAAGGCTTTTGAAAGAGCTAAGTAGAAGTGGGAAGTCTGAATGAATTGAATGCGGAAGTCGGAATGCGGAAGTCGGAATTAAGACCGAAAGACATACTGCGGAATTTCTTTGAAGTGGGAAGTTGGAATGCGGAAGTTGGAAAATTGAATGCGGTAAATGGAATTGGGTAGGTTGGAATTATAAGTGAAAAAGGATAAAGATCTTAATCGGTCGGTGCGAATTATAGAGAATCTAATCGTTCAAGATCAAAGGCAGAATTTAGAGCGAAAATCGGCATCGTCGAGCAAGAGGCTGATGAATCACTGTACTGGTTGGAACTGCTAAAGGAATCTGGAATTACAAAAGGCGAGTTATTAGAGGAATTGTTGGTAGAAGCGGATGAGTTGGTCGCAATTTTTACTACAATAGGCAAAAAATCCAAATAAAAATTCCGACTTCCGCATTCCGACTTCCGCATTCGCCATGGGAGGTTTCAAGGATGGCAAAAGAAGTGTCGTTTGTTTTTAACGGTAATAATATGACAACGGTGATAGAAGACCATTGGACCCTGCTGCATCTGATCCGTGAAGAACTTGGGTATAACGGTACCAAGGAAGGATGCGGCGGCGGGGAGTGCGGTGCCTGTACGGTGATCGTCAATGGCGCGGCGGTCAATTCATGCCTTTTCCTGGCCGCTGAAATTGACGGCAAGGATTTGGTGACCATTGAAGGTCTGGCGGCAGATGATGGAACCCTGCACCCGGTCCAGAAAGCATTTGTTGAAAATGGCGGCATCCAGTGCGGCTTTTGTTCGCCGGGGATGATTATGGCTGCCAAAGCCTTGTTGGATGAAAATCCCAATGCCAAGGAAGATGAAATCAAACACGGTATTGCCGGCAATATTTGTCGGTGCACCGGTTATGTGCAAATTATAGATTCAATTAAGTCTGTCAGCGGTTACTACCTGGAAGCGGAAGAAGAACCTGTGGCAGCCTGGGATGGCCATGGCGGCGCGCAGGAAGACTAAAGAATGAAGAATGAAGATTGAAGAATGAATATTTAAGGAACCGATGGAATGACGAATGACGAATGACGAATGTCGAATGTCGAATGAAGGTATGCTGTCCTTTTAAGCCGGCGATGACCGCTCACCAACGCTAAATAGTCAATATTCAATAGTCATCGATTAATTCGGACGATATTCAATAGGCAATTCCATTTTATTCGAAATTGTGTTGTTGTAAAAGGAGAATTCCTAATGCAAAACTTGTGTTCGGTCGGGAAAAGAATTCCTAAAATAGATGCTGTTGATAAGGCAACAGGTCGTGCGCAGTACATCCAGGATTTAAAGTTGCCGGGGATGCTTTACGGCAAAATTTTATACAGTAAGTTTCCGCATGCCCGGATCGTAAAAATTGATGCATCCAGAGCCCGGTCGTTGCCGGGGGTCCGGGCGGTTATCACCGGGGAAGATTGTCCGGAGATAAAAATGGGCGTATACAAGGATAACCGGCCGCTGAAGGCCGGTAAGGTGCGCTCCTACCGGGATGAAGTCGCCGCTGTGGCGGCAACCGATCCTGATATAGCCGAGGAAGCCCTGAGCCTGATCGAGGTGATCTATGAGCCGCTGCCCGGTGTTTTCGATCCCGAGGAAGCCATGCAAAAAAGTGCTCCCCTGGTGCACGAAGCGCATAAGACCAATGTGCTCAGAATGCCATGGAAACTGCATTATGGTGACGTGGACGCTGCCAGACAGTCGGCGGCTTATGTCGTGGAGGATCGTTTCAGCACGACCTGGGTGACGCACTGCTGCATGGGGGCCAGTGGCGCTATTGCCGAATTTGATCCGACCAACAACCTGACGATTTATACCAACACCCAAATTCCGTCCCTGGCCCAGAAGGATTTCCTGGAGGCCCTCAAAGCGATGGGGCTCGAGAACAAGCGGGTTCGGGTCATCAAACCTTGCATCGGCGGCGGCTTCGGCAGTAAATTAGACACCTATGCCTATGAGTATATTTCCATCCTGCTTGCTTTTCATACCCGGCGGCCGGTGAAAATTGAATTTAACCGCCAGGAAGAATTTATGGCTACCTCGACCCGGCAACCCACCATTACTTATATATCCCAGGGCTGCGATGAGAACGGCAAACTGCTTTTCAGAGATCTCTCCATGATCCTGGATAACGGGGCCTATACTTCGTGGGGAGCCACGACCCCATCGGTGATGATGATGCCGATTACGACTTTATATCGTGTTGCCAATGTTCGCTACGAGGCAAAATGTGTTTATACCAACAATACCTATGCCCAGGCCATGCGGGGTTACGGCAATCCCCAGGCGACTTTTGCCATCGAATGCACCATGGACATGCTGGCGGAAAAAGCAGGGATTGACCCGATTGAATTTCGTCGGATCAACGCCAATCAATCCGGTGATGTTTCCCCCCAGGATCTGCGAATTACGACCTGCGGCCTTGAGGAATGCATGGATTCCGTCAAAGAAACCCTCCAATGGGATGCTGAGAAAAAGGAGGGTGAAGGGGTCGGCATGGCCTCGCTGATTCACGTCGGTGGAGGTGCCAGAGTTTACAAGTCGGACGGGTGCGGCACCATCATCAAGATGGATGATTTCGGCAAAGTCGACGTTTTCACCGGTGCCACCGATATGGGACAGGGGGCGGACACGGTTGTGGCGCAGATAGTGGCCGAGGAACTCGGTTTGCTGGTGGACGATATCCATGTCATTCACTCCGATACGGATGTCTGCCCGTGGGATGTCGGCGCCCATGCCAGCCGCACAACATTTATCGCCGGCAATGCCGCCCTCGGTGCTGCAAAAAAAATAAAAGCCCGGCTGCTTGAGATGGGCGCCAAACAGCTTGATGTTCCCCTGGAGCGACTGATCCTCAATGAGCAATCTATTATCGACCGGGAGGCTCCCGAGAATCGCATCGCCATCGACAAACTTCTTAGAAAAGCCCACTTCAGCCATGGCGGCCAGATGCTAATGGCTGAGCACTTCTATGATCCCGCCAATGAGAATATGGACAAAGATTTCAAGGGCAACATGTCCATGACTTACACTTTCGGCTCCCATGGGGTGCGGGTCAAAGTGGATCCGGACACCGGAAAAGTTAAAATTCTAAACTATGTGGCTGCCCACGATGTCGGAAAAGCGATTAATCCCATGCTGCTGGAGGGTCAGGTCTATGGCGGCGTGATGATGGGCCTCGGGTATGCCCTGACCGAACAGGTGATTCTGGAGAAAGGTGAAAATATGAATCCTAATTTCCGGGATTACAAAATCTTAACAGCCAAAGATGTTGTACCCATCGAAGCGCCAGTACTGGAAACATATGACGAAGCCGGGCCGTTTGGGGCCAAAGGTATCGGGGAGCCGGGGTGTGTGCCGACTGCTCCGGCGGTTGCCAATGCCATATATGATGCCGTCGGTGTTCGTATCAATGATCTGCCGATTACACCGGAGCGGATTCTGGCGGCGATCAGAGAAAAACAGGGTCTGGATGTGTGCGGGAAGGAGCCCGGCAAAGATGACGCCACGGAGTGTATCATAGAGGAATAGTCGTAACCATAAGAGATAAATTATTAGCTTTTTTCCTGACAGCCAAAAGGAGCAATGGAGTACTGGAGTAGTGGAGTATTGGGTGTTGGAGTGCTGGAAGTAAAATACACCCTATAGTTGCATTAAAAATGTCAATTAGCAGATGCAGTCTCAAGGAAAACCCTGCTACTATTGGCAGGTCCTTGATACTGGTTTCTGGCCTCCGGCTCGTAGAGCCTACCCTCCGGCCTGGAAGCCCTGCGGGCTGGAAGCGGCCTCGGAGAGATACTGGATGTTTTTCGATGCCACTGTAGAAGATATTCAAGTTATCCAGCATCGAGAATCGAGCATCCAGCATCGGTCTTTTAACGGCAACCTTTGCAAGATGAACTTCTTTGCTTGCTTAATCGGATTTATGCAACGTTAGGGTCCAATAGGCATTCAAATCCCAATTCAGTCCAATACTCCATAACTCCATCACTCCACTACTCCAATCTGCCTCAAAGATGCTAAATGGGTTGGAATAGGATACAGCTTCATTTCGGATATTGAATATGAGCTATAAAATCGGCATTGACGTCGGCGGCACTTTTACCGATTTTCTTCTGGCATTCGAAGACGATTCCTCTAAAATATATAAAGTCCTAACCACCCCCCACGATCCTTCCGCAGCGACCATGCAAGGTTTAAAAGAAATGGCCGCTGACTGCGGCCTGGACCTGCCTGATTTCCTGCAGGAAGTCAGTGTGATTGTTCATGGCACCACGGTCACCACCAATGCGGTGCTGACTTACAGCGGGGCTAAAACGGCGCTGCTGACGACGAAAGGGTTGCGCGACAGCCTTGAGATGCGCCGGGGCGTGCGGGAAGAGCAATACAACAATCGCTGCCAGAATGTGAAGCCTCTGATTGAGCGCTATTTAAGGCTGCCGATCGAAGAGCGCCTGGAATATGACGGCAGGGAGACAACACCGTTGGCCGGCCGGGATATAGCCGATGCGGTGGATTTCATGGTCCGGGAAGGGGTGGAGGCCGTGGCCGTTTGCTTTATGAATTCTTTTGCAAACAACCGCCATGAGGAGGACGCAGCGGATATTGTTAGCGCTAAAATGCCCGACGCCTATCTGACGGTTTCCAACCGGCTATCGCCCTCCATTCGATTTTACGATCGGGTCAGCACGACGGTTCTAAATTCCTATGTCGGTCCCATCCTGAAGCGATATCTGCGATCCCTGGCAGCTAAACTTCGGCAGGCTCAATACAGGGGGGTTCTGCTGATCATGCAATCCAACGGCGGTGTCATCGCGCCGGATCTGGCCATAGAAAAAGCGGCAACCACATTGCTCTCAGGTCCTGCCGGAGGTCCGGTGGCCGGTGTGGCATACACCGCCATTCAAGGGTACCAGGACTGCATCACGGTGGATATGGGCGGCACCAGCTTTGATGCCTGTCTGGTAAAAGACCGCACCCCCACGGTCACGACGACCGGTGAGATTAACCGCCTGAAGCTGGCGCTTCCCATGCTCAACGTGGTGACGATCGGGGCCGGCGGCGGCAGTATCGGCTGGTCCGACGACGGCGGTCTGCTGAAAATGGGACCGCTAAGTGCCGGCGCAAATCCGGGGCCGGCATGTTATGACCGCGGCGGAGCGCTTCCGACCTGCACCGATGCGGATTTATTGCTGGGATATTTAGACAAGGATTTTTTTGCGGGGGGGCGTATCCCGTTGAATTTGGACAATGCCCGGAGAGCAGTCGAAAAACATATTGCCAAACCGTTGAAGCTGGATCTTTATGAGGCGGCCGCCGGCATGTACAATGTGATCAATGTGAACATGGCAGCGGCCATTCGCGAGGTGTCGATCAAGCAGGGATACGACCCCCGGGATTTTCCGCTCGTGGTCGCGGGCGGCGCAGGACCCAACCACGCCTGCATGTTTGCCCGGGAACTTGAAATTCCGAGCATGATCATACCCCGGGAATCATCCATTTTTTGCGCGGCGGGGATGCTGAGATCTGATCTCAAGCATGATTTTGTGCGCACCCATGTCGCTTTGCTGCAGGATACCGAGCCGGCGACCGTCAGAAAAATATTTGGTGAAATGCAGTCCGAAGGTGACAAATTGCTGTTGTCCGAAGGCATCCCCCGGGACCGGATCAAATACCAGTTTTCAGTTGATCTGCGTTATGTCAGACAGTATCATGAGGTAAACCTGGAAATCACGACTGAAGCGCTGCAACGGGATACGCTCGACATAATAGCCGGCGGATTTCATCAGCAGCATAATAGTCTGTACGGTTATTCTTTGGAAGCGGAGAACGCTGCGGTAGAATTGATCAACTTCAGGTTGATGTGCATCGGCCGGACCCAAAAACCTGCATTGCGACCGGAAGAATATGGGGGTACCGATCCATCCCGCGCCGTCAAAAATCGCAGAAGAACTTTTTTGCCTTTGCAAAAGCATCATGAAGAAGTCGATGTGTATGACGGTTTGCGGCTTCGATTCGGCAATAAAATTTGCGGACCTGCAATCGTCGAGCAGGTGAATACAACTGCCTTTGTGACTCCCGAATACAATCTGATGGTTGATCGATACGGCTCTTATACGATGTATTTGAAAGGCCTGGAAGATGAGGTTGAAAAGAGAATATTGGGGTGAGATTCCATATGGTTAGGAATTCAACCTTGAACCCTGAACGCTGAACCTTTGAACGCTTATTATTATGCAGGATCGATACCCCATTTTTAAATTGGAAAACATCTCGATTAGTTTCGGCGGGCTGAAGGCCGTTGACGATTGTTCGTTTGAGATACGGAACGGTGAAATATTTTCGCTGATCGGCCCCAACGGTGCCGGCAAAACAACGATATTTAACATTATTAATGCGCTCTACCGGCCTGACAGGGGCCGGGTTTTACTGGAAGGTGAAAACCTGGTTTCCCTGAAACCGCACCAGATCGCAAAACGTGGTATTGCCCGCACCTTTCAAAATATTGAGCTGTTCAATGAAATGACAGTGCTGGAAAATATATTGATCGGACGCCATTTCTTTTTTAAATCCGGGGTGCTGACCAATTTTTTAAAACTCGGGTCGGCTGTAACGGAAGAGACGCAAAATATACACCAGGCCGAGGAGATTCTGGATTTTCTGGAACTCGAATCCTACCGGAATCATAAAGTTTCGGATCTGGCCTTTGGAATTCAAAAACGGGTGGAAATGGCCCGGGCGCTGGCCATGAACCCCAAGATGTTGCTGCTGGACGAACCTGCCGGTGGCCTGAACCCCCAGGAAACAGAACATCTTATGCAAATAATTAAATCCATCAGAGACAAGCGGAATATTGCGATCTTGCTGGTGGAACACGACATGCGGCTCGTCATGGGACTTTCCGATCGAATATGTGTGCTGCATTTCGGCGTCAAAATAGCCGAAGGCACACCGCAGGAAATTCAGCAGGATCCGAAGGTAATCGAAGCCTATTTGGGGGCTTGATGCGAGTTACGTGTTGCGGGTTACGGGATGCGAGGCACGGGTATGAGTTGCGGGGCGCGGGTTACGTGGTTCGGGGTGCGCGGTGTCGGATAACCACTTCTAATGTCATATTTTTTTTTGGGTACCAAAAAAAATGTTAGAACTTCAATCAGTTGAGTCCTATTATGGTAAGATCCGGGCGCTGAAAGGAATATCGTTGGCGGTCCCTGCCGGGTCGATAGTGGCCATTTTGGGTGCCAATGGGGCCGGCAAGAGCACGACCCTGAGATCCATCTCAGGACTCATCCAACCGGCCGACGGGCAAATTCTGTTCCAGGGAAAGGCGATACACCGGGCGCCGCCCCACAGAATCGTCCGCCTGGGCATCTGTCAGGTGCCGGAGGGCCGGGATATTTTCATGGGGTTAACCGTTCAGGAAAACCTGAAAATGGGGGCCTTCACGCGCAAGGAAAACCAGGAGGTCGAGCAGAACCTGGCGCGTATCTATGCATCTTTTCCAATTCTAAAAGACAGGATTCGCCAGCAAGCCGGAACTCTCAGTGGCGGGGAACAGCAAATGCTGGCAATTGCCCGGGGGCTTATGTCCAGTCCGAAGCTCATGCTGTTGGATGAACCTTCTCTCGGTCTGGCCCCGCTGATGGTCGAGGAAATATTTCGAATCATTAGACAGATAAACAGGGAAGGGGTCACCATCCTGCTGGTGGAGCAGAATGCCAACATGGCGCTGCAAACCGCTCAGTATGGATACGTGATGGAAACCGGCAAAATCGCCCTGCATGACAAAGCTGAGAATTTAATTCAAAACGATTACGTCAGACGGCTGTATTTAGGTGCCGACCAGAGGAAATAGCCTCAATGCGGCAAACATGGCCATCGGGAAAGTTTGCGTTATAGCCCGCTTTGCAGACAAGCATCGACCGGAGTAATGGAGTACTGGAGTTATGGAGTGATGATTCGAGGTGGGATGAAGGAGTTTATCAATACTCCAGCACTCCAATACTCCATCACTCCAGTTCCCATTAATTCCCAACCCCGCCATAGCGGAATCTGAATATTATTAATCCAACGGGGTCAACACACCATTTTTCAGGGTAATCCAACCGGAAATGGGTCGGAAAACGCCTTTCTGGACTTCCACCATAAAACCGGAATCCTGAGCTAAATGATCGTTGGCTGAAAAACTCACCGGAGGCGTAATTCCATTTTCCCAGCCCTTTATCCCTTCTAAAGCCGCGATGTAGCTTTCCCGGGTTAAATCCCTGCCCGCTCTTTGCAGGCCGGCGACAAAGAGTTTGGCATAGTAATAGCCATAGAGGCTATAGCGGTTCGGTGTTTTGTCTCGATCCTTGCCGTATTTATCCATTATCTCTCTGTATTCGACCACCGCCGGATCATTGGAATTAACCGGGTCAGGCCAAAGCGACAGTCCCCAGATTCCTTCGCCAACCCCGCCGGACAGGTTGATATATTTTTCATCCGTAAGTGGTCCCGAAGATATAATCTTGGTGCCCTGCCAGCCCTGCTTGTGAGCTTCCCGCAGGAAGGCAGCTCCCGGAGGCGGGGTGGCGACCAGCAGGCAGGCATCCAGATTGGCCTGGCGAAGCTTGGCAACCTGGGCACTGAGATCCGTGGCCCCTCGTTTATAGGACTCCGCGGCTATCAGCTTTAAGCCGAATTTAGCGAGCGTCTTTTGAGCCGGATCCCGGAAGGTGTAGCCATATTTGTCATCCTGATACAAGATTCCGATTCGCTTGAAGCCCTTGATCTTAACCAGCCAGGTCACCACCAGCTCCGATTGATTATCGTAGGGCGTAAATGATGTAAAAATGGTTTTTTGTCCCGTAATCGGCACGCCCTGGAATGGGAAGATCAGCGGCACTTTATTTTGAGTCAGATACTTAACGGTCGCCATTACGGGTCCGGTTCCCTGGGAAGATACAATCGCAAAGACCTTGTCCTGCACCACCAATCGCTTAGTATTGGCCACTGCGTTTTGCGGCTTATAGCCGTCATCGTAATATTGGGTGAGGATTTTGCGGTCGTGCACCCCGCCGCGGTCATTCACGTACCCAAAATAACCTTCCAGACCATTGTTTACCAACTGGGTTCCGGGATAGACAAGGGGACCGGAGAAACTGTTGGAGCATCCCACCAGGATCGAGTCGTCGGTTACCCCGACCTCTGCATATAGGCCGGTTGCCGTGCCTATGGGAAAAAGTAACAGAAGTATTCCCAACACCGTTAATTTGCTGATACGATTCATCGTAATGCCCTCCTTTCATGATTTAATTTGTTATGAGAAAACCTGATCGGGGAAAAATGAGCTAAAATGCACTAAAATTTAAAATTGCCTAAAATTGTGGTGTCGCTTTGCTCCATCTTTTAAAGCAACATGCAGCACCTCGCGACCGCCAGATCAAGTATGCCCGATTAATTAAATATGTTATCACCTCCTTAATCCGATCTTACAAATCGCTCTTTGAGATCGGATATCATGCCGCTGATGCCTTTGGGCATGAAAATCATAAATACGATCAGTGAGAGTCCGAATATCAGAATTTGCAGATCAAGCAGACCGGCCAGCACCTGCTGCATTCCGGTCAGGATGACGGCCCCGATAATCGATCCCAGGATCGACCCCATACCACCAATGACGATCATGGCAATGAAGTCGACGGAGAGTTCTATGGTAAAGGCATCCGGTGACAGATAGGTAATTAAATAAGCAAACAGGCCACCGGCAACGCCCGTATAAAAAGCGCTTATAGCGAAAGCAATCGTTTTATACCTGGCCAGATCGATACCGATGGTTTGGGCGGCGATTTCACTTTCCCGCAGCGCAATAAAGGCCCGGCCGATATAGCCGTTCACCAGGTTCCTGGCCAGGACAGTCATCAGCAGCGTAACCGGGATGATAAGATAATAAAGCTTAAAATCCGAATCAAAAGCGAAACCCGCCAGGCGGGCGGTCGGAACACTGAACCCATCATCGCCGCCGGTTATCGAACTCCATTGGAGAATAACTTCACTGACGACGACGCCGAATGCCAGAGTGGCCATCGCGATATAGAACCCCTTTAACCGCAGGATCGGAATCCCGATCAGAAATCCGATGGCGCCGGTAAAAACACCGGCCAGCAACAGGATCAGGGGGCATGGCATCCATTGCAGGTTTTCTCCGATAATTGCGGTGAAGTAGGCTCCCAGAGCCAGAAACCCGGCATGTCCGGCCGCAATCTGACCGGTATAGCCCATCAACAGATTCAAACCCAGAGATACCAGGGCATACACCGCCAGGAGGCTGAGGAGAAATATCGTGTATTTGCCCAGAAAAAGGGGCGCTATCAATAATATGATCACTGCAATGAGCCATCCGATCGTTCTCAACTTATTAGGTTGCTTCATCTAACATCCTCTTGCCCGGATTCATCGGAGGAGATTAAAGACAGATCCTGGATCCTGGATGCTTGATGCTGGATAAGGCGAGAACATACCTTTTAATATCCAGTATCCAGAAACCAGCATCCAGCATCCAGAATCCTTCCTTGCAAGCTCACAGCAGATTAATAGATATTTTGCCGAAATATTCCAAATTAAATTTCAAAGTTTGTGCTATACTCTCGTAAACCGCTCCACTCCCATAATTCCCGTAGGCCGGATTACCAAAACGATGAAAATTGTCAGAAAAGGAACGATGTTTTTTATCTGGGAGGGAAGATATAAGGGCGCCACATTATCGATGACCCCCAGCAGCAATCCACCAATAATCGCCCCCGGGATGCTGCCCCATCCCCCCAGGATGGCTGCGGCGAAACCGTTAATGACAACAATGCCCATATGCGTACTCAAAAAAACTACCGGTGCCATCAGGATCCCCGCCACGGCGGCGACTAAAAAGCTGATGGCCCAGGTTACCGCAAATGACTGATGAACATTTACTCCCATTAATCGGGCCGCGTTTTGGCTTTCACTAACCGCCCGCATGGCGGTTCCGTAACGGGTGTATTTGAAAAAAAAGTACAGAATCATCATCAGCACCACTGTTGTTCCAATGTTCCCAAGACCGATTAAATCAATGGTTGCCGGTCCGATAGTGATGGTTGTATCCGGAAAAATACTGGGATAAGGATAATCATTGTGGCTCCAGATGAAGCCCGCCAGACTTTTCATGACAATGGAAAGGCCCAGGGTGATGATGAATATATTGAAATGGGGTGCACGAATTGCGGGCCGGATGACCACCCTTTCCACTATGATCCCCAGCAGAGCGGACAGAATAAGCGTCAGCAGAATGGCTACGGGAAGAGATAAACCCAGAAAATTAAAAAAGGTAAACCCGATAAAGGCCGAGACCATGGACATCTCGCCCTGGGCGAAATTGACATGCTCGGTCGTGTTGTAAATCAGGGCCAAACCCAGAGCAACCAGGGCGTATATGCTTCCGGTGGCCAGTCCGCTGAAAATGACCTGCAGCAGCATTCAGACTCCTTGGCGACAGACTTAACGGCGCTGTGCAAAGATGCGGTTAGAAAATTAAGAAAAGGATAATCGCCCGACGTTGACAAGGAATTTCGTATACAGTATACAATCGATTAACATAAGGGATTTACAGTGTCAACTAATGAATAATGATATGGCTGTATTCAAACGATTTGATCACATCGGCCTTGTGGTGTCTGATTTAAAAAAAGCCATGCACGAGCTTTCATACTTTTTTGGGTATGAGTGCCGGGAACAAATGGAATTAAAGGAGGCCGGAATTCTAATTGCTTTCTATTCTCTGGGAGAAGGGCAAATGGAGCTGATCGAATTCCAGAAACCGATGGAAGAAGTCGATTCGATAGTTCTCGAGCCAAGATCGGGCGTACAGCACGTGGCTTTTCAGGTAGATGATTTCGACAGGACGTTAAAGGAATTAATAGCCAAGGGATTAAAGGTCGTGCGGGGTTTCCCCCGCAAAGGCGCCCATGGAAAGGTCGCCTTTTTTTATCCGACCGAAGGGCTGGATTTGATGGTTGAGATTTGCGAGGAGCGGGAGTGACTATGGGGATTGTAATATACTGTCATTTTGTAATTCCGCTTCGTTTGGCAGAATTCGAAACCTCGGTGGCAATGGCGAATGGCGGGGATAAACCCCATAAGCGCTAAGTTATTTTTATTGACTTTTTATTAATGTTAACATATGCTTCCACCATGTTATCTGGTGGAGGTAAATATATATGATAG
>Ga0210064_1000766_pt1 | contig 14855 bp, 11 predicted proteins | sample Muzzi_CordC_D2_FD_185531 | JGI IMG/M metagenome (GOLD analysis project Ga0210064, IMG submission 185531) | Wetland microbial communities from San Francisco Bay, California, USA, that impact long-term carbon sequestration - Muzzi_CordC_D2 (SPAdes) | ecosystem: Environmental > Aquatic > Marine >...
TTTTCTGTGGTATCGGTGGTCAGGCGCTTAGAGAAACCGGGGTTGACATATTGATTGATGCTCGTGAAATTTCCGTTGTTGGGATAACTGAAGTATTTTCAAAGGTTCCAAACATTTTAAGAAGTCTTCGAATGGTAAAAAAAACTTTTAAGACCATGCGTCCGGATTTACTGATATTGATTGATTTTCCTGATTTTAATCTTCATGTGGCAGCAACGGCCAAGAAAATGGGAATACCTGTTTTATATTATATTAGTCCGCAGATTTGGGCGTGGAGACCTGGCCGTGTTAAAAAGATTGAAAAATTGGTGGACCACATGGCCGTTATTTTGCCCTTCGAAGAAGATTTTTACAGAAAACAAAAAATCCCGGTAACCTTTGTGGGACATCCATTGCTGGAAAATAGTCTTCCGACAAATCAAAGGATCGAGGATAAGTGGAAGGACGATGTCCCTGCCATCGGTCTACTTCCGGGATCCCGCCACGGGGAAATTGAAAGGCACCTCCCGATAATGATTGATGCAGCCCGAATCTTGTTAAAAAGGATCCAAACCATAAAATTCATTATATCACTTTCACCCGATGTTGAAGAAAAGCATGTTAAAGAAATTGTTAGAAAACATAAAGGAGAGGCTGATTTTGAGATTGCTGCCGGAAATGTGAGAAAAGTCCTTGAGGGAAGCAAGGTCGTCATGGCTGCATCCGGCACCGTGACTTTGGAGTCGGCAATTTCAGGGACTCCGATGGTTATCATTTATAAAGTATCTCCGGTGAGTTTCCGGTTGGGAAAGGCAATGATACGAGTTAAAAATATTGGCCTTGTCAACCTCATCGCGGGCAAGGAGATTGTTCCTGAGTTGATCCAGGAAGAAGCATCTTCCACCAGGATTGCGGATACGGTATTTAAAATGCTGAGCGATCCTTCCGGTCTCAAACAATTAAGTCTTGAACTACTGGCCCTTAGGGATAAACTGGGTGGTCCGGGTGCATCGGAACGCGTGGCAGATATCGCCTTTCGCATGCTCGAAAAATGAACCTACAGGAGATAGGAAACAGGCGATAGAAAAGAGGAAAAAGGATAAGAGAAACCAAGGATAAAAACGAATAAACACAGATATGTTTAAACTAAAATTAAAAGACAGGCACAAACACTTACTGGCGCTTATCAAGGAAAACAAATTTAGACTTTTTCTGGCAATGGCGTGTATGTTGGTTATTGCTGTGGCGAGCTCTGCTACAGCCTTTTTAGTAAAACCTGTGCTGGACGACATATTTTTTAATAAAGACACCACAATGCTCAAAATCATTCCCCTGGTTGTTATTCTAATTTACTTTCTTCGTGGTCTGGGAATGTATGGTCAAGACTATTTAATGAATTATGTGGGCGAGAATATCATCAAGGATTTAAGAAACGACCTTTATAACCGCATACAAGACCTTCCTATCGCTTTTTTCCATAAAGAACAGACCGGTGTTCTCATGTCTCGAATTACGAACGACGTCAATATCATCAAAACCATGGTTTCAACAGCGGTCACAGGATCATTAAAAGACAGCTTTACCATAGTGGGTTTGACATTTGTAATTTTTTACCGAGACTGGAAAATGGCCTTGTTTGCATTTATTATTTTGCCGGTTGCTTTTTTCCCTATCGTTGAATTTGGCAGAAGAGTTCGTCGGATAAGTACCGGATGGCAGGAAGCCATGGCGGATTTGAATTCTTTTTTGCATGAAACAATTGCCGGTAACAAAATTGTTAAGGCATTCGGTATGGAATCATATGAAAAAAAGCGTTTTTTTAATAAAACTCTGGGTCTGTTTAAACTTGAGATGAAAGCCGTGATTGCAAGGTCCTTATCTTCTCCGATCATGGAGTTTCTCGGTGGATTGGGAATCGCTTTTATTATATGGTACGGAGGTTATAAAGTAATTACGGGTAGTTCCACAGCCGGGACGTTTTTTTCATTTATGGCTGCAGTACTGATGCTGTATGATCCTGTAAAGAAACTGAGCGGGCTCAATAATGCGGTCCAGCAGGGACTTGCTGCTGCTGATAGGGTTTTCGACATTATAGAGATGGAATCAGACATAAAAGAGAGAAAGGATCCTATAACGATTCAACGAGGGCCACACCGTGTAACATTTGAAAATGTTTTTTTTAAATATGATAATGTTATGGTTCTAAAAGACATCAATCTGGATGTCCAGTCCGGTGAGGTTCTGGCACTGGTCGGAATGAGCGGCGGCGGGAAAACATCGCTGGTTAATTTGATTCCAAGATTTTATGATGCTACCCGGGGGGCTATCAGGATCGATGGCGCCGATATTCGCGATGTTACGTTATCTTCACTTCGTGATCAGATGGCGATCGTTACTCAGGAACCCATCCTTTTTAACGACAGTGTAAGGAACAATATCGCATACGGTAAACAGGATGCAACGGACGAGGAAATAATCAAGGCGGCAGAGGCAGCCTATGCCTATGATTTTATACAAAATTTTCCGAACAAGTTTGACACTAATATCGGAGAACTTGGAGGACGTCTTTCCGGTGGAGAAAAACAGAGGATATGTATTGCGCGTGCCCTGCTTAAAGATGCACCAATATTGATTCTAGACGAAGCAACATCTTCGCTGGATGCAGAGGCGGAGATGCTTGTTCAAAAAGCCTTAGAGAATTTAATGAAAGGGCGAACAACCTTTGTTATTGCACACAGGCTCTCAACCATTGATTATGCCGACAGGATTGTTGTGATTGTTAATGGTCGGGTCGAAGAGGAGGGGAAAAAAGAGGAACTGATTTCTATGCAAGGAGAATTTTTTAAACTCTATCAGATGCAATACAGTAATGACAAAGGCTGAGAATTACAAGCCGATGTGTTCAAACAGAATCAATAATCTATGAGAAACTCGTACTTGCGTGGATCTTTTGATACCAAGAGCAATAAAAAAAATCGTAACATTTTAGCCCTTTGAAAATATTACCGCTTCATGTATAATTAAATTTTTTCTGAAAGAACTCGTGAATAAGGGCTCGTAATAAAAGAACCTGCCCAGGCTAATCATAAAGGTCTCTGCTTTAACATAGGATTTCATCCATAAAGTTAAATTGCCTATGGTTCTTTCAAAACGATCCCTAATCCACTCAGACAGCTTCCAGTCAAAATTTTAATCACACATGAAGCTCTTCTCTTGTTGGGCGTAGCTGAAAGCGAAGACCAATGAAATCGATTTGTTTCAGAGGACTAAACTATTATAAAAATCTTCAATCGAAAATTTTCAATGGGTAACAGCCATCCCGCCTAAGATGAAAATTAATTCCATTATAAATAGATATCTGCTCAAAGAGATGATGTTGCCTTTTGTCATCAATTTGGTGTTCTTTACATTTGTATTTCTGATGACAAAGATACTCGATATCACAAATCTGATTGTAAATTACAAAATCAGTATGTTTTCCGTTCTTTTTATCCTCCTTTATTCCGTTCCCCGTTTTCTAACTTTTGTAATACCCATGTCAGTGATGATGGCTGTTTTACTGACGTTTATTCGATTATCAAACGATAAAGAACTTGTTGCTCTTAAAGCGGGCGGTGTAAGTATCTACGGCCTAATGCCCCCCGTACTTGTATTTTGTGTCATGGGGGCAGTCTTATCATGTCTAATAACTGTTTATGGAATACCGTGGGGGACGGTCTCCATGAAAGAGCTGACATTTGATGTCATTGCATCTCATGTCGATGCCGGACTCAAAGAAAGGACTTTCAATGACAGTTTCAAGGATGTCATGCTTTATATTAACAAGATAGATTTAAAGAAAAAAATTTTAAAGGATGTTTTTATTGAGGATAAGCGGTCGCAAAATATTGTAAGCACCGTAATGGCTCCAAAAGGAAGAATGTTTGCCGAACCTGATAAGTTCGTATTTCACTTAAAACTCTATCAAGGCACCATTAATCAGGTCAATCTTGAAGACAGATCCGCCCACTCAATCAACTTTGACAGCTATGATGTCAATCTTGATTTCAAAAAGACTTTTACCCCTACAAATGGTGGCCCCAAAGACGAAGATGAGATGAGCTTTGGGGATTTGAGGGAGTATTTGAAGACCTTCTCCCAAAAAAACGAGCAATATTATACGGCATTGATTGAGTTGCATAAAAAATTTTCGATTCCTTTTGCATGCTTTGCCCTTGGGATTCTGGCAGTTCCGATAGGAATTCAGTCGGAGTCTGCAAAACGGTCCACAGGTCTGGGGCTGGGAATGGTATTCTTTTTAATCTATTATATTATGTTGTCGGCTGGATCTGTTTTTGGAGAAACCGGGGTTTATCCACCAATGGTCGGAATGTGGATCCCAAATATCGTCTTGGGCGGACTGGGTCTGTTTCTTCTTATCAGGACCGCAAATGACCGTTCTGTAAAAATCAAGTCGTTTACCAACTTTTTCAAAAAGAAATTTAAACCGATATCTAAAACATCATGATAATATGTCTATTATTTACAGATATATAACGATTCAGATTTCAAAATATTTCGGCATTGTTCTGGTATTTGTCGTCGGTATATATCTTGCTGTGGATTTTTTTGAAAGGGTCGATGATTTTATTGAAGCTGGCATACCGTTTTCAAAGATGATATTTTTTTTCGCACTTAGAATACCGTTTATCGTTGCTCAAATAATTCCCATTTGTATTCTGATGTCTGTTCTCATCGTTTTTAGTCTCATGGCTCGAGGCAATGAGATTGTGGCTTTGAAAAGCAGTGGTATACGCATCTATTATCTTTTAAAGCCGGTTTTCATCATGGGATGTATTTTGGGTGTCCTGCTTTTTATCTTATCTGATGTCATCGTGCCAATTACAATGGCAAAGTCGAACCAGATTTGGCTGAAAGAAGTTCGTAAAGAGTCAACAATTATTACCAAGGAAAAAAATATTTGGATTAAAGGCAATCGAAGCATAACACACATAAAATACTTTAATCCCAAGAACAACACTATCAATGGAATTACATTTTATAAGTTTGATGAAAATTTCAGACTGATTCGGAGAATCGACGCCGAGAAAGGTATCTTCAGTAATGGAGAATGGATGTTATATGAATTAATGGAACAGATTCTTGATACAAAAAAAGAAAAATACAATATAACATTTCATAAGAAAAAGACTGAAAGGTTAAATGTAATACCTGAAAATTTAAATATTGTTGCTAAAAAATCTGAAGAGATGACGTTTGGAGAACTTTTTAAGTATATAAAAAAGATTGAGGCAGAAGGATATGATGCCACTATTTATAAAGTGGACCTTTATGCCAAGATAGCCTTTCCTTTTATCTGTGTCATTATGAGCATGGTAGGGACAGGCCTTGCAGCCAGGGGAACCGTGAGGGAAGGAATGCCTGTTGTCATCGTCTACGGTATCGGTACTGCATTTATTTACTGGATTTTTTACAGTTTTTGCTTATCGCTCGGATATGGTGAGATGCTGCCGCCCGCTATTGCTGCATGGACTGCAAACCTGGCTTTTTTCAGTTTTGGAGCGCTGACATTGTTAAACGCTGAATAATACCTGAATCTTGCATGAAAATTAATGAGAATCTTTTCGTGTAAAATTTTAATAACGAATCATGCGTGACCAATGGCAAACAAAAAAGGACACGGTGTTGATATTTTTATATAATATACTGTTTTTTATAGTGATAACTTTTGGATTTCCCCTGATAATTCCCATGGTCTTGATATCCGACAAGCGACGAAAAACAGTTCTTCAGAGGTTGGGAATAGCCCGGCTACCAGGAGGATGCGTACCTGGAAAACCCGGCAAGCCTGTAAAAAAGCATATATGGTTACACGCACTTTCGGTGGGAGAGGTCCTCTCTTCAGTCCCACTCGTTAAAGGGTTAAAGGAATGTTCTAATACCAGAGAAATTGTATTTTCTGTTTCAACAAAAACAGGTTTTGATATCGCCAAACAGTATTTAACAGACGCTGTTCATTCTATTTTTTATTTTCCTTATGATCTTACCTTTTCGGTAAAACATATTGTTCAGAGAATAGATCCTGCAGTCGTTGTCATCGTTGAGACAGATATTTGGCCTAATTTTCTTTTTGAGATGAAAAAGCGTCAGGTGCCTGTTATTCTAGTTAATGCAAGGCTGTCTAAAAAATCTTTTATTGGATACAAACATCTTGGGTTATTTGCAAAGCAGGTATTTTTGAAATTTTTTCATATCGGTGCTCAATCCTCAGAGGACTCAGGGCGTTTTCAAGAACTTGGTGTTCCGTTCCATCGGATAACTGTAACTGGGAACGTTAAATTTGATGGTATACATCAAATCCGGGGATCTCAAGAAACAGATAGTTTAAGGCAGTCCATGCACATACAGAATACCCGGAAGGTATTTCTCGCAGGGAGTACGCATCCGGGTGAAGAATCGATGCTGTTGGATGCGTTTTCAAGAATAAAACATCATGGGGACGATTTACTGCTTATCGTGGCACCCCGCAACCCGGAACGTTCTGGTTCAGTATTTCGTATTTTTGATTCTGCGGGATATTCAGTTGGCCTCATGAAAGAACTTAAAAAGATGTCATACGGCAAAATATTGGATGTTATTATTATTGATAAAATAGGCGTTCTAAAAAAACTTTATGCTATCGCTGATATCGCATTTATTGGCGGGAGTCTGGTGAATTGCGGTGGACACAATCCTCTTGAACCCGCAGCATTTTCAAAACCGATTATCTTTGGACATGATATGAGCGATTTTAGAGATATATCAAAGATGCTTCTGGATGCTGGAGGAGCCGTTCGTGTCAAGGATGCAAAAGATCTTTATACTGCCCTGGTTTCACTTATGGAAAATGAAAAAAGAGCCCTGGAGATGGGAAAGAACGCTTTGGGGGTTTTGACCGCCAACAAAGGGGCTGTTGAAAAGACGATAAAGGTGATCAAGCCACACCTTTAAAGGCGGGGTTCAGGGCTCAGGTGTCAGTAGATAGGTGAGAAGGTTAGAAAGGAAAAGGGAATAGAGCAAAGAGAGAAGGATGAGAAGAATGGAGAGTGAGATATTTAGAGGTCAGGGGCTGGTGGCTTGCTACCGGATGGATAGCAACAGCGGAAATCGGACATAAAAGCAATAACGGATAACGAATAACATATAAACAATAACCCAAAAGGCGCCGTGATAAGTATTAAAAAGAAGATCGAAAGAGTTATAACTGGGGACAATAAAAAAGGATACGGTTGGCTCGTGTCTTTTTTATTTATGATTTCAAAAGTTTATGGCGGTGTTGTAAGATTAAGACGTCTTTTTTATAAAAAAAATATTTTAACATCAAAAAGACTCCCTTGTCCCATAATTTCTATCGGAAACATTACCCTCGGCGGCACCGGAAAGACACCCATGACAATATATGTAGTCCATGCTTTAAAACAATTGGGGTACAAGGTGGCGGTTATCAGCCGCGGGTATAAAGGGAGCGCGGAAAAAATCGGCGGTATAGTGAGTGACGGGAAGGTGTTGTTGATGACACCTGATGTTTCGGGCGATGAACCCTATATGATGGCAAAAAGATTGAAGGATGTGCCGGTGATTGTTGGGAAAAACCGTTTTATGGCAGGCAGAATGGCTATTTCGAAATTCGATCCGGATGTTATTGTGCTTGATGATGGATTTCAGCATTTAAAGCTTCAGCGGGACCTTGATATTGTATTGCTCGATTATCATAAACCTTTCGGAAATAGACACCTATTACCCAGGGGTGTTATGAGAGAACCGGTTTCAGCGCTTTTGTATGCAGATGCAATCATATTGACAAAAACCGACACGGTGAACAATAACGAAACATCATCGTTACTAAGGAAGCTTCGCTCCTTTGAAAGAAAAAAACCGGTCTATCGCTCTTTTCATCATCCGTTTGTTTCTAAAATCATTAACACAGAGAAAAAAATATTTGAGAAAAATATGCAAGAGGCGTTACGACAAAACTCAGATTGCATAAAAGGACGCACTGTCTTTGCCTTTTCCGGTTTGGCGGATAATCATAATTTTCTGCGGACCCTCAAAAGCCTTAATTGTAGTGTGTCGGGTTTTATGGAATTTCCGGATCATCACCCGTATTCAGAAAGGGATCTTGATGAAATATTGTCAGCTGCCAAAAGGAGCATGTCGGAGTGTCTCATTACCACTGAAAAGGATTATGTCCGGATCGTTCACAAGATCGATTGGCCTAATGATCTATTTGTCATCGGGATTGAAATTGATTTTGGGGCGGATAAAAAACGATTTAACTTTTATATTAAAGACTGGATTAAAAACCGGAATGAATCGGATTAAAACGTCAGCAACAAGGGCATAGGAAGAGATTCATGAACATGGGAAATTCAACCATCGGTATCGCAGTTATCACAAAAAACGAAGTGGATCGAATCGGGCGTTTGCTAAAAAGTGTTGATTTTGCAAATGAAATACTTGTGGTCGATTCAGGAAGTACAGATGGAACTCAGCATCTTTGCCGGAAAATGGGTGCAAAGGTTGTATTTAATGAGTGGCCGGGATTTGGCCCACAAAAACAGTTTGCGATGGATCAGATCCAATCTGATTGGATTCTAAACCTTGATGCAGATGAAGAAGTTTCAGTAGAGTTGGCTGAAGAAATGACCGAGGCGGTCAGCAGCGCTGATCCCCAGGTGAATGGTTTTTCCATGCCCAGATTGTCAAGATATCTTGGTCGATGGATAAGACACGGCGGATGGTACCCTGACTATAAAATACGTCTTGTTCGCAGGAGAAGCAGCAGGTGGAGCGATGATGCTCTACATGAAAAGCTTCATGTTAACGGGACAGTTAGACAGCTTTCAAAACCAATTCTTCACCACGTTTATCGGGGGATTTCAGATCATGTAAACACCATTAACCGATTCTCCGACGTTTATGCTCAGGAGCGCACTCCGGCAGGCAGCGGATTCGTCCTTGCCGGCGTGGGACATGCTCTTGTTAAATTTTTAGAGTGTTATGCTTGGAAACTTGGTATTCTTGATGGTGTGCCGGGGTTGATTATTGCGATGAATTCATCTTGGTATGTGTTTTTAAAACATGCCAAGAGGTGGGAAAAGAATGTTTAAGTAAATCAGGAGTCGGGATGTTTTTATTTGTTTGATCGCTTCATGGATCATGCTTTTTTTCAAAACGTGTAAACTCGTGGTTAAAGGATCGTAAAGAAAGAACAGAGTTCAAAATAAAAACAATGGGTTCGTTTCGAAACCAACCATTTCTCGGGATAAAATATTTTGCACATGCGTCTGTTCTTTCAAACGATCCCTAAACCACTCAAACAGTACACGTTTTTCAAAAAAAGATGATCCAATAAGCTCTTCGACCTGTGGGCTGACACATACGTTTTACAATAAAAACTGTTCCGATCTCTAAAATAATCGAATGATGCGTTATTCTGAAGAAATTACAGTAGGTGTTTTTAAGACCCTGTTCAAGTTAATCGGTTTTTTCCCGAAGACATGGACTGCAGGAATGGCTGATTTTTTGGGAGGTATGTTGTTTTGTGTCGACAAAAAACATCGCGGTATCGCGATGGATAACCTGACATACGCTTTTGGTCATGAAAAACAGCCTGAGGAGATAAAAAGAATTGCACGGCAGGTGTTTATCAATCTGGTAAAGGTCGTTTTTGAGATCGGTTGGTCTTTGAACTTGGACGAAAGATGTCTATACAAACATTTTAAAATTGATGGCTATCATCATATAAAAAACGCCTATGAAAAGGGTAAGGGGGTTTTGGTACTGACGGCCCATTTCGGAAACTGGGAGCTTTTAACGGTTATTGGTAAAATTATTAAATTTACCATCAATATAGTGGTTCGTCCGCTGGACTTTAAACCCCTGGACCAGTTTATTTTCAATTTGAGAACCCGTTTCGGTGGAAAAATCATTCCAAAAGAACGATCGATTCATACGATCATCAGAAGTCTTCATCGAGGGGAAATAGTGGTGCTGTTGATGGATCAGAATGTGGATTGGTATGAGGGTGTATTCGTCGATTTTATGGGTCATCGGGCTTGTACCAGTAAAGGATTGGCCCTTTTGGCCCTTAAAACAGGCGTACCGGTGATTCCGGTTTTTATGGTTCGCGAAAAGTCGGGATTCAGGGCTGAATTTGGGCCGGAAATTGTTACCGTTAAAAGCGGGGATAGACAAAAAGATATTGAAAATAACACACAGGAATATAACAAAGTGATCGAAAATTGTATCCGTCGTTATCCGGATCAATGGTTCTGGGTTCACCAACGCTGGAAGACAAAACCGTATCAGCCCTGGCCCGGGAGATCAGGCGTATAGATTACGGACTTTGATGTTTTATAATAACATGTACCCCATACTAACAGAAAATATTCGGAATCTCCTCATTCGGTCTACAAACTGGATCGGAGATGCTGTTATGACCACGCCGGCTATACGGGCAATTCGGAAGCGCTTTCCAAACTCCCACGTCAGCCTTTTGGCCAAACCTTGGGTGATGCCTGTTTTTGAGAACAGCGAGCATATAGATCGACTATTAATTTATGACGACAAAGGACGTCATAAAGGCATTTTCGGCAAATTTCGCCTGGCAAGGGATCTGAAAAAATATCATTTTGATGCAGCCATACTTTTGCAGAATGCTTTTGAAGCAGCACTCATTACATTTCTTGCCAAGATACCTCTTCGGGTCGGATATAACACGGATGTGCGACAATTATTACTCACACATGCCGTTTCTTGTACGGATGAGATCAAAAAACAACATCAAACCGATTACTATTTGAACATTATTCGTGGAATCGGCATGAAGGAAGACAACCGGGCGCTTTATCTGGAATTAAATCAAAGGGATCGATTGCGAGCAGAAAAAACTTTGTTGGAACAGCATCTATCGCTTGATGACAAAATAATTGGGATAAATCCCGGTGCAACCTATGGACCTGCCAAACAATGGCCATTGGATCGCTACGCACATCTGGCCGACAAGATACAGGCGTTTACAGGAGGTCGAATTATCATTTTTGGGGGCCCTAATGACAGAAAACTTGGTAAAAAGATTTCGCAAAAAATGCAGCATCGTCCCATTGATCTTTCCGGCAAAACCAGCTTGGGTGAAGCCATGGCTTTAATAGAAAGGTGCGACCTTTTTATCACCAATGATTCCGGTCTCATGCACGTCGCCGCGGCTCTCGATGTTCCCCTTATTGCGGTGTTCGGCTCCACCAATTCCATCACCACAGGACCTTTGAGTCAGAACAGCAGAATTGTACAAGTCCCCTTGGAATGTAGTCCATGCCTTCGGCCGGAATGTCCCAAAGGACACCTAAACTGCATGGATCAAATCAGTGTTGAGATGGTGTTTAGCGGCGTAAAGGACATGTTGTGAAAATCCTCATTGTAAAGCTGAGTGCCATTGGGGATGTCATCCACACATTGCCCGCTTTGAATGCCATCAGAAGACATTATCCGGATGCATCTATCACATGGCTGGTGGAGGAGGACGCCGCTCCCCTTGTTCAAGGCCATAAAGCATTGGACCGTGTGTTGGTTTCCAAACGTAAGCGCTGGTTGAAGGCATTTCGAAACGGATCCTTTTTGAACACGATTAAGGAAGTCTATGAATTCATCAAGGCATTGAGAGATACCCGATATGATATGATCCTCGATTTTCAGGCATTATTGAAAAGCGGCATTCTAATCGCTCTTGCCAGAGGCCGGAGAAAAATCGGATTCGGCAAAGGTCTCGAACATATGGAACATAGCTATATTTTTTTAAACGAACGTATCCTGGCAGTAGATATGGAAATTCATGCGCTAACAAGAGGGATGATGCTTCTTCATGCTGTGGGCATTCCTGCCAACGAGGTCGAATACAAATTGCCGGTGTCTAATCATGATCGCAAAAAGATCGATAAACTTATGAAACAGTACGGAATAAATGGCATGAAGTCCTTTATCGCCATTAATCCCGTTGCCAAGTGGGAAACAAAACTCTGGCCGAATAAAAAATTTGCTGAACTGGCTGATACGCTTATTGACCAATACAACATGAAGATTGTGTTTACCGGCGGAATTAACGATTATTCGATCAATCAGGCGATCACGTCTACTATGAAAGGTCGGGCAATAAATTTTGCCGGCAAAACCACCTTAACGGAACTGGCCGCTCTTTATGAAAAAGCAGAGTTGGTCATATCCACAGATACCGGGCCTATGCACCTGGCCGCTGCGGTGGGAACGCCTGTTGTGGCCCTATTCGGTCCGACCGCTTCATGGCGGACCGGTCCTTACGGGACAGACCACCATGTTATATCGGCTGGACTGGAATGCAGCCCCTGTTTTAAACGGCGATGCGAAACAAGGGACTGTATGTATCAGATCTCCATGGATCAGGTTTTAAACGGAGTGCAAAAGGTATTAGGGAATTAGCGTCATTTTCTCGAGTTTCGCACTCGAAAAATAGGCTTATGTCGAAAAGAACGTTATGATAATCCCAAAAATTAAAGCCATATTACATCAAGCACGATCCATGCTAAAGAATGATCCTGACAGATTTCTCCAAAAGGTTTCGGGTGTCATTCATGTCGGTGCGAATGCCGGTCAGGAGAGAGAGTTATACGCAAAGTTTGGATTGCGTGTTATTTGGATTGAACCAATTCCGGAAATATTTGAGAAGTTGAAAGCGAACGTCGAAAATTTTCCTCGGCAACGTGCTCTCAAATGCCTTGTTACCGATCAAGACAACGTGGCGTACCAATTTCACATAGCCGACAACGAGGGACACTCTTCCTCGATTCTAGACCTGAATCTCCATAAAGACCTTTGGCCTCAAGTAGCCTATGAAAAAACAATAACGCTGCGAAGCAAGACCTTACCATCGTTGCTTGAGGAAGAACACATAGACTACTCTGAATATGATTCGCTGATTATGGATACACAAGGCTCGGAGCTGCTTGTCCTGAAGGGGGCAGTTTCTATCTTGGAGAACTTCACCTATATCAAGACTGAAGTGCCTGACTTTGAATCCTACATAGGTTGTTGTCAGCTTTCGGATATCGCTTCGTTTATGGCTCACCACGGGTACAGGGAATTTTCCCGCCAAAAGAACGCAGAGCGACCCAATGTCGGTAGCTATTACGATGTCGTTTACAAGAGGGAAGCCTGACAAGGTGCTGCAGCGGATGCAGATAAGACGCGTCACTGAGCTTATCCTTTATATCATCACACTAAAAGCGCTTCATAAACGTTTAAGACTTTTAACGCCATCTTTTCCCAAGTGTTGTTGAGAGCGGTTTTATGGGCTTTCTTTCCCATTTCAAGGCGTTTTTCTTTATTTAGCATAAGATTAATTTTAGAGCTGGTCATATCGATATCCTCTCTGTCGACAACAAACCCATTCTCTCCTTGTATAACCAAATCTTTTGCACCGACGTTATCGCTGATAATAACTGGCAATGAGGCTGACATTGCTTCAGTGACCACCATCCCGAATGTGTCAAATTTGGACAACATGACGAGAATATCACCGGCCTGATATATCCTCTCTATATCATTGCGAACCCCGGAGAAAATTAACTGCTTCCCAATTCCAAGCTTATGAGCAAGCGCCTTATATTTCTTGTTATTCCCCTTGCCGACGACCAGCACTTTCGCTTGATCATTATGGTATTCTGATTTTAGAAGAGCTATGGCAGATAGAAGTGAGTCGAGTCCTTTCACTTCGAAATTCATTCCAACAAATAAAATGAGGAGATCCGATTCAGATATGCCGAAAGCGGTTCTAATTTCTTGTCTATTGTATGGATTGACAGATTGGAACCTTTCTATGTCTACTCCTGGATGAATGACCCTGATTTTTCGTTCATCTATTTTAAAAGTTTCCAGCAGCTTTATCTTAACTAAATTGGATACAGGTAAAAACATCTGACAGCCAGAACACGTGTACATTTTTTGTTCAGTCCAAGATGTTCCGTGATCAAAAAGACTCAGCCGTCTTTTCTGCCTGATGTCACTGACCCAAGTTCGGTGGGGGATGCTGTGTAATGTGACGACATCGGCCTTAAAGACCCGGTCATGGCTATGAATCAAGTCAAAATCCATTTTTGCTATTTTCCTGTTTGCAAGGTAAGCGAAACTGATGGATGTCAGCCATTTGGGGAAAGTTATGATGGGAATTTTATGGAAGGTAATATGATCAGACTCTGAGCGCCACTTGTTTGAGAAAACATGAATCTCATAACCAGGGACGTTCGCAAGGCGCTCGGTTAATTCTAAAACAAAACGCTCACCTCCACCGACAAGACCATATTTCGGCACAACAACAGCGATTTTTTTACGATTTGATGTCATTTCTTTTAATTATATATGACGCGTTTAGATGTCAAGTACGCACAAATGAATTCCATTCGCGATGCCTTTCAATTTCGAAATCAGCTTGTTGTGTTGGATTTAAACCAATTTTTTAATGACTGAATCAAACGTACAATGTGTCTTGCAAAAATTTCAGATGTTCTGTTATAACCCGGAAGACGTGAATATATTGACGTGCTAAAGAAAAATAGAAGGGATAACACTTTAGCGTATTGAAAACATTATACCTGAAGCTCCTTTTGAAGCCGATTTGTTAATAAGAAAACAAACTGTTATATAAAATATATATAAATGAATTCACTCCAAAAACCCCATATTCTGATTTTCGAGCCTCGAATTAAAGGGCATCATTTAAAATGGTTGCGGTATATAACTGAGGATTTTATTGCTGCCGGTTTTAAGCTGACATTGGCAGTGGATTGGAGACCGGAGTCCAGGAAACTGAT
>Ga0210064_1000767_pt1 | contig 14853 bp, 10 predicted proteins | sample Muzzi_CordC_D2_FD_185531 | JGI IMG/M metagenome (GOLD analysis project Ga0210064, IMG submission 185531) | Wetland microbial communities from San Francisco Bay, California, USA, that impact long-term carbon sequestration - Muzzi_CordC_D2 (SPAdes) | ecosystem: Environmental > Aquatic > Marine >...
CGGCTGGACTATAATCCCGGGCGGGAGTCAAAACTTCTTTGATGTCTCCGGCGAGCCTTATCCCGTCCTCGGCGCCGGTGTGGATACCAAAACGCCCGCTCTGGGTGTGCTCTGGTACTCGACCGGCATGTTCAGTGATTTCATACTCAGGCTGGACTGGAAGGCCTACGACAATGAAGCCAACTCGGGCATCTTCCTGCGCATGCCGCAACCGGTCGTGCTCGACGCAGCCTTCTATGACTCAAGCGTTGAAGTTCAGATAGACGAACAGGGATATGATCACGAGAACGCCGTGTATGGATCTCCCCTGCACAAGACGGGCGCAGTCTACGGTGTCTTTCCCGCCCGGTTATGGGCCGCAAAAGTCGTGCAGCCGCGGGACTCAGGCAAATCGACCTTCTGGAACAGTTGCGAGATCAAGCTGCAGGGCGCGAGCATTGAAGTCAGGCTGAACGGGCAGCTGGTGTCTCAAGGCCAGTTCCCGAACCTGTTGTCTGCTGATGCACCGGCAGTCGGAGAAACCAAGCGCGATGAAGGTTATATCGGACTTCAATGTCACACCGAAGTGGTGCAGTTTCGCAATATCCGTATCAAGGAATTATGATCCCTGAGTAACTCGCAGAGGTTCAGGGGCCATTGGATTCAGGGCGCATTACGTGCGCTATGCGCACCTGCCCGGCGAATGCTTGCGATGCATGGCGAGCCGGGGTCCATGGCTCGAAACTGTCACAGTAACGTCAACGCAGCAACACGAGGGTCACGCGCTGGTCGGGCATCGCCATCGGCCTGCATGAAGGTATGCAACTATATGCCCAGGTCAAGAGCGTGGCGTTGATCAGCTAGCTGAATTATTTGTAGCTGACTGTCTACACAGCATCTACATGGGAAAGACCATCCTGACACCAGGAACATAACTTTGAAAACTGGTCGGGGCGAGAGGATTCGAACCTTCGACCATCGGATTAAAATGACAGAAAGGCGATTTATCAGCCTTTATATTCAAAAACTTACCGTGGCGCCCGTTGCAATCAGTGCACCACGCTGCAGGACAATGCATAACCGATCCCGCAAAACCACCACAGAGGAATGACGACAGCAATACAGACAAAAATGCTGGATAATCCGCGCAGGGCCAAGCGCTTCTTCCTGTACCCTCAAACATTTTCCATGCTGGAAATCTGATTGTGAGATAGCAATAACGTCAGTGCATTCTCGACCCAGCCGAATCCGATTCGTTCCTGCTCCAGGCGCAGATTCTTGCACAGACGGTTGCCTCTCAGGTCATCGTACAGTGCGCGCTCCTCAGCATTCAGGCGAGACAAGTCCCGAAGCGACTGTTTTTCCTCTCTGCCCCATTGTGCCTCGAATGCCAGCAACGTATTACGGCCCATTAAAAGGGAATGCGCATGAGGCAGACAAGCGCGCAGCTGATCCAGTATCGTGAAGCCGTGGGTATCAATGTCACCCCAGTAATACACATGGCAACTTGCCAGCCATGCAGCTTGCGCCAGTACCTCAAAACCGTAACCGGCGCCGAATATCAGCAGGCTGTCTGGCACCGGCGGAAAAGCCAGATAATTGATCTCATTCTCCGTGATGAATACCCGTGAAACCGCAGGCGACAGGGAGGCAAAGCTTTCAGCATCCAGAGTAATGTCCGCATTCACCGACTGCGGCAATAGCGAATGCCCGGGATCCAGCGCACGCAGACGAATACGCTGGGATTTGTCACGAAATCCGTAGCGGCTGGCAAACCCGGAGACACCAGTGGCACTGTTATTGACAGCCTCAGGCGGCAAGAGGCGGTCCAGCCACTTGAGCAGGACACCCCTGTGTGCTTCGATGAATTTGCTATGGACTCCGGGGATATCAATCTGTCGCAGGTAGATGCCCGGGCGAGGATGCTGCTGGACCCACTCGGTTACATCCAGGAGCCGATCCCAGACCTCAGCCAACTCAAGCGCCTTGAGCGGCTTGCAGGCAAGCCATTCGAGCAGCAGAGGTTGCCGCAGTCGAGTCCGCTCGACCATACTCGCGAAACGTTTGGCCTCACGGGATTTACCCAATATGGCCAGGGCATCGTCGAGAGTATCCACCCAGACTGCCGCCGGCACCTCGTTTGCGCCGAGTACCCGATGACGCACCTCGCGCATCTCGACCCGGTAGTGTGGCAGTGAGCGTAAGGCGGCGATCCAGTCGCGCACCTTGTCGAAGTCATCCGTGATCTGTGCGGATGTGGGTGCTTTCAATGTGAGTCGTCGGGGGAATATTGATTCACCGGAAACCATTCCGGCCAGCAGATCACCGCGATTCCAACAGCGCAGTAATTGCACATGCAGTTCGCGGGGACCGGTCCAGTTCACTGGACGGCCCTCGCTCTCTCCTCCCGGTACTCCTCGATGGTGAGATTGCGTAGCATTGAGGCTCGGCCATCCTCATTGTGGACAAAACCGACGCTGTTAACGAAGGGCTCTATGATGTGGATTTTCTGCAGGGGTGTGACGATCAACAGTTGCAGATTGAGTTTCGCGAACAGCCGCAGGCCATATTGCGCGGACTCATCCGAGCCACGCCCGAAGGCCTCGTCAATCACCACGAAGCGGAACGATCGCGAGCGCACTGCTCCCCATTCCAGCCCAAATTGATAGGCCAGACTGGCGGCCAGGATGGTGTAGGCTAGCTTCTCCTTCTGACCACCTGACTTCCCGCCCGAGTCGGAATAGTGTTCGTGCTCGCTATCATCCTCGCGCCAGCGCTCGCTGGCGGCGAATGTAAAGCCATTGCGTACATCAGTCACCTTGGCAGTCCAGCGGCGATCCGACTCAGTCTGTCCCTCGCGCCCGCGAAAACGCTCGATGATATGCTTGACCTGTAAAAACTTGGCTTCTGAATACTGTGCATCTTCGGAACCGGTTAGCGCACCTTCGGTACAGGCGCGCAACTCGTTCTGGAAGTCTCGAATCTCGGCATCTGTACTCGGCCGGGGTTCGATTTTTATGTAGCGTGCCGGATTGTAGTCAATCTGCGCCAGCGATTCGTTGATGCGCGTGATGCGCTCCTTGATTTCCTCACGTTCGCGGGCGAGTTGCGACTGGAAGTTGGCCACCTCGCGGATGGTGTTCTCGTTAAGCAGATCCTTGAAACGCGCCTCGAAACGCGGCAGATCATCAGCCTGTAGTGCAACCAGCATGGCACTGTACTCAGGTGCCGCCTCGATACTGGCATCCACCTCCGCCGTTTCCAGCCGGAAGGCCTCCTTGTATTCGGTCATTGCGCGAATGATCTTCTCACCCAGCCGTTTAAGACGTGATTCCTCTGCGTCGATCCGAGCCTGCAGCCATTCACGCATGTCACGCTCGCGGTTGTCGCAGGACTCCACGGTCAATCGATGCTCCCCCAGTGCCTCGGCACGCAGTTTATCCAGGGCCGTGAATCGCGCCTCATGGACCTGTACCACCGGTTCTGCAAGCAATGACCGTGTCTGCACCTGCAGGGCGGCGGCGTCCTCCTGTTTCTGTTCGGTTCTGGCCCGCCCGGCCAGACGCTCCTCCAGCTGTTTCTCGGTTGCAGTTAATGATTGTGCCAGCGCATTCAGTTGGCCGGTCAGTTCCCTGAGCATGTCAGAGGCACTCTCCAGCTGCCGTTTCTCCGCTTCAAGCCGCGCCACCTCGGCGGCCAGGGAACGCCAGTCCAGCTCCCGGTAATCGCGATATTCATCGAGTTTCAGCAACAGATCCCGCTGCTTGCTGAGGGCGGTCTGCCCGGACTGCAGCTTCGCGACACGACTCCCCAGTTCGCCCAGCTGCATCTCCAGTTGCCGCTGATCGGCCTCCAGGGCGGCTATCTTGCCGGTATTGGTCCAGCCCAATATATAACGGCGGCGGTCATCGATGTGGTGTCGGTCATCCTTTTCGTGGCGTTCGCCGGGTGACTTGATCTGGCCCGCCCGGGTAATACCCCGGGTCTCACGCCGGAACTGCTCACCGGTTGCACAGCAGGCAACGTCGAAACGGCGCACGAGCTCGCTTTCCAGCCACTCGTAAAACGGTGTATCGGGCTTGATCGCAAGCTTGCGCACCAGGGAATCAGTGTGCAGTGCCCGCGACTCACCACGGACGGCGGCGCGCACCCTGAAGTAGACCAGACGGCCACGCAGATGGGTACGATCCACCCACTCCGAGACCCGTTGGTAATGGGCGTCCGGTACCAGCAGTGACAGGCCGAAATTATGTAACAACCGCTCGGCAGCCCCCTCCCAGTCCCGCTCATCCTCACGCACTTGCAGCAGCTCTCCGGCAAACGACAGGTCAGCAGCAGACAAATTCAGAGCCTCACACAGGGCGTCACGCATGCGGATCTGTTCAGCAGGGATATTGCTGCGCCGGGCCTTCAGGCTGTCGATCTCAGCCGTGAGCTGGTCATGTTGCTGCTTGCCCTGACGGAGTTCCACGGTCTGTTCGGTCAGTGCATTCTGCAGTTCTGCCTCACGCGCAGCGGACAGCTCCAATTGACGCTGGAATTCCTTGTGTTGTCCCAGGAAGGTAGCCGCATCCGTACCAGGATGCCCGCCGGCGGCACGCACCAGGTCCGCGTAGCGATCGGCTTTGGCCTTTCTAACGTCACGCTCACCCGCCTTGACGCGCATCTCTTCCGCGAGACGTTCCAGCCGGTCGCCACCATTGTCGGCAATACTTTGTTTCAACTCAACCATGCGGGCACGTTGCGCATCCCGATGTTCCGTGAGGTCCTGGATGCGCGAGTTCTGACGCGCCCATTCCTCCCCCAGTCCTGTAATCCGATGCTCCAGGAGTTCGAGCTTGAGTACTGCAAAATACGTGCGCAAGGCCTCGCGGCAACCGCGCAGATCGTCTGTGGAACTGGCCACTTCCAGGTGGCGATCGCAATCAGCCACCAGTGGCGTCAACAACTGAATCTGCCGCTTGGCCTTGAGAACCGCCTCGTGAGCACGATTCAGGTCATCGAAGTGTGCGATCAGAGCCGCGATGCGCGGCATCACATCAAACGGCTCGAGCATATGGTTGCGGACGAAATCGGTAAGATTGCCCACGGATTTCATGGAAACGGTCTGATGAAACAGCTCCATTGCCTGCTCGTTTTCGATGCCGAAGCGTCTCCGAAACCAGGCCCCGTAGGGCGGGAAGCTGTCGAACACGTCGACATCCTCTCCACGCAAGCGCTTGCGTAATGAAATTATCTCTGTACCAAAACCGGCAAAGTCGCTCGCGATGGCAAGATCGCGCTCGGCACCCACATAAAAGCGCGCCGGCTGCCCCTGCGCGTCCTTGATCCAGAATACCTGCGCCAGGGTTACCGTCTGATCGTACCCGGCGTTATGAAACACACCGAGGATCACTGAATAGTTGCTGTTATCACGCAGGGCAACGGGCTTTGCCGCGGCACTGACTTCACTGCGTTCCGTCTTGTAATAACCCAGGACGTAGGACTTGAGCGTCCGCTCCCTGTTGTCGGCACCGGCGGCTTTGTTGTAGGCCACCCGATGCGCCGGCACCAGCAGGGTCGTGACGGCATCGACCAGGGTCGATTTGCCAGAACCGATATCACCCGTCAGCAGCGCATTATTGCCGTCCGCCTGCAAGGTCCAGACTCGTCCATCAAAGGTACCCCAGTTATAAACCTCCAGCCGATGCAGGCGAAAACCCGTCAGGGTATCGTCGGCAACAAAGTCCAGGCCCAGTGTGTGCGGAGATTCAGGCATCGCGCTCACCGGGTTCCGGTTCGCCAAGTTGCGCCTGATAGGCAGCCAGACGTGCGTCGAATTCGGCCAGCCATTGCGCATCGACGAAGGACTTCAGGATGCGGCGCACCTCGTATTCCGGAGCCTGCCCCTGCTGCGGCTTCATCCGGCGCAGGAATCCCAGCTCGACAACCTTGTTGATATCGCTATCCACCCGATCCATCAAACGGGCTTCGTTGCTGGTGTCGGGCAGGAAAACACGTATCAGGTCGACGATGTCATCACGTGACATCACCAGCCTGCCCGCCTCCACTTCATGGCCACCACCGGCATCGAATTCCGCCAGCTTCTTGCGCAGCAGGGCCAGCAACAGGCTGACCGGAAAGGATAGTGACCGGCGTGCCACCAAGCGTGGCAATTTTGTCGTACTCTCGTCATCCTCATGACCACGTGCGCGCAGGAAGGCATAGCCTTCGGCCTCGTCCAGCACAAGCTCCAGACCAATTACGGCCACATAGTCGCGCACCCGCGCCTGCAGATCGAGCAGAGCGCTCCATTGGCTGCTGCTTCGCGCGGTTGTTTCATCACGATAGATCACGCCCTTAAGCAAGGGAATGACCAGTGATGACAGGTCCCCTGCCGCAGCCGGCATCCCGGTTTCATGTGCGCTATTCATCGTACAAATATCACCCGCGGAAACTGTGCCTGTTTTTTCTGTTTCACCCCTTCTCGACTCGTGCCCCACCAAACGATACTGTCCTGCTCTGCCTCGTCAATCGTGTATCTGAAATCTTCGCACGACAACTCGAGATAGGCGATCAGTTCAGCCAATCCGTGCTGGAGAGGCCAGCGTTCACACAGATCTCGCAGAGTAATTTGCGAAACTTCTTGCAGGGCGCGGCGGATATGCTTTGACAATACCGCCTTGTCGACAGTGACCTGGGAAAAAAGCACTGCAGCATCCACCTCCGCCTCATCTGCATCAAGGATGAGATCGGCGATTCGCGTCTTCAGCGCCGGTGTATACAGCGGTCGTTCCATCGGCAGTTCGATGTCAACTCCAATGGCCGGAATTGCTGCAACCTCTCCATCCGGCGGCCTCGCGCGCATGCTCAGCGCTTTGCTTTCGACGCTTCTCAGTATCTCCATAATGCGGCGGTTCTCCAGCCAGGTCTGGTCGTCGAGAAAACGGCGCAGCTGCTGCGAGAGTTGGGCCACGGTTCGTTGGGTATGCTCCCCGGCCTCAAGCCAGTCATAGTGTGCATGCCGGATACGGATGTCCGGGTTGAGTTCGGCAACCGCCGGCAGGGTCAATACCCGTTCTATCAAATGACTGAATTCTTCCTGTCGGGCGCTGGACATGAGGAAGTCCCAGAATGCACGAAAGCTGCGTCCCTGGTCAGAATCAGCTATGGTGTCGCGCTCACCAAGGATTTCTTCCAGCAATTCACCTTTACCTCCTTCCCATAGCGCAATCTGTTCTCGCACGCCCCGATCCAGCATCCGGAAATTATGCTCCACCTCACGAAAATCAGAGAGTAATTCCCGCGAAATCATCATGAACTGCTGAAAGCGGTCCTTCAGTGCCGTGTCGTCCAGCAGCGGTATATCACCCTCGAGTATACGGGCAATCTCGGCATCGATTTCATCACGGCGCCTCTGCAGCTCGGCAATCCGTGCCGCCGGATCGGTCTCACTGCCTGCATTGATCTGCTTGAGCAATTCGAACAGAGTCAAGAGGCGCGACTCGGTTCCGATAAAGGTACGCTCGGTCAGGGCACCAAGCCAGGCGATGACCTTTTCTGTGGCCGGGGTCAGGTCAAAATACGGCTCATCCGATCCCTGGCGGTAGAATTTTCGCAACCACCCCTTGTCATGACCGGCCCAGTCATTCAGATATTCCAGCGCTGCCTTTGGGAAGATCTCATCACCTGACTGTTCACGCAGTGTAAACAGCTCGTCTTCCAGTTTTTCCACCAGGTCTGCCTGCACGATCACCCTCTCATTGGGAACAACGAAGGCCCGATGCAGAAAACTCACAACCAGTGGTGCGTGAGGTGAATTTAGCAGCCGCCATGCCGGATGAGTCTGGCGCAGCAAATCCAGTGTGTTGAAATCCAGACTCATGATCAGCCCGCAGCCCTCAACGGATTTTTGTAAGCTGGCATATTTGTTGTGATTCTGGCCCCACCAGGAACTCTGATCATCGCAACGTCATAAACTGCTTAAATTATAAGATCAATACGAAAATTACAGCGAACACTACAAGAATCAGAACAACGATTGCGAGAAATAATGACGAATCACGTAAATACCATGGCAGATCCCCTGATTCATCTTCCCTGCTCCCACGGTATTCTTCAATTTCATCGACCAGTAAGCGGATGCCTAATATTAATAAGCCTCCTATGACCAAGATGAGGACATATATACCGATAACTTCTATATCTTTGCCGTAAAGCTTGTTGAATGCGATTTTCAAGATATCGCCAATTTCTTTGGCTATTATCGTCCCCTTATCAATCAGGTCTTGCAATGTCATACATATATCCTACGAGGCCACATATTATGAGGCAACAGGGCATGTCACTCCCTACCCTTGCCATGCAAGATCACAGACAGTTCTACTTTTCTCCGATCGCCTCAGGTGCAGTAGAAGTATCAGGTAATCCAGGTGGAGTTTGTGCAAGACGATCTAAAGGCAACAGTCTAAATGTTCCGGTACATCATAGGGTGCACTGAATTTCCGGGTCCGGAAGATCTTGAAACTGGCACCTTCTTTCCAGGCCTCCTCGGGTAAACCCGCTTTCATCGCAAGTTGGTTCAGCGTCTGTTCCCGGTTCCAGTTGTATTTCACCGGCACTTCCGGCAGAAACAGGGCTGTGTGTCCGTCCTTCTCGAGGATGATCCCTTCTTCGCCGAGCACGAAATCAAGGTACGAATCAACACTTTCAGGACTGGTCATTACGCTGACTTCGATATCCATACTTTCCAGTTCATCCGGCTGCACCGGTGTGAAACGGTGATCGCCGCTCGCTGCGTGAATGCCGCTCGATACTACCGCCTGGTAAAGCGGATAGATGGGTCTGCCAGAACCAATGCAGCCACGTAGCTGGCCGGACTTCATTAGCGTGACGAAAACCGCGGCCGGCACTTTCAGCTCCGGTGGCATGTCCTTCTCAAGCTGCATCAGATATTGCATGGTTGCCTCGTCCTGATGCCTGGCGGCCATTTCCACGGCCGCCGATGCCAGTTTGTGCAGCAGGTGCATATCCTTATCCGATAATTCCACGGGATCAGTCAGATCAGTCGGATCAGTCATGGTTGCGTCGTTTTCGGGTACGCGAAATACGATGCTCATGTAGCTGACCGAATTCTCGAAATCACCCGTTAATTGGCCGGAGGTCGCATAGGTGATGAGTTCTCCCTTGCTGTCGGCAGGCAACAGGTGCAGGAGCAGTGCAATAGGCTGGTAGCCGCAGATGGTGGTGCCGGTTCGATTTTTGTAGTCGAGAAATCCCTGCGGGTTTATGTCCAGGATATAACTCAGGCTGCCGGAATCGAGCGCCTCGAGCCTGGCGGGCGTGTCTTCATCGTCGGGAAACGGCAGGTAACCGTAGCGAGGGCCATAGTGTGTGAAGTCACTCGACACGACGACAAGGGTATTGTCATCCAGCAGCGGGCGCAGCAATTCAGCGGCTGCCGGGTAGTCTTCCTGTAACAGTTGACCCACAAGCACCGGTACCAGTTGCCAGCCGGGTTGCAAGGATCGCTGCAGCAATGGCAACTGCATCTCCAGGCTGTGTTCCTCGCGGTGCGCCGTGGGGTCGGCTGTGACCAGGTTGGATGCCCTGAGTTGTTTGATGGCGTCCAGATCCAGCGGGATGCGTCCGAGCGGCGTTTCGTAGTGGGTGACATCCGCGATGGACAAGCCGTGGAATCCTGTATGGTGGGAGGGGCCCAGCAGCAGTACGCGGCTGAATTTCTGGCCGCGCACCAGGCGATAACCATCGCCCGCCACGGCACCGCTGTAGCGGTAACCGGCGTGTGGCGCGATGAGAGCACGGACCGGTCCTTGCGAGCCGCCGGCGGGGTTTTCGCCGTTCAGCAGACCGTCCACGTAAGCGCCCAGCTGTGCCTTGTCGCCGGGATACCAGAAGCCGGCCACCGCAGCGGGCCGGACGGTTGCGGGTTGCACCGCAGTTACGACTGCCGGCAGGATCAGTCCGCAAAGAACGAGGATGATGTGTTTCAATATGATGAGTCGCCTTCAGTTGTTATCATGCCGCCCTTTGCGATAAAAGGTTGCCTCGTGCCTGGATAGTCTGGATTTGCTGCTCCCCCGTGCGGGCCAGGCGAGCATCGTACCCAGCACGCCAAGCATGGCCAGAAAGCGCCGGCGGGTTTGGGAAAAAATGTGTTTGGTCTCTTTCATAGCCAGACTCCGGGAATGGTCTCCCTGCATACAGGGCAGCGCCCGTCTTCGGTAAGATGATATTCATCGACATGATGACCGGTGCGGCGTATCAGCAAGGTGCCGTCTCGCGGACAATAGGTGTTCGATCCATCTTTGCTGTGCACGTTGCCGATATAAACGTAGTGCAGGCCGACGTCCAGCGCCTCGTTGCGCGCCTGTTCGAGTACGGTGGTCGGCGTGTGCGGCAGGTTGCGCATGCGATACATCGGCGTGAAGCCGCTGAAGTGCAGCGGGGTGCCCTCGCCCAGGTTGTCGCGTATCCATTTCGACATGCGCCGGATCATGGCCAGGTCGTCGTTAAGGGTGGGGATGACCAGGTTGGTCACCTCGAGCCAGACGCCTTCCTCGCGCTGGATCACAAGGGCATCCAGTACCGGTTGCAGGGTCGCGCTGGTTACCTTCCGGTAAAAACCGTCGTCGAATGCCTTGAGGTCGGTATTGCTTGCATCCAGCACCTTGCACAGCTTTCGTAACGGCTTTTTATTGATATAGCCGGCTGTGACGAACACGTTGGTCATGCCGGCCTCGTGGGCCAGCACCGAGGTATCGTATACGTATTCGTAAAACACGATGGGATCCGAGTAGGTATAGGCGATGGACTGGCAACCCTGCACCCGCGCCAGCGATACCACATGGGCCGGTTCCAGCCGGTAGATGGTCTCCATGTCTTCGCCGCCGCTTTGCGACAACTGCCAGTTCTGGCAATTGAGGCAGTGCAGGTTGCAGCCGGCAGTGGCGATGGAAAATACCGGTGTGGCTGGCCGGAAATGGTTCAGGGGCTTTTTCTCTATCGGGTCGATGTGGATGCTCGACGGCCGGCCGTAGGTGGTGGCGACCAGTTTGCCGTCAATATTAACCCGTATCCGGCAATCGCCGGATGCACCTTCCGGAATCACGCAACCGCGTGGACAGAGCTCGCAGGTTACTTCACCCATTAATTCCGCCCCTTCAACACACTCAAATTAGACAACAGGATTTCCTATATATTACTAAGGAACCTCTGATTAATTACCATATCCTCGTCATTGCGAGCGCGATGCAGAGGGATTTATGAGTGTCGCGGGAGGCAGGGAGGCCGGGAGCGACCAGCGCGGCAATCTCATGATTGTGAATCAGTTACTTGGAGATTGCTGCGTCACTTTGTTCCTCGGTATCTGCTCCTGCGCCGCCTAAGGCGCCTACTGTTGGTACCCTACCTCCTCGGCAACCGCGTCCTGCGTTGCCCTAACTCCTGCATCCTTGCAGCCGTGCATGGCCCAGTCCAGTTTCGGTCTCACCTTCTCCCTGCAATCGTCGCAATGACGGATTAATCAGCGTTTCCCTAACGGAGTTATTTATTGATCTCCTTCCCCAATGATGTGTTGCTCTGGTACCAATCTGCCTCGTGGAGATTCAGGTCGCCGGAATCAAGTAATCGCTGCACCGTCTTGATATCGATGACGCGGTAGCCTGCGCCTTCCTGCGATGCGGGGCCCACGCCCAGGTAAAGGCCAATACCCGCGAGGTTAATCGCCACCAGGGCAATGATGGGCCAGTCGTGGGTCAGGGTGCGGCGTAACTCGTGCATAAGAAAAAGTCTAGTCAAGCTCCCGGTTCATGAACAGTCAGGGGTTGCCCTTGTGCATCACGTGGGTGTCCTGCGCGTTCAGGCATCGGTTGCAACGGATGCAGTCTACGTCGAATTCGTCCCGCACACCCAGGTCACAGTGTTCGAAGCGCCGCGGGGGTGCGAGGTGCTGCAACAGGGCGAACTTGTTACTCAGGGACAGGAAGGCCCCGAACGGACAGAAATAACGGCACCAGAAGCGGACATAGAACACAGAGCCACCGAGGCTCACGCCCAGTACCAGCAGTACCCAGCCGGTGAGATGCTTACCGAAAGCGTGCTGCATAGGATTAAAAGATGCCCAGAACGGCTCGTCATACAGCAAGACCGCGGCCAGCATCAGGCCGAGTAACAGGTATTTCAGAAAGCGCAGGCGCTGGTCCAGCGGCCGGTGCACATAGCGCCGTAATCCGAGTCGTCGGCCGAGCCTTGACAGGAACTCCTGCGCGGCACCGAACGGGCACAGGCAGCCACACCAGATCTGGCCGAACAACACGCCACTGAGCAGCACGAAGCCCAGCAGCAGCCAGCGTTGGGGGTTGTCCGCCAGCGATGCAAGGTGGCCCAGCGCAAGATTCACCAGGTCGACTTCGGTCACCAGGCTGTTGAGCCAGAAACCGAGGATGCCGAGGGACGCGGCCAGCAACCCGAGGCGGGCCTTCTCGTTACCCGACAGGTAGATAGGCACGCTGGCCAGCAGCAAGACAAGGGTCGCGAGGAAACGCGGCGTCCACAGCGCGTTGTCGGCGGCTTTTCCCTTTGGCGGTGGTGCGAAGTCCTTGCCGAAGGCCATCTTCCCGGCGAATGCCGCCGTGCGATTGATCGACTCCAGCGCCGCCTTGCTGCTCACCGTGGCACCGCTCAGCGTGTCAACACGTTGTAGATCGAGGGCTTTATCGGCGAGGTCGAGGCCGCTGAGATTCGCCAGCCACGTCTCGATGTCGCTGATATAGGAAGGCGTCTCACTGGAATCCACGTAGTGCACACCGCGCAGCGTGCCTTCCTTGTCCACCGAGACCAGCAGGTTGATCGGGCCGCCATAACCACTCACGTCTGTCGCGACGTTCATGCTGGACAGGCTGACCGTGTCCGGCTCACCCTCGGTGGGCGTGTCTGCGTCCCGGCCCAGGTAATAGGGAACAGGGCTTTCCTGTATCTCGAACTGTTTCGAGCCGCTGACGTGGGCCAGCAGCGTGTCTTCAAAATGCAACAGCGGCGGTGCTTCGGTGCCGCGCTGTAGCCAGTGCCAGCCGTACAGCACTACCACCACGAAGGCCAGCATCCAGCCCACACCGCTCCAGGTAAACGCCCGGTAACCGCGTGATGCCAGAGCCTCGATACGCGGTGGAGCCCAGCGGGCCCAGGCGAGTGGCATCAGGGTGACGAGACTGAGCAGGGCCAACAGGATGCAGGTGCCGGCCACGCCCAGCAGGGGTATCAGCAGGGCGCCCGTAATCAGCCCGCCTGCCGCGCCGCCCAGGCTGTCCGCCGCTTCGGATACACCGCCGGTCGGGGCTGCTCCGCCCAGATCTGCCTGCGCCAGGTGTACGCCGAGCGGGAAGCCGGCCCCGGTCAGCAGGCCGTACAGGCAGGAAATTCCAAGATAAGCCGCTTCCTGGCCCCAGCCATCCAGCCCGCCCAGCCGCGCCAGGGCCGCGGGCGTGAACAGCAGAATAACGGCCACCAGCAGCAGTAGCGCCATGAGCCAGGATTCGGGTCGCCCGCGTCGTGTCATCGCCTGCCCCAGCAGACCCGCGCCAAGCGCCAGGCCGGTCATAAACAACGCGTTGAGCAGCGCGATACGATCGAACATGAAACCCACGTGTGCCTGGTAGTCGAACAGCACCACCAGCTGCAGTGCCATGGCCACCAGCCCCACCAGCACAAGCGCGAAGCTGCCGGCCTGTCGCCGTGTGCGAACGGGCGGCTCTGCCGCGAGCAGGGTACGCAGCAACCACAGTCCGAGAAACGCCAGCACCGGCACAAGGTAGGGCCATGCCTGCATTGCGCGCAGTTGTTCCAGCCAGTCCGCAAGTCCCGATGCGGTATAGCGCGCCCACAGCAACATGTTCAGGTAAAAGGTTACCGGACGGGCATCCGAGTTGAGTTCACCCGGATGTTTCTGGAACTGCCGATGCAGGTCGCGGATACGATCCTGCGGCAGCAGGGAAGTAAAATATCCGGCCGGAAAGCGATGCTCATCCAGTTCGGTGGCGAGGTAGCGCCGGCTCAGTTCGGCTGGATCCTCGCTGACCTGTCCGGACTGGTTACCCGCGCAGTACAGGTGGATGTCGCCGGGCATCACCGACACCTCGGGGAAGACCCCGGAGAGGGTGCGGAAGATCGAGCCGGCATAGCTGCGCACTATGCCGCCCAGGTAATTGGAAGCGCTGCTCACCTGGGTGCAGAACACCCCGCTGTCAGCCATGTGTGCCTGCAAGCTGCTGTAGAACTCGCGGGTGAAGAAGCGGTTGCTGTGGGCACTGGTGGGTGCTGCGTCCAGTGCCAGCACCAGGTCGTAGCGTTGGTCAGTCAGTCCCCGCAGGTATTGGCGGCTGTCCCCGAATCGCAGTCGCAGCCGCTTGTCCTTCAGCGCTGCACGGTTCTCTGCCGTGAGGTAAGGCGTAAGGTGCTCGAAGGCGCTCTCGTCCTGGATCACCACGTCGATATGTTTGACCGGGTAACGCAGCAACTCCGCCACGAGGCCACCGGCAAAGCTGCCAAACACCAGTACATTTTGCGCGTCCTTCGACTGGGCGTATACATAAGCGGCGGTCTGCTGTATCGCCTCGGGCTGGGGAAAGCTCTCTGTGATGCGGCCGTCCTGCACCACCGAGACCTGGTCACCCAGGCGCGCATAGGCTACGTGTCCGTAACGGGTTTCCACCGCATCCAGCAAGGTCAAGCCGGGCTGCAGGGTATGAAAGCGAAACGTCTCAAGCCCCGCGTCGACGAGTCCGCTCAGTGGTGTCGCTACCAGCAGCAGTCCCGACAGGGCGATCACACCGGCGGCCCGTTTCGTGCCTTTCGCCGGTCGAAGCCGCCAGGCGAGGA
>Ga0210064_1000769_pt1 | contig 14841 bp, 10 predicted proteins | sample Muzzi_CordC_D2_FD_185531 | JGI IMG/M metagenome (GOLD analysis project Ga0210064, IMG submission 185531) | Wetland microbial communities from San Francisco Bay, California, USA, that impact long-term carbon sequestration - Muzzi_CordC_D2 (SPAdes) | ecosystem: Environmental > Aquatic > Marine >...
CCAGCGTACGGGAATAGAATCGCACCACTCCGCTCGCGATCGTCACGCCCGTCAACCACAGGATCGAGCGGGTGACTCGAGCGGCCGGCTCTTCGGCGGCGACCAGCGACAGCGAATGCCCGACCAGGAGCGGGATCGCGACGAAGCCTGCGACGTAGGCGAGGGTGGTCGCGAGCCAGATCGCGTAGTAGCCGCGATTGCGGCCGATGTAGCCACCCAGGCGCCGCAGAGCGGACCGCAGCGGAGAAGTCGCGGGCTCAGTCACGGACGCACCCAATGGGCGATGCGCCGACGGTCGACCCCGAAGGCCCACGCAGCTGCCGCGAGCCAGTGGCGTCCCATCGTGCGCCAAACACCGTTCGCGAGGTATCGACGCGCCGAGGTCGTCGCGGGAAGCGAGAGCGCCGCAAGCCGACCCTTGCGGCGCAGCGCGACGACGAGGTCGAGATCTTCCATGATCGGCACCTGCGGGACACCGCCGACCTCGACCAGCACCGATCGACGCACGAACAGCGCCTGGTCGCCGTACGGCAGCCCCAACACGGCCACCCGCAAGCGCGCGCCCCACTCGATGAAGCGAAGTGCGGCGCTTCTGCCGTCGCCACCGTCGAACCGAAAACGAAAACAGCCACCGATGACCCCTGGATCCTGTAACGCTCGACGGATCGCCTCGGCATAGCCGGGAGCGAGCCGGGTATCGGCGTGAAGTATGAGAAGCGTGGTGCCCGAACTGGCTTCGACCCCGGCCTGGATCTGTCGCGCTCGACCGCTTTCCGACCGCACGGTCCGCGCCCCAGCCGCCACCGCCCGGTCCGCGGTGCCGTCCCGGCTGCCGCCGTCGACGACCACCACCTCGACGCCGTCGGCGACCGCGCTGGCCACGGCTCCGGCGATCCAATCCGCCTCGTCGAGTGCCGGGATCACCACCGCGAGTTTCACCGGGCGACGATAGCACGCCCGCCGAGCCGTTCGGTACGCAACGGCAATGTCCCGGAACGGTGCATTGACAGGGTTCGGGCGGCTCCCTATCACCTCCGGCGTGAGCGTCTCCGACCCCCCGGAATTCCCGACCGCGCCGGACACAGAGCCCGAGCCGAGCGCCCCCACGTACGCGGCTGCCGGTGTCGACCTCGACTACGACGAGGGATTCATCGACGAGATCGGCGCGATCACGAAGCCGACGCTCCGGCCCGAGATCCTGTCGTCGATCGGCGGGTTCGCCGGGATGTTCAAGGCTCCCGAGCGCTATCACGACCCGATCTTCGTCGCGGGCGCGGACGGAGTCGGCACCAAGTTGAAGCTCGCCACCATGCTCGGCCGCTACGACACGGTCGGCATCGATTGCGTCGCAATGGTCGTGAACGACCTGATCGTCCAGGGCGCCGAGCCCCTCGTATTCCTCGACTACCTCGCGATGGACCGGCTCGACCGGGAACTCGCCAAACAGGCGCTGCGCGGTGTCGCGGAGGGATGTCGCCGTGCGGGCTGCACGCTGCTCGGCGGTGAGACCGCGAGCATGCCCGGCATGTACAGGAAGGACGAGATCGAGCTGGTCGGCTTCGGGGTCGGCGTCGTCGACCGCGAGAAGATCATCGACGGCTCGACGATCAGTCATGGCGACACGATCCTCGGGATGGCGTCGAGCGGATTGCATAGCAACGGCTACTCGTTGGTGAGACGAATCATCGACGCCGAGATCGCCGCGGATCGGCTCGACCTGCGCGCCGAAGTCCCGGAACTGAACACGACGCTTGCGAGTGCACTGCTCGCGCCGACCCGCATCTACGTCAAGCCACTGCTCAATCTGATGCGCGACTTCGACATCAAGGGCCTCGTGCACATCACCGGCGGCGGCTTCGGCGGCAACGTGCCGCGGGTGCTGCCGAAGACGGTGCGCGCGCGCATCGATCCGGCCTGTTGGCCGCGTCCGGCGATCTTCGACATGCTCCAGAAACTCGGGAATCTCCCTGATTCCGAGATGTTGCGCGTCTTCAACTGCGGCATCGGCATGCTCCTCGTGGTCCCGCCGGAACAGGCCGAGGAGATCCTCGAGCGAACGCCCGCTCTCGGTGAACGCATCTATCGGATTGGAGAAATCGAGGCCCGGGAGGCGGATGAACCGTCCCTGCTGCTCAGCTCGACGAGCGCTTCGCCGAGCTGATGCGCGGACTCCCGACCATCGAGCAGAGCGGCCGGCTCCGAACCCGCCGCTGGGATGCCGTCGTATTGGGTGGCGCACTTCCCGGCCTCGTCGCCGCGATCCGCCTGGGCATGAACGGTGCACGGGTGCTGCTGCTCGAGGAAGCCGCCGCGGTCGACGCCTTTCCGGGCATCCGTGAACCATTCCTGATCAGCGGCGCGAAGTCCGACGGCGTGCTGGGGCGATGCCTGCGCGAGTCGGGCATTCCATTGATCGATCGGCAACGAATCGGGTCGGACCCGCTCGCGTATCAGGTCGCGTTTCCCGATGCGCGCGTCGACATCGGCGAACCGACGCGAACCTTCGAAGAACTCGTGGGCTGGAAGTTCGCCGAGCCGGAATCAGCGAAATCGCTGCTGCGTGAACTCGCCGGGGCCGCAACCGCCGAACGCGACGCGATGCTCGAGGCGCCGGTCGTACGCACGCCGCGCCGGCTCGCCGCGGCACGCCGCAGCTCCGAACCGTACACCGGAACGCCGGCCACGCCGACGAACCGCCACGCACGCGGCCTCCCCGATGCGGCACGCAATCCTTCCAGTCGTCTTGCGGCGCTGTTGGCCGCGCAGACCCGGGCGCTGTCGAATCTCGGCGGTTCCGCGCCGTCGCCCGAGGCCCTCGCGCGGCTGTTGGGACAGTCGCAGGAGGGCAGCGCACTCTTCGCCGGCGGTGAGTATTGGCTCCACACGCTGCTGCGACGGCGGATCGAGTCGCTCTACGGTGAGTTCCGGACCTTGCCCGGGCCCTTCCGGATCGCCTCGGTGTCGAATCAACCCGGCGTCGTGCTCGACGACTCGGCCGAGGCCTGGTGCGGGCGCGTGCTGCTCGTGAACGCGCCGCGACCGGCCCTCGCGAAGGCGGTCGCGCAGGATCCCGTGCCGGATCTGCTCTCGGCCCCCGCGCCGACCCGGCGTCGAATCAAGGTCCACCTGCGCTGCCGGCGCTCGCTGCTGCCGACCGGCATGTCGAAGCGGGTGATTGCCGTCCGATCGCATCAGCGCCCCATGGAAGGGACCAACGTGATCACGCTGCGAGTGTTCCCGAACGCACGCCGCGACGACAGCGTCGATCTCGTCGCGAGCTCGGTCGTCGCCGCCGACGAGACCGAGATCGCTGCGCGCGAAGCGGAGATCGAAGCGGGCGTCGGCGATCTGATGCCGTTCGCAGCCGGCGCTCTCACGAGGCAGGAGAGCACCCGCCCGACCTGGGATTCGGACGATTGGCTCAGCGACCCGGCCGCCTCGGCGGGCTGGCCCGCAACCTGCAATATTCGGGTCTCCTCGCGGCCGCCTGCGTTCGTTCTCGATCGCGCTGCCGTCGGCGGCCTCGGATTCGAGGGCGACGTGCTGCTCGGCTGGCGGTCGGGCGACTGCGTAGCGGCGGAACTCGCCTAGAACGAGCTGCGCGATGTCTCGGAGGCGATATTGAAGGAAGATGCTGCAAAACGCGACCGCAGCCTGAAGGACGCCGGTCGCGCGCCGCTGATTCGCGTGATCCTCTACGTGCGCCCGTACGTCGGCCTGGTCATGGTGCTCGTCGCCCTCACCATCGCGCTCTCGGGTACACGCTACGCACGCGCCTATCTGCTGAAGCCGATCTTCGACAACGTGCTGTTGCCGCAGAAGGAGCTGGTCGAGAGCGGGGGAACGCCGTCGCTGCTGAAGAAGATCCCCGGATTCGGATCCGCGGCCTCGAAGATTCCCGACGCGGAACTCGTCCCCGACAGCCCCGAGGCCGCCGCCGAACGAAAGGCGCTCGGCGACGCGGTAATGACGAGTCTCGGCAAGATCATACTGGCCGGCGTCGGTCTCATCATCGCATTGCCCGTGTTGATGTTCTGTCGCGCCTACCTGTTGGTCTGGATCTTGGATCGCGTCTACATCGACATCGTGCGCGAGGTATGCGAGAAGGTGTTGTTGCTGCCGCTCGGCTTCCATCACAGCTCGTCGCGCGGAGACGTACTGACGCGCATGCTCTCGGATGTCCAAAAGGGGCATTCCGCCGTCAAGTTGCTGCTGGGCGACCTGTTCGAATCCGCCGTGATGACCATCGTCGGCGCCTGCACGCTGTTCTTCATCTCGTGGCAGCTCGCCCTGGTCTCGGTCGCGGTCGGGCCCGCACTGTTCGCCGTGGTCGCGACCTTCAACAGTCGAATCAAGCGCAGCGCACGGCGCCGCCAGGAGACGGTCGGCACCGTGACGGGACGGCTGCTCGAGATCCTCGCCGGGATCAAGATCATCAAGGCGTTCCAGTCCGAAGCCGCGGAACGCCGGGCCTTCCGTGCGGAGACGCGCAAGCTCTTCCGCCGCAGCATGAAGGCGTCGAAGAATCGCGTGCTCGCGCGCAGCTTCATCGTCATGCTGATCAATTTGCTGACCATCACGATGCTGATACTCGGTGTCTTGATGGTTCTGAGTGGTCGTTACGGCCTCTCCGCCGGCGGTCTCGCCGCTTTCGCGATGGTGCTGTCGACCACCTTCGGTCCGATCCGGCAGCTGGCCAAGGGATGGGTGGGGATGATCGACTCGCAACCGTCGGCCGAGCGCTTCTGCGCGATCCTCGACGCGCCGGGTGAACCCGAGGATTCGCCGGACGCCGTGCGCATCGACGGGATCCGTGACCGCGTCTCGCTCCGCGGCGTGTCGTTCTCCTACGGCCGCGAGCCGGTCCTCGACAACATCAGCTTCGACGCCGAGGCGGGGCAGGTCGTCGCGCTGGTCGGCCGGACCGGAGCAGGAAAGACCACGATCGCGGACTTGTTGATGCGTTTCTACGAGCCGACCTCCGGCTCGATCACCATCGACGGCGTCGACCTGCGGAAGATCCAGCGCGAATCGCTGTTGGACCAGATCGCGATCGTCACCCAGGAAGCCTTCCTCTTCGACGGCTCGATCCGTGACAACATCGAATACGGGCGGAGGGGAGCGAGCGACGATGAGATCGCCGCGGTGGCCGCCGCCGCGCACGTCGACGAATTCGTCCACGGCCTTCCGAACGGCTACGACACCGAGGTCGGTGTCGACGGAGTGCGGCTCTCTGGCGGACAACGCCAGCGGATCACGATCGCGCGTGCGCTGCTCAAGAATCCCGCGATCCTGATCTTCGACGAAGCCACCAGCTCGCTCGACTCGAAGAGCGAGCTTCTCGTCCAGGAGGCGATCGAATCGCTGTTCGGCGGCCGCACGGTGTTCATGATCGCCCACAGACTCTCGACCATCCGCGGTGCGGACAAGATCGTGGTGATCGAGGGGGGCGGTGTCAGCCAGTGCGGGACACACGATGAACTCTGCCGGACCTCCGGGCTGTACCGCGAGCTCGTCGACATCCAGACGGCGCCCGACCCGGACGTGGACGGTGACCCGTTTTCCCAGTTCGACCCCGACCCGGAAGACGACGACTGACCTTCGGATCCGTGGATCGCGAACGGCTGCGGCGCACTGCGCGCGGATGCCGTCTTCCAGCGATTTCCGAGTCCGCACTCCACCGCGACGGCCCAATTGGAGCCGACCATCGGGGGCTGCGGGCCGCAGTATCCGCCGAAACGCCGCCGGTTACGATCGCAAGCGTTCGACGTTCAACACGCCCTTGATGCGCCCGATCTGCTTCATGACCGAGTTCAAGGTCTCGACGTCGGTGACCCAGAGGTCGAAGGTCTGGATCGCCTTCTGGTCCTCGCTCGTCGTGATCTTGGCAGCACCGATGTTGATCGCCGCACTCGAAATGATCTTGGTCACCTTGGCGAGCAAACCCTTCTGGTCGAGCGAACGAACGCGAACGGTGATCCGGCGTGGAACCTTCGATTCCGCCTCCCATTCCGCGTCGATGCGACGATCCGGGTCCAGTTCGAAGACCTTCGGACAGTCCTTCTGGTGCACCGTCACACCGCGGCCGCGCGTGACGAAGCCGATCACTTCGTCGCCCGGAATCGGGCTGCAGCAGAGCGCGAACCGCACCATCACATCGGGCTGGCCGCTCACTCGAATACCCGACGTCGATGCCGGCTCGCGGGAGCGCCAGAACAGCCGTCGTTTCGGCGGCTCGTCCGGAGCGGGCTCCGGCGCTTCGCCGCCGCGCAAGCGGCGCACGACCTCCGCGCCGGAAATGCGGCCATAGCTCACCGACGAATAGAGATCGTCCAGCGACTCGCCGCCGTGACGACGACCGAGTTTCGCGAGAAACCCGTCCCGCTGAAGGTCCTTGATCGTGAATTCGGACTTGCGCAGCTCCTTTTCGAGGATCGTTCGACCGAGCTCGATGCTGCGAGCCCGTTCGGTCGCGCGAAGCGCCGCGCGGATGCGGCTGCGCGCCTTGCTCGTGATCACGAAGTCGAGCCAGTCCTTGCGCGGGTACTGGTTCTGGCTGGTGATCACCTCGACCGTGTCGCCGTCCGCCAACCGCGACCGCAGCGGCACCATCTTTCCGTTCACCTTCGCTCCGGCGCAATGCGCACCCACTTCACTGTGAATCGCGAATGCGAAGTCCACCGGCGTCGAGCCTCTTGCGAGGGCGATCACCTCGCCCTTCGGCGTGAACACGAACACCTCTTCCGGGAAGAGGTCGACCTTCACGGTCTCGAGGAACTCATGAGGATCCGCGAGGTCCTGATGCCACTCGAGCAGTTGCCGCAACCAGGCGAACTTCTCGTCGTCGGTGTTCTGACCGCGAAGCTCGCCTTCTTTGTACTTCCAATGGGCCGCGATGCCGAGTTCGGCGCTGCGGTGCATCTCCTCGGTGCGAATCTGGATCTCCATCCGCTCGCCGTGGGGACCGATCACGGTCGTGTGCAGCGACTGGTAGTTGTTCGGCTTCGGCATCGCGACGTAATCCTTGAATCGACCCGCCACCGGACGCCAGATCGAATGCACGATGCCGAGAGCCGTGTAGACCTCCTCGTTCGGCCCGTCGATGATGATCCGGAATGCAATCGCGTCGTGAATCTCGTCGAGGGTGATCCCCTGCGACTCCATCTTGGCGTGGATCGAGTTCAGGTCCTTGAGGCGCCCCTGGATCCGGACGGTCAGAGCGGCTTTCGTGAGCTTGTTCGAGAGGATGCCGATGACCTCTTCGATGTAGTGGTCGCGGTCCTCGCGCTTGGCACGCAGGCGCTCCTCGAGGTCGTCGGCGATCGCGGGATTGAGGGCGCGGAACGCGAGTTCCTCGAGTTCCTGCTTCATCCAGTGGATCCCCAGCCGGTGAGCGAGCGGGGCGTAGATCTCGATCGTCTCCTGCGCGATGCGGCTGCGCGAATCCTCCGACATGAATTTCAGGGTTCGCATGTTGTGAAGCCGATCCGCGAGCTTGATCAACAGGATGCGGATGTCCTTCGACATCGCGAGCAGCATCTTGCGGAAATTCTCCGCCTGGCGTTCACGTACCGAGCTGAACTCGATCTTCGCGATCTTCGTGAGGCCTTCGACGAGGAACGCGACCTCGTCACCGAACAGGCGTTCGATCTCCTCGAGACTCGCGAGCGTGTCTTCGACCGTGTCGTGGAGCAGCCCCGCCGACACACAGACTTCATCCATGCGCATGTCGACCAGGATGCCCGCGACCTCCAGCGGGTGGATCAGGTAGGGCTCACCCGAAAGCCGCTCCTGGCCGTGGTGGACCTTCGCCGAGTACACGTAGGCGCGCTGCAGCAGCTGCAGGTCGCAGCCGGGATCGTACTCCAGCACACGGTCCGCAATATCGTTGAATCGCAACATCGACTGCGATTTTCCCCTTCAAGATCAAAGGCTTGAAAGATGCTACCGGACCGCCCGGAGGCCGTCCAATCCCCGCCGTGCCCGACGACTAGCCGGCCTGCTCGAAGCGAGCCCGCGCCGGCCCGACCGCGAACCGCTCGCGCACTTCGGCCGTATCACCGGCCCGCTCGGCGCGGATCACGCTCTCGACGTCCCTGGCGCAACGTTCGAGATCATCGTTCTCGATCGCGTAATCGAAATCGCCGATGGCGGCGAACTCCTCGCGCGCGAGGTCGAGCCGTTTGCGAACCTGGTCTTCCGAGTCGGTCCCACGCCCGACGAGTCGCTGTCGCAGCGTCTCGAACGAAGGCGGCAACAGGAAGATCATGCGGACGTCGTCACGCCGTTCCCTCACCTGACGCGCACCCTGGACCTCGATTTCGAGCAGCACGTCGCAGCCGGCCGCGAGCTGGGGCTCGATCGAATCCCAGCTGGTTCCGTAGTGGTTCCCGTTGTAGACCGCCGATTCGACGAACGCCCCGGCGTCGACCAGACGCTGGAATTCCGCCTGCGTTACGAAGTGGTAGTCGACGCCGTCGGTCTCGGTCTCGCGAATCGGCCTCGTGGTGTGGCTCACCGAGAAGAGAATTCCATCGTTGCGGCCGACGACGAGGCGGCAGACCGTCGTCTTGCCGGTTCCCGAAGGCGCCGCCACCACGAAGGGGATTCCGCGATTCCCACCCGATCCGCTCATCCTTCGCTTCCCAGCGCGTCGCCCTGCGCGAGGCGCGACGCCACCGTTTCGGGGTTGATGGCCGACAGGATGACGTGATCGCTGTCGGTCACGACGATCGACCGCGTGCGGCGCCCCTGGGTCGCGTCGACGAGCTTGCCTCGGCTCGAGGCTTCGTCCCGCAGACGCTTCATGGGGGCCGACGCAGGCGAGGCGATCGCGACCACGCGCGACGCCACCACGAGGTTCCCATAGCCGATGTTCAGCAGGACGATGCTACTCAACGTTCTGTACCTGTTCGCGCATGCGTTCGATTTCGGTCTTCAACTCGACGACCTGGTGGGCAATCGGGGAGTCGTTGCCCTTGGAGCCGATCGTATTCGCCTCGCGGCCGAATTCCTGCATCAGGAAGTCCAGGCGCCGGCCGACCGGCACGCCGGCGGCTGCACTGGAGACGATCTCGCGAAACTGGTCGACGTGGCTTCGCAGCCGAACGATTTCCTCGCTGACGTCGAGGCGGTCGGCGGCCAGCACGATCTCATGGTGGAGGCGCGCTTCGTCGACGATTCCGGTCTCGAGCTCGAGCTGCTCGGTACGTTTGCGCAAACGCTCGCGCGCCGCCTCGCGAACCACCTCCGAGCGCGCTGCGAGCGACTCCGACAGCGCCACCACCAACTCCAGACGTTCGAGAAGGTCGCGTTCGAGTGCGGCGCCCTCGCGCACGCGCATATCGTCGAGTTCCCCGATCGCCTTCGAGAGCGCGCCCTGAAATCCGGCTGCGAGTTCTTCGGCGGGGAGATCGCGTTCGCTGAATCCCGCGACGCCCGGCAGCGCGAGCAGCGCGTCCACCGTCAGCGGGCCAGCGACGCCGGCTTCCCGTTCGAGCTCCTGCGCGGCGCACGCGTATTCCCGGGCGGCCTCGCGGTCGATCTCGAGTTGCTGGAGCACCCTGCTGCCCTCGGAGTTCGAGACGGTGACGTCGATCTTGCCGCGACTCGCGCGTTGCTGGACGCATTCGCGCGCAGCGGACTCGAAGGGTGCGAGCAGCCGGGGCAACCGGAAGCGGAGGTCGAGGTGGCGATGATTCACCGACCGCGCCTCGATGTCGAAGCGCACGCCCGCCACATCGAAGGCCGCCCGGCCGAAGCCCGTCATGCTGCGAATCATCGGGCGGCTCCCGCGCACAATGCCGGCGGCATCGAATCTCCTGCACACTGCACGTCGAATTCCTCCCGTGAAGGGGTCGCTGCGTGGGCCCCGAGTGCGCCCGACGCGAACAACACCATACCATCGGAACCGAGCACCACGAAGAGGTCGCCCGCGAGCGCAATCGCGCAGCGATCATCGACTCGAACCGCGCGGGCGATCAGCGCAACCGGTCGTCGATCGCCCCGAGCAGTCGCTCGGGCTCGCTCACCTCGAGATCGACACGGAGGACCCGCACGTCCGCGCCGGCGGCCCAGAACGGCAGCAGCTTGACTGCGTCCTTCTCGGTGGTGACCCAGAGCGGTGCCTGCTTCGCGAGGCCCCGCAGATCCCGGCGCCGATAGCGATGGTGGTCGCGAAAGAGACGCTCCGCGACGACGTTGGCACCCAGCGCTTCGAGCGTCCGCCGAAGACCGCTCGGGCTCGCGAGCGCCGCAATCATCCCCACTTCGACGCCGCCCAACACGTCGGGCGGAAGGGCCTGCCCTCCGCCGAGCGGCCGCAATTCGCGCGGAACCCTGCGCGCGGTGAAGCGTGTCGACGAAGGCGATACGCGATCGAGCCACGCCGCATCGACCGGCGGTAGCGGACCATCGACGATCCCGACCAACTGCGCGTCGATCAACGCCGAGGCCGGCTCGCGCAACGGCCCGCGCGGCAACACGTGCCCGCTGCCGAAACCCAGCCCACCGTCGAATGCGACGATGTCGACGTCGCGATGCAGGCGGTGATGCTGGAAGCCGTCGTCGAGCACCAGTACGTCCGCGCCGAAGACCGAAAGCGCGCGCCAGCCGACGAGGGCGGGATCGCGACCGACCAGCACGGGCACGCCCGCCGCGTGGGCCGCCAGCACCATCGCCTCGTCGCCAACCACTTCGTGCCGGCTGTGAAGGTGACGGCCGTCGGAGACGACCGTCACCGAATCCGCGGCGCGGCGAACGCCGCCCCGGCGAAGGATCGCCACGCGATGGCCGCGACGCCGGAGCCCGGCTGCGATGAAGGCGGCGAGCAGGGTCTCGCCCGCCCCGCCCACGACGAGATTGCCGACGCTCACGACCCGCCCGGGCAGCTGGCTGCGCCGCCGCACGCCCACGCGATGGAGCCCGCGGCGCAGTCGGACGCAGTCGGCGTAGAGCCATGACAGTGGCACCAGGGGCGACAGCACCGCGCGTCGCAACAGCGATTCGTCGCGCTGCTCGAGCCAGGTCGCGCGAATGCTCAAGTGCCCGCCCGGCCGCCCGGATCGACAAGCGTCCGCTCGAGCGACGCTGCGCGGTTCGGCCACCCGCCGACGAAGTCCACAGCCCTCCGACGCCGCGCGCGCGCGACCACGTCCCGGTTCGGCCGGCGCGCCATCGGGAGATCAGCTCTTGGCGTTGTACTTCTCGATCACCAGGTCGGTGATGTCGAGCGCTTCGCGCGTGTAGAGCAGGCCCGGGGCGCCGCGCCGAAGGATCAACGTGAAGCCCTTCGACTTGCCGATGTCTTCGATGATCGTCACGAGCTTGGCGGTGAGCGGCCCCTCGAGGCGCTTCTGATCCACCTGGAGCTGACCTTCGAGCTCCTTCATCTTGTTCTGGATCTGGTTGCGAATCTCGGCGATGTCGAGCTGCTTCTGGAACAACGCCTCGTCGGAGAGCACGAACTTCTTGGCCTTCAGCTCTTCCTCGAGTCCCTTGTAGCGCTCCATCATCGGCTGCAGCAGGGCCTCGGCCTCACGCTGCTTGCGAGCGAACTCCTCGCGCGCCGCCTTGCCTTCCTCGGTCGAACTGATGGCCTGGTCGATGTCGACGATACCGACCCGGAACGGTTCGTCCTGGGCCGCGGTGCCCCACAGGATGGCCGTCGCGACCGCAAATACCAGGATGCCCTTGTTCACACGCATGGATGCTGACCTCTTTGTGTCGCGGGAAGCGGGGCTGCGTCAGAAACCCTGACCGCCCACGGAGAATTCGAATACCGGGGATTTTTCGTCCTCGAGCGGGTCGAGCGGAAAGCCCAGGATGACCGCGAGCGGCCCGAACGGCGAAAACCACTGCACCCCGAAGCCCGTACCGTAGCGCCACTCTCCGACATCGAACAGGTTCTGCCCTTCGTAGAAGGCGTTTCCGGTGTCGAAGAAGACCAGCCCCTGCAGGCCCAGGGTCTCCGAGATCGGGAAGCGGTACTCCAGGCTGAGGCTGATGAACTTGTTGCCGCCGATCACGTCGGTCTCGTCGAGATCTTCGAAGTCCGAGATGTTCTTGTCGCCGATGTCGTTGCATTTGCCGTTGCCGTTGCCCCCGGTGCCGGAGCTGTCGGTGCACTTGGTCGACAGGATCACATCCGGATCGTCGGGCTCCGCCTCTTCGCCGTCCGCATCGACCCATGCGATTTCCCGCCCCACGGGTATGAACTGCCCGCCCTGATTCCGGAGAATCGCGCGCCGCGGCCCCACCGAACGCGCCTTGAACCCGCGCAGCTGGAATTCGCCCAGCCCCCCGAGGAAATACCGCTCCGACAGCGGCAAGGTGAGATCGTCGTCGATCGCCTGGAGAGGTCGGATGTTGCCGTCCCAGGTATCGAGGACGGGGAAGAGACTGCCGCTGGAGTTCGTGGGGAAATCGAAGTCCAGGATGTCGTTCATCGGCAGCGTGTAGCCGACCCGTCCGCTGATCACGAAGGTCGAGCGGTCGAGCAACCACCACGGAGCGCCCATGTACCACGCGAAGCTCCCCTCGGTGCGGAGGAATTTCGAGAAGAAGCCCGCGCCGGCGAAATCGAGGTTGACCGCGGCGATCCAGCCGCTGGTCGGCGACAGCCGGTTGTCCCGCGAATCCGAGTTCAGCGAGATCCCGAACAGGCTGCTGGTGAGATTTTCCTGCAGGATCTCGCGATAGATCATCGCGGCCGCATCGACGTTCTGATCCTGCCTGACCTTCCGACTCGACCAGCTGTAGCGCAGGAAGCCGCGCGCGCGATTGTCCTCGGTGAGGGAGTGTCCGAGGATGACGTCGACCCCCGTCTGCTGCTGTTCGAAGTCCTCGAAGTTGAGTTCCGTCCGGAAGACGGTCAACCCGAGGCTGAATTCGGTCCCCATGAAGTACGGATCCGACGCGCTCAGGAAGAACCGCTGCGTCTGCTTGCCGATATCGGCCGACATCCGGGCCGCCCAACCGCGCCCGAACAGGTTGTCCTGCGACAGCGAGCCGGTTCCGACGAAGGAGTCCTGGGACGAGTAGCCCGCGCCGAAACTGAAGGTGCCCGTCGGCCGCTCGACGACCTGCACTTCGAGATCGATCTGCTCCGGCTCGTCGGTTGGTTGCACCTGGAAATCGACTTCCTCGAAGAAGCCGAGACCCTGGACCCGCGCCTTGCCCAACAGGATTTCACGCTGGGAATAGAGTTCGCCTTCGACGATCGGGATTTCGCGGCGGATCACGGGGTCGACGGTGATGGTGTTGCCGCTCACGTTCACGTTCCGGATGAAGTAGAGCGGTCCCTTGGTCACCTGGAAGATCACGTCGACGGTCTGCGACTGGTCGGAAAGGTTCGAGAGCGGAGACACGTTGGCGAAGTAGAAGCCCTTGTTCGTGTAGTACTCCGTCAGTCTCGCGACGTCCTCCGTCAGGTGGGAGCGATTGAAGATCTCGCCCTCCTTGAGGTTCAGCAGTCCACGCAAGGCGTCGATGTCGACGGTCGAATCGCCCGTCACGTCGAGAGCACCGACCCGGAACTGCGTCCCCTCTTCGATCGTCACGCTGACGACCAGGCCGTCTTCGCTCGCGATCACATCCGGCTCACCGACCTCGACCTGCACGTAGCCCGCGTCGGAGTATTTCTTGCTGACATTGCTGAGGTCCTGGATGAACAACGGCTCGGAATAGGTCCCGGTGCGATCGAACCATGAAGTCGCGTACGACCAGAAGTGCCACTTCTTGGTCTGGAAGCCCTCGCGCAGCTCACGGTCGGAGAACGCCTCGTTGCCGATGAACTGGATGTCGCGCAGCTTGAGCTTCTTGCCCTCGGTGACGAGAAAGTGGATCCCGACCGACCCGTCCGAGATGTTTTCGATCTCGTAACCGACCTCCGCCAGGTAGTAGCCCTCGGCCTTGTAGAGGGCCTGGATCCGTCCGCGATTCTCGAACAACAGCGGGTAGTCGAGCGCAGAGCCCATCGTCAACGTGAGGATGTCGCGGATCTTGTCCCCGTCGACGTTGTCGTTTCCGGAGATCGAGATCTGCCGAACGACCGGATTCTCCTCCACCTCGAAGATCACGATCAGGCCGCCCTTCGGGCTCGCCTCGGTGAGCACCTGGACGTTCCGGAAGAAGCCGAGCGCGTGGATCGCGCGCACGTCCTTCGCGATCTGCGAAGCGCGATACGGCCCGCCCTTCGTGGTTCCGATGCGCGAGCGGATCGCGTCGGCTTCGATTCGCCGGTTGCCGCGGACGACGACCTCGTCGACTCGTCGCGAGGTCGCGCCCTTCGGCGGCTCCCTCAGGATGCGGTCGGTGGTGACGACTTCGAAGCGAACGACGAGGCCGTCGGCCGTACGCTCCGTGGTGACGTTCGCATTCGCGATCTCGGGGGCAGCGCGCAATTCCGCGAGGTCGTCGCGGACCGTGGCGGGATCGTAGACCTCGCCCACGATCGTGCGGAGCCGGTCGCGAACGCTCTGCTCGTGCTGGTTGGCGCCGATGATCTCGACGGCGGCGATCGTCGTCGGCGCGACCCCGACGACCTCGGCGAGCACCCGGTCGGCGAGCTCGTTCACCCGGGCGATCAGTTCGTCTTCGCGCTCGGCCGTGACGACCAGCGTCCGACCCGCTTGCGCCGCGGCGGCGGCCGTCACCCGGATGTCGAGGCTGAAACGCCCTGCCAGCTCGGTGAGGCTCCCGCCGATCAAGAAATCGGCGCCGAGATCGTCGGCGATCTCGCGCAGCTCCCGGTCGGAGGCCCCCGGCACACCGCCCGAACCGACCCGGGCCAGGACGTCGGCGGTTTCGAGCACGCGCACGTCACCGCTCGCCTCGAGACGC
>Ga0210064_1000772_pt1 | contig 14818 bp, 11 predicted proteins | sample Muzzi_CordC_D2_FD_185531 | JGI IMG/M metagenome (GOLD analysis project Ga0210064, IMG submission 185531) | Wetland microbial communities from San Francisco Bay, California, USA, that impact long-term carbon sequestration - Muzzi_CordC_D2 (SPAdes) | ecosystem: Environmental > Aquatic > Marine >...
CCCTGACCGGGGCCTGCATCTACTCGCTGTCATCGCGCTACAGCGGCGTCTTCAGCAACCGGGATTCACTGCACGCCAGCCTGACGGCGGCGGGGCGCGACAGCGGCGAACGCGTCTGGCCGTTCCCGCAGGACAAGGATTTTGACGAGGCACTGAAGTCCGACATTGCCGACACCCTGCAGTGCACCCTGGAAGGCGAGGCCGATCATATTCTTGCCGCCCGCTTCCTGAACCGCTTCGTCGACGACAAAATCAACTGGGTGCACGTGGACCTGGCGGCCAGCAGCCACAAGGGCGGGCTCGGCCACATCCCGACGGAGACCACCGGCTTCGGCGTTCGCTACACGCTGAACCTGCTGCTGCAGCAAACCGTGCTGGACAGGCAGTGGAACTGACACTGACCCGCCCCGACGACTGGCATCTGCACGTGCGGGACGGCGAGGCCCTGCGCGACGTGCTGGCACACACCGCGCGGCAGTTCGCCCGCGCCATCATCATGCCGAACCTGCAGCCACCGGTCACGACGACCGCGCAGGCACTGGCGTACCGCGAACGCATCCTGGCCGCGCTGCCCGCGGACAGCGGTTTCCAGCCCCTGATGACGCTGTACCTGACCGACAGGACCGCGGCTGCAGACATCGCCGGAGCCGCTGCCAGCGGGCTGGTGCAGGCCGTCAAGCTGTACCCTGCCGGTGCCACCACCCATTCCGACGCCGGCGTGACGGACATACGCCAGACCTACCCGGCGCTGGAGGCGATGCAGGAGCACGGCATGCCGCTGCTGGTGCACGCGGAGGTCACCGACCCGGATGTGGACGTGTTCGATCGCGAGCGGGTCTTCATCAACCGGGTGCTGGAACCGCTGACGGTCCGCTACCCCGGACTCAAAATCGTGCTGGAACATGTCACCACCCGCGAGGGTATCTATTTCGTCGAGTCGGCGCCGGAAACGATCGCGGCCACCATTACCGCGCACCACCTGCTGCTGAACCGCAATGCCATGTTTCGCGGCGGTCTGCAACCGCATGCCTACTGCCTGCCGGTCCTGAAGCGCGAGACCCACCGCGAGGCCCTGATCGAGGCCGCCACCGGCGGCAACCGCAAGTTCTTCCTCGGAACCGACAGCGCACCGCACGCCCGCGAACGCAAGGAAGCCAGCTGCAGCTGCGCCGGCATCTACACGGCGCATGCCGCGCTGGAGCTCTATGCACAGGCCTTCGAGGACGCCGGCGCGCTGCACCGGCTGGAGGCTTTTGCCAGTCACTTCGGACCCGATTTTTACGGCCTGCCGCACAACACCGGCAGCGTCACGCTGGAAAAGACCGACTGGCAGGTGCCCGCCAGCTATCCGCTTGGTGACTCAACGCTGGTCCCCCTGCATGCCGGGCAGACGCTGCACTGGCGTTTCCGGGACTGAACATTTTCTCCCGCGGCAGTCTTCGGGTCGTCTGTTTGCCTTGCTGATAACAACACCCTGTCTGAAACAGATCAACAGACTGGTCCTGCGCAGGCAGGTTTTGAAAGGCAGGAGATGACGCTGTCGAGCGCATGACTGCGGGCCCGAGGAAACGCCGGAACCGGTCAGGAGATCATCCGGCCGTCATCAGTATGGCACCGGGTCAACCCGGGAACACGGATACGATGCCTGGCTTACATGGACAGGCGTGACATGCTGCCGTCCGGTGAATACAGCTTGATTCTCGGGTAGTCGCTACTGATCCCCAGCACCACGCCTTCGGGTTTGATAATGGTGACGCCTGCGCCAGGTCCCTTCAGGCCTTCCTTTTTACGCGAATTGCCATCCATGGTGGTATCGCACTCGAAGTTGATCATGCCATGCCGGCACACGATGCGTTGTCCGCGGTATACGTTGCGATGGCCGTGTACCACGGCATGGATACCGGCATGGCGCGCGGATTCCGCCCCCTTTCCGGTAAACGGCATGTCCACTTCCCGGTATTTTGTACGGAAGCAGTTACCGATCGGGCCATAGTACAAACGAAAGGCATCACCCTCCAGTTGTTTGCGGAACTCACGATTGATATAGCGGATGCCGTATTTGTCGAGCGCTGCTGCCATCCTGTCATCCAGCCCTGCATGGATAAACAGGAGCGAGCCATGCTGACAGGCCAGCTGAAGCATCCTGAAAAACCAGTAGAACTCCCCCTCCGGCCGAAGAAACAGGGACTGCCATTTCAGGGTGGCCGCATAGACATGGCGCAGCGTCAACCCGGCGGCGCTGCAATCCTCCTCGAAACTGTCCAGTTTCCGCTGCATCCGGACAAGTTCACGATCCACTGCCTGTACCGACAGTGTTTTGCTCGCCAGCCCGGGGAAAATTTCATGCCACGCAGCTGACGGGTACAGGCGGCGCCGGCATTCATCGGTCCCCGGAACATCCCGCAGGGCATTGTGCCCGGCCAGGTATTGCCTGTGGATTTCCACCAGGAGGGGAACCACCTTGGCGCCCATGCGAATGAAAAAATGTTCGTTGCGCGCGGTCCGGAACGGGTTCACGCTGCGCATGCCCAGCAGCACCCGTACGTCGTGATTGCCGGCCAGCAGGGTCATGCGCGCACCCCGCGCCATCAGCAGCCGCAAGGTGCGTATCAGGCGCAGATTCCCGGGACCCTTGTCGAAACAGTCTCCGGCCAGAATGAACAACGCATTTCGACCGGCAGCGGTAAGCCGGAAAGCATGATCCTCAGGGCCGGTTTTCTCGATACCGCCGGACGCCACCAGTGACGCCAGGAATGCATCCGCATCGGCATGCGGGTCTCCGAAGAAATACACCGGTCCGGACGGCCAGTGCCAGGGACAGGAAGTTTCCGGTCTGTTCGTGCGACCGGCGTGTTTCTGCCCGGTCTCAACAGCCCAGGATTCACAACCGCTTGGCAAACTTGCCCTTATCCATTGCCGTCCCAGGTAATGTGGCGGCCTCGGGACAGGCAGCTCATGGCTCTCGCCAGCCGTATTCCTACCGGAAGCGGACCCGTTACCGGGTGACAAGCGGTCGCTGGCAGCCTTTAACATGCGTTGCTCCTGTTAGGGCGTGCTGTTCTGAGTGTAGTTGATCGTACGCCATGCCGCCGCAGGGACCCGCCGCCGTATTTCTGTCATTTCCGGACCCGCGTGCCGCGATCCGGATTCATTTCCGAAAAGACAGGGAATGAAAAGACACACTAATCCTGTTGTCACTCATCATGACCTCATGTCGAACCCCGGCAGTTTGAAATCACCAAGGGACTTCTGATTAATTTGTCACTGCGACGACTGCAGGGAGAAGGTGAGACCGGGAACCGGTCGAGAAGCTGGCCTGGGCCATGCAGGAGGTAGATAACGCATGGAGCAGTTATCGACGACTGCAGGGATGCAGGAGGTAGATAACGCATGGAGCAGTTATCGAGCAACAAAGTGACGAAGCAATCTCCAGGTAGCTGGTTTCCATTCATGAGATTGCCGCTCTGGCCGTTTCGGGCATCCTGCCCTGGCGCGGCACTCGGCCATCCCTGTACTTCGCACTTGCAATGACGGGGATACAATAATCAATCAAGGCATCCTTGGAGATTCCTTGAATGTTTGACATGGCCGAATCAGGCCCGGACAGCATGGGCTGGCGAAACAGGAATCCCCCACGGTTCCTGTTTATAACCTTTGTCGACGTGGTGATTTACCTTCATGAACCATGTCGCCCTGCTTCCTGACGTCTAAACTTGGATTAAGGGCATCTTGCGCGATGCTAAAGTGTCAACCGTGTTGCGCACGCAGTGATCACCGGCAGACAGGTCGGATTCGCGGCACCTCGCGGGTGGCAGGAGGTGTGTGTATGGACAAGCGAGCGGACAACAAATTGTCAGACACGGAGCTTGTCGCATGTAAGGTCTGTCTGACAGAAATCCCCAGGTCTGAAGCCAGCAGCAGCGAGGCTTCCGACTATGTAGTCCATTTCTGCGGCCTGGATTGTTACGAGAAATGGAGGCGACAGGAATCAAACAGTGATTCTGAAGCGGTTTGAACCCGACAGCTGACTCACCGAGGCCCGAAACATCCGACTAACAGCCGGCGGAATGATTCAATATCCTCAGGTGCCTGCTGGTGCCTGGCCGGGTGTGCCGGTAGCAGCGGGTGTGGTTGCGTTCCCGACCGTGTCACCGAGCTGGTCAATAACTTCTTCGGCGAAACCCTTGCCGGCCTCGGTGTACAGATTCCAGGTGGTTTCCACGCCGGCCGCCCTGAGTGTTGCCACCTCTTCCGGGTACTGGGCTACGGCGAAGACCCGCACGGCCGCATGTCGGCTGCGGATCTCCCTGGCGACACCGAGAACCTGTTCGGGCTCGGGGAGTGCCAGTAGCGCCACCGAGACATTACCCTTTCTGGTTCTTAACCAGAACTCGTCATCGGTGGCATCGGCGTGGATGACATGGCGGCCGGCGGCCACATGCCGGGACACCGTGTCGGGGTTAACCTCGACACCGACCAGCGAGTCGCCGTACCGGTCTTTCAGGGTATCGTAGGCGCTGGTGCCGACATGACCCATGCCGATGATGGCGATGCGCGCTCCCCCCGGGTCGATGGGCGTGTCCTCTGGCAGCGGTACTGCTGACTCGAAAGGGGTAATGTGCGCCCTGACCCGGCTATGCAACTCGCGTGAACGGGCGTTCAGGGGGGCTGCTGCAATAAAGGTCAGCGTCAGCGCCAGCGCGATGATTACCAGCCAGTCACTGCTCAACCAGCCGTTTGCCACGGCAATGGCGCCGACGATCAGGCCGAACTCACTGTAGTTGGCAAGTGCAAGCGAGGCGAACAGCGATGTATGGGCGCGCAGCCGGAAGCGGGTGAACACCCCGAAATACAGGATGATCTTGAGAACGACGACCACGGCCAGGCCCAGCGCAACCAGCAATGCCGCTGCACTGATGGTTCCGGACATGCCGATACTCAGGAAGAAACCGACCAGCAGCAAGTCCTTGAAGCCGAGCAGCTTTTTCGACATCTCGGAAGCTGCGGGATGCGCCGCCAGCAGCGCCCCGACAAGCAGCGCACCCAGATCACCTTTGACATCGACCATGTTGAACAGCGACCAGCCGCCAAAGGCCAGCGCCAGGCCGAAGAGAATCTGTAGTTCACTGTGGCCTGCGCGGTCCATCAGGTTCATCAGTACCCCGCGCAACGGAATCAGCCCCAGCAGCGCGAGTGCCCACGGCGAGGGTATCTTCCCGGCGGAGACCGCGAGAAACAGTACGGCGAAAATATCCTGCATGATAAGGACGCCGATCGCGAGCTGTCCGTATTTCGAGGTGTATTCACCCTTTTCCTCCAGCGTCTTGACGGCAAAGACGGTGCTGGAAAAACTGAGAGCGAAACCGATCAGCAGTGCAATCCGGAAATCCAGGTCTGCAAAGATTGCCAGGCCCGTCAGGCTCAGCCAGTAGAGCCCTGTCCCGAACGCCGCGATAACCGCCAGCATGTGGATGGTTGTGCCAGCCCAGATGACCGGGCGCAGCAGTGAACGCACCTCCAGTTTCAGGCCGATGGTGAACAGCAGCAGGGTAACGCCAAGATTACCGAATGCGACAAGCCTGTCGTGGTCGACGAAACCCAGGGCATTGAGGACAAACCCGGCGACCAGGTAACCGACCAGTGGCGGCAGGCCGAAGCGCACGGCCAGCAGCCCGGAGACCAGTGCGGGACCAATCCAGAACAGATCATTCATCGCGTGGAAATCTCAAGGGTTGCCTCGCTTTATTTCTTGCGATTCCGAATCAGGTGCCACAGGAGGATAAGCAATACAAATGCGCTTTACCATCACTAGCGGCCGCGGCGCTGTCATTTACCCAGGCCCGGGAAGTCACCGGCGAACCCGGTTCACCCAGTGCCACGACCACCATCAGTGGCAAGCAACTGCCAGCGCCCGAGCCAAAATTCGGCGGCGTGATCAAGCAGGACGCCCTGAAATCGAAGCCCTGGTGGGCGCCGCGCATCGTACCACCCAAACAAGCACCCAACGTCCTGCTCATTATCACCGACGACGCCGGCTTCGGCGTGCCGAGCACCTTCGGCGGCGTCATCCCGACACCAACGATGGATAGCATCGCGAACGAGGGCCTGCGCTACAACCGGGTCTTCTCCACGGCACTGTGCTCGCCGACCCGCGCCGCCCTGATCACCGGGCGGAACCATCACTCGGCCGGCTTCGGCGTGATCTCGGAGCAGTCGACGGGCTTTCCCGGCTATAACAGCATCATTGCCGACGACAAGGCGACCATCGGACGCATCCTGCTAGACAACGGCTATTCCACCGCGTGGTTTGGCAAGGCCCACAACACCCCGGCCTTTGCCGCCAGCCAGGTCGGGCCGTTTGATCAATGGCCGACCGGGATGGGCTTCGAGTATTTCTACGGATTCGTGGGCGGCGATGCGAACCAGTGGCAACCGAACCTGTTCCGCAATACCACCCAGATCTATCCCTTCGAAGGCAAACCTGAGTGGAACCTGATCACTGGCATGGCGGACGACGCCATCGACTACATCACACGCATCCACCAGACGGACCCCGGCAAGCCGATCTTCATCAAGTACGCGCCCGGCGCCACCCACGCCCCGCACCACCCGACGAAGAAATGGGTGGACAAGATTCATGCCATGCACCTGTTCGACGACGGCTACAACAAGCTGCGCGAGCGCACCTTCGAGAACCAGAAGAAGCTCGGCGTAATCGACAGGGAGTCGAATCTGACGCCCTGGCCCGATGACGTCCTCAAGCCGTGGGACCAGCTCAGCGCCGAGGAGCAAAAGCTCTTCATCCGCCAGGTGGAGGTCTTCGCCGCCTACGCAGCCTACAACGATCACGAGATCGGCCGGGTAATCCAGGCCTTCGAGGATCTGGGCAGGCTCGACAACACGCTGATCATCTACATCAACGGCGACAACGGCACCAGCGCCGAGGGCGGCCCGCTTGGCACACCCAACGAGGTCGCGTTCTTCAATGGCGTCAACGAGATGCCCGCCGACGTACAGATGAAATGGTACGACGTCTGGGGCACCGAGGAGACCTACATTCACATGTCGGCAGGGTGGTCGTGGGCCTTCGACACGCCGTTCGACTGGTTCAAGCAGAACGCTTCCCGGCTCGGCGGCATCAACCAGAACATGGTGGTGTCCTGGCCGGCGCGCATCAAGGACAAGGGGGCACTGCGCAAACAGTTCATCCACGTGATCGACGTCGTGCCCACCATCCTCGAGGCCACCGGCATTCCCGCACCCGGGGAGGTCGACGGCATCGAGCAGGCGCCCATCGAGGGCACCAGCTTCCTCTATACCTTTGACGCGAAAAACGCTGACGTACCGTCACGGCACAAGACCCAGTACTTCGAGATGATGGGCCAGTGGGCGCTGTACGACGAGGGCTGGTTATTGAGCACCAAGGTCAACCGCGCACCGTGGGAAGCCTTCGGCGTGGCAAACCCGGATCCGCTGAACAACCAGGTGTTCCAGCTCTATGACCTGACCACGGACTTCACCCAGTCCAATGACATCGCCGCAGAGCATCCGGACAAGGTGGCAGAACTGCGCAAGAAGTTCGTCAGGGAAGCGGAGAAATACCAGATCTTCCCGCTGGATGCCTCGGTGGCCGCGCGCATCGTCGCTCCGCGTCCAAACATCACCGCCGCCGCACCGAGTTCGTCTACACGCACCCGATGGTCGGCTTGCCGCAAGGCGATTCGCCGTTCCTGCTCAACAGCTCCTACACCATCACCGCCGACATTACCGTACCGGAAGGTGGCGCGGAGGGCATGATCCTCACCTCGGGCTGGCGTTTCGGCGGCTACGGGCTCTACCTGCTCGAGGGCAAGCCGGTGTTCCTCTGGAACCTCGTCGACCTGAAGCGCCTCAGGTGGGAAGGTCCGGACGCACTAGCACCCGGCAAGCACACCGTCGAGTTCGACTTCAAATACGACGGCCTCGGCGTCGGCACGCTCGCGTTCAACAACATGAGCGGGCTCGGCAAGGGTGGCACCGGTACCCTGAAGGTGGATGGCAAGGTTGTTGATTCCAGGACGATGAATAGAACGCTGCCGATGATCCTGCAATGGGACGAGAGCTTCGACATTGGCTCCGACACGCTGACCGGCGTGAACGATGCAGATTACAAGCCGCCGTTCCCGCTGACCGCGAAACTCAACAAGCTGACGATCAAGGTGGACCGGCCCCGGCTGACCGAAGAGGACATCAATAAACTCGAGAATTCGGAAGCCATCGCGGTGGACGGCAACCCGATCCATCACATGCAGAGCGGGCCGCAATAGGCCTCTCGATTCGCCCCTTGAACGCGCGGGCCGCTTCGCATGAAGCGGCCCGCATATTAACCGTCGGGATCACCAGGTAAAACCGGTGCAGCGACGTGAACGCAGGCACGATCCCGCTGGACAATCACCGCCGCATTCGCCCTGAAGCCCTACCGCACTGGCGAGGCACCCCCCTGATTCGGTGGCTGTATTCTGTTTGCAAGCCTGACAGCTGCCCTGATTTTCAGCACATCCGCCGGCGCAACCGCCGCATCACCGGAGCCGGCCAGCAGTCGATGGCTGGACGGCCGGCACAGACCTTCGTTGAAATACGGCGAAAGTCGCGATACCCCGGCACCCGGACCTGCAGTCGCACATCCCTGCCGTCGTTGTAGTGTCAGGCAGAGCGGTCACCACGCAAGGCCAGTTCATCAAGGCCGGGCACTTGCGCTGGCTCCCGGTTCAGCCTGTTGAGACAGGTCCTAGTAAATCAGCCGGATCGTGTAGCCACGCTGCCCCAGCAGGTTCAGCAGCCCGGTCTCGCCGGGCAGGTGCAGTGCGCCCACGGCGACAAACGCATTGCCTTCCTGCAGATAGGTCTGCAGTCGCTCCGCCATCAGGCGGTTGCGCCGGGTAATCAGCCGTTCCTGGAATTCTGCAGCCAGCTGCGAGTCACCCGCCTGCATCGCGGCTGAATTGATTGCCATCAGGGTACCCAGGTCGCGCTGCTTCCAGGCTTCAAGCAGTTCCCTGTGCATGGCGTCGATCTCCGGGAAATTCTCAACCGCATCCCGCAGCAGGATCAGTTGTTCCCGCTCGGGCATGTCATCAAAGACCGCCAGCTGCTCGTGGATGCTTTCCAGTCCGAACACCGGTTTGCCTGCCTGCAGCGCCTGCTGGTACAGCGCCATGTCCAGCACCTCGCCCGTTTCAGGCGCCGGCATGGACAGCGTGACAGCCGCCGCCCAGGGTTTCATGTGATCCAGCACGACCTCCGGAATGCCCCGGGTCTGGATTGCTTTGGAGGCTTGCTCGAACAGCGCCTTTCCCGTGATTTCCGATAACAGGCGCCCCTCGCCGAGCAGCATCGCCTGGCTGGAATACAGCATCGCATCCAGGTCCAGCAGTACTTCGAGTACCAGCCGCTGCGATGCCTCGAAGGCCTGCCGCACCGGCGCCGGCAGTGCCAGCACCGCCGGGTCCTCGGAATGAATGGTGCCAAACAGGTAGCTGGCAGGCTGGCCTTGCCGCCCGATTTCCCAGAGCAGTCCCCGCTGCCGGTCGGCATCCGCCAGCGCCAGTGACGCTGGCAGGAACGCCAGCAATAGCAGCAGGATGCATGGCTGTCTCGTGCGGGCCGCGATGTGCCGGTTGCGCATGTGGTTTCTCCGGTTGCCGGTACCGCCGGCTTTCAATTGCTGCCATTCTAGCTCGAATTTCTCGGCGGGCGGCGCAGGCAGCGCAGATTCTGCTGCCAGGAGCCGCGGTGACGCCGCGGCCGGAATACAGGGTGCTTCCAGAGGACGCCAGCACCGGCGGGAGATCAGAGCCTGCCCCGCTGCGGACTCTGCCAGCTGCAGCGATACGGCCCCGGAATCGCCAAACAGACCGGGATTGGGTATGCTTGCGGCATGACAGACAGCAAGGACAAGGCGCCTATTGCGCAGCGTTTCCGCGGTTTCCTCCCGGTCGTTATCGATATCGAAACCGCGGGATTCAATGCCAAGCGAGATGCCCTGCTGGAAATCGCGGCGGTCATCCTGGAGATGGATAGCGACGGCTTCATCTACCGCAAGGAGACCTTCGCCTGCCACGTGGAACCGTTTCCCGGCGCCAACCTGGATTCGGAATCACTGGAATTCACGGGCATCGACCCCTACAACCCGTTCCGCATGGCCAAGCCCGAGTACGACTCACTGGAACTGATTTTCAAGCCGGTTCGCCGCGCCATCAAGGACAGTGGCTGCAAGCGCGCGGTGCTGGTCGGTCATAATGCTGCTTTCGACCTGTCGTTCCTGAACGCCGCGGTGGCCCGCACCGGCATCAAGCGCAACCCGTTTCATCCCTTCAGCACCTTCGACACCGTTACCCTGGCGGGTCTTGCCTATGGCCAGACCGTACTGGCCCGGGCGGTTCAGGCGGCCGGATTTGAATGGAACAATGAAAAGGCGCATTCGGCCATTTATGATACGGAACGCACGGCCGACCTGTTTTGCACCATCATCAACCGCTGGAATGAATTCAGCCTCGCGCAGGCTGAAACCATAACACCCATAACGGCAACAACAAGGTAATTCAAGCAATGTCACAACCGGATACGACAGAACAAATCCTGCAATCCCACTCGGGGCTTATTCATCGCATCGTCATGCACTGCAACAACCCCGGCAGCGTGCCGGACATTGAACAGGTGCTGCAGCAGGCCGAACAGAATGACTGGCAGCAACTGGTGACCGCGATCCGCAGCATTATGGGGGGCAACCGCGAGGAATCCGTCATGCTGGGTCTGGATGAGGAAGACCGCGTCATCGTTGAAGCCATCCTGCGTGGTCTGCAGGACCCGGCCACCCTGCCCGACCTGTCAGCGGACTTTGACTCCGGCATGGCGGCCCCGGGCATTGCCGGACTGGTGCACGCGGCACGTGGCGGCAACCTGCAGGCACTGCAAATCGTCGGCAACCTGGCCAAGCAGATGCTGGCCGCCGGCGGTGACATGGGCATACTCGCCGGACGCATCCGGCCGCTGGTTGAGGGAGAACGCGATGCCGACAAGCTCACCGAGAAAATGGGCGACAAGGGCCAGAAACTGATGCTGGATATTATCGAGGAGCTGTTGAAACTCGAGGCAAGCTGAAGTCCCGAGACAAGGCGGCCCGCACCTGGTGGAGCGGGCCGCAGTCCATCCGGCCTAAACCGGTATCGTTGCGCCGTCCGGTTATCCCAGTGAGGCAGCCGCCTCAATCATCTTCTGCAGCTCACCCTTCTGGTACAGATCCAGGGTGATGTCACAGCCGCCGATCAATTCGCCGTTGATGTAGATCTGCGGGAAGGTCGGCCAGTTGGCATAGCGCGGCAGGTTTTCGAAAATCTCCGGGTCGGCCAGCACGTTCACATGTGCAAACTCGCGGCCGCAGGCGGCCAGTGCCTGTGCGGCACGGCTGGAATAGCCGCACTGCGGAATCTGCGGCGAGCCTTTCATGAAGATCACCACGGGATTCTCTTTTACAGCCTTGTCGATTCTTTCCATTACATCCATGCTACTGCCCTCGTTTGAACGGTTACGTTACGGGTTTGAATTTAGACATAGTTTAATACGCCGGCCGGGCGTCAGAAAAGTATTAATCACTGGGGTTTATCGATGTTGCGCTGCAGCCAGAACTCCAGCAGCGCAAGATGCCAGAGCTTGTTGCCCAGGATCGGGGTATGCGCCCGCTCCGGATCCGCCAGCAGGCTGTCCACGTAATCACGCCGAAACAGGCCTCGCTGCAGGCAGGCGGACGACTGCAGTACATCGCGCATGAATGCCAGTGTTTCTCCGCGGACGAATTTCAGAGCGGGCACCGGGAAATAACCCTTGGGGCGGTCGATCACGCTGTCGGGCAGCAGCCCGCGCGCCAGCACTTTCAGCGGGTATTTGCCGTCACCCCTGAGCTTCAGTGACGCCGGCATGCAGATGGCCAGTTCCACCAGGTCCTGGTCCAGGAACGGCACACGTGCTTCCAGCCCCCAGGCCATGGTCATGTTGTCCACGCGCTTGACCGGGTCGTCGACGATCAGGGTGGTGACGTCGTATGCCAGCACCCGGTTGACGAAATCGGCCGCACCGGTAGCGGCCAGGCCCTGTGCGACCCGCGGCGAGGTATAGTCCGGCCCCTGGTAGGCGGGTGCAAGTACCTGCTGCATCTCCGCCTGCGTGCGGTCGAAATACAGCGGCCGGAAGCGCTCGATATCCGTGCCCGCGGCAGCCTGCATCTGCGGGTACCAGAAATAACCGCCGAAGACCTCGTCCGCGCCCTGCCCGCTCTGCACGACCTTGACGTCGCGCGAAACGCGTTCTCCCAGCAGGTAGAACGCCACCGCGTCCTGACCGACCATCGGCTCCGCCATGTTATCGACCGCCTCCGGCAGTCGCGCCAGCACCTCGCTGTTGGGAATCATGAAGCGCTGGTGCTGCGTGGCGTAGCGCTCGGCAACCGGGTCCGAGTACTCGAACTCGTTGCCGCGTTCCTCCGGCGCATCCTCGAAACCGACCGAGAAGGTCAGCAGCGGGCCGCCGCCCGCCTCAGCTAGCAGGGCGACCAGCAGGCTGGAGTCAAGACCGCCCGAGAGCAGGATGCCGACCGGCACATCGGCGATGGCACGGCGGCGCTCGACCGCCCTGCGCAGGCTGGTATGCACGGCATCCAGCCATTCCCATTCACTCAGGTCGCGGTTGCAAGCGGCCGCATCCAGCTGCCAGTAGCGCCGCAGGGTTTTCCGGCCGTCCGGGGTGAAAGTCATGCCGTGCGCCGGCGGCAGCTTGCGCACGCCGCGCAGCAGGGTGCGCGGCGCCGGCACGACCGCATGCAGCGTCAGGTGGTGATGCAGGGCAACCGGGTCCAGTGCCGTATCCACCTCGCCGCCCGCCAGCAGGGCCTGGGTGCTGGAAGCAAAACGCACGCCGCCGGGCGTGATGCTGTAGTACAGGGGCTTGATGCCGAAACGGTCGCGCGCCAGGAACAGCTGTCGGCCGCGGCTGTCCCACAGGGCGAAGGCAAACATGCCATGCAGATGCGTGGTGCAGTCCTCGCCCCACTCGGCATAGGCCTTGAGAATGACCTCGGTGTCCCCGCTGCTAATAAAGTGATGGCCGCGGTTGCGCAGCTGCTCGCGCAATTCCGGGTAGTTGTAGATGGTGCCGTTGAAGACCAGCACCAGTCCCGACTCGCTGTCGACCATGGGCTGGTTGGCGCGCTCGGAAAGGTCGATGATCGAGAGTCGCCGGTGCCCCAGTGCCAGCGGGCCGGAAAAGTACTCGCCGGCGGCATCCGGTCCGCGGCGCACCAGCTTCGCGTTCATCGCACGCAGCACCGCCGCATCCGGGGAGCGTCCGTCGAAACGCAATTCTCCACACAGTCCGCACATACTCAGACGTTATCCTTCTGGTCCGTCATGTTTCAGCCTCGCCCCAGCCGCCACCGCCGGGGGTACACAGTGTCAGCCGCTCGCCGGCCGCCAGTTCCACGCTGACCTTGGCGGGCAGGCGCTCCAGCCCGCGCCAGTTTGCGCCGGGTTTGCCGGGCGCGCCACCCGCCAGGCCCCATGGCGGGTACCGGCGCCGTTCCGTCAGCAGCGTCACCTGCGCCGGCTGCAGGAACTCGTATTCCCGCACCAGACCGTCCCCTCCCCGGTGCCTGCCACCGCCGCCGGAGCCGCTGCGCAGCTGGTAACGCCGGATGCGCAGCGGGTATTCCATTTCCAGTACTTCGATCGGTGTATTCAGGGTATTGGTCATGTGCGACTGGACCGCGCTCAGGCCCGCATAGCGGCAGCCACCGCCCATGCCGCCGCCGATGGTTTCGTAATAATCCCAGGCATGGTCGCCGCTGCGTGACCCCATCGCCAGATTGTTCATCGTGCCCTGGCTGGCTGCCGGAATGCTGTCCGGCAGCGCCTGTGCCAGCGCGCCCATGACGACATCGACAATACGACTGCTGGTCTCGACATTGCCGGCAGCCACCGCTGCCGGCCGGCAGGCATTGACCAGACAGCCCGACGGAGCGGCGATATGTATATCCCGGAAGCTGCCTTCGCAGGCCGGGGTGTGGGCCGGCATGAGACAGCGGAAAACGTACAACACACCGGCAGCAGCCACCGACAGCGGGCAGTTGATATTGCCGGCGAGCTGCGCTGCCGTGCCGGCGAAGTCGACCACGATTTCACCGTGAGCGACCCGCACCTCGACCTGCAGCGGAACATCCTGCTGGCCCATGCCATCATCGTCCATAAAATCACGATAGCGGTAGCTGCCGTCGGGAATGCGCTGCAGCGCCTCCCTGGCAAGCCGTGCGGCATAGTCGTTCATTGCCTGCAGCCCGTGCGCATAAGCCGCGGCTCCCCGGGTGCCGGCCAGCTCGACCAGTCGCTGCCTGCCGCTGTGATTGGCGCTGATCTGTGCGGCGAGATCGCCTTCCATCTGCAGCGGATTGGCGGTGGCCTGCAGGATGCGCTCCATGAGTTCGGGTACCCGTTCCCCGGCACGCAGCAGGTGGGTGGGCGGGATCAGCAGGCCCTCCTCATCCAGATGCCGGGACATCGGCATCGAACCCGGGGTGTGTGCCCCGATGTCGGCATGGTGTGCCCGGTTGGCGACATAGCCGAGGCAGTCGCCATCCAGAAAAACCGGCGCGATCAGGGTGACATCCGGCAGGTGTGTCCCGCCCAGGTAGGGATCGTTGACAATCAGCATATCGCCCGGTGCCCAGTCGGTACCCTCCACCAGGTCCTGCATCGCATAGGCCATGCTGCCGAGGTGGACCGGGATATGGGCCGCC
>Ga0210064_1000773_pt1 | contig 14818 bp, 13 predicted proteins | sample Muzzi_CordC_D2_FD_185531 | JGI IMG/M metagenome (GOLD analysis project Ga0210064, IMG submission 185531) | Wetland microbial communities from San Francisco Bay, California, USA, that impact long-term carbon sequestration - Muzzi_CordC_D2 (SPAdes) | ecosystem: Environmental > Aquatic > Marine >...
GGATTACCACTGCCAGCTGGGAGCCAAATTGCTGGAAAAATGGAAATTCGATGAGTGTTATATTTATACCGCGCTGCACCACAACAGCCCGGATCCAACTCCGGCGGCCGGGGCGCAAGCGGAAAAAGAAACCGCGTATTGGAAAGAATTGATGGCTGTCCAATTGGCAAGTCAGATCGTTAATTGGATGGGCTATGATATTCTTGCCAGCGGTCCGGCAGACACCGATCTGAACGACGTCCCACCGATTCAGCAATTCAATCTGCAGCCGGTGCTGATTGCGGAAACTAGGGAGCTGGTAACCCAGCGGATGAATGAAGTTCAGGACCTTTTTTGAACCGCAGCAAATATTTACGATATCCCCTAAATTTCTTTCCCATCGGAAATTTAACATCTAAGATCTCAGTATCAGAATAATCTGTTAGTCTATTAAAAATGATCAGTTTATAGTATTTAAATTCAAAATATAAATAACTTATTGTTTTTAATATATATTTTTTAATATTGCAGTGTCATGGATACTATGTAATTAAGGTTGACAAGCCGAAATTAATTATATATCTAAGATCTAAGTTGAGATCGGTATCCCTGGTCGACAGCCAATAGTCCGTAGATAATTAACAATCAGCTAAACTCCCGCATTGATTATGGCCAACTCATCAGCTCATCTTAGCAGTGTTGAAACTCCTCCATCCTTTCAGAACCTCGCCTTTCAAGCCATCAAACAGGCCATCATGCGCAATGAATTATCGCCAGGAAACATTTATAGCGAACAGAAAATTGCCAAAGAGCTGGGAGTGTCCAAAACTCCGGTTCATCAGGCTTTGCTGGACCTGGAAAACAAGGGATTCGTCACCATTTTATCCCGCAAGGGATTCAAGGTGAATATACTTTCAGGTAAAAATATCAGGGACATGTTCGAATTGCGGCGAGCCCTCGAACGCGCAGTTATTTTGAAGATAACGCCGCGACTTACAGCCGAATCGATCAAGGAACTTGAAAAGTTGATTAAAAATATCGATCGGTCGCGGGATCCGGTTGATTTTCAAAAACACGATCGGGCCTTTCATCGTTATCTGGCTTCGCTAAGTAAAAACTCATACATTATCAATGCGTTGAATACTGCCTGGGATTTAAGCGACTGGGTTGGTGCGAATATTCTTTCTAATTGGGCAGGGTATAGTCAGGTAGCCGGTGAACATGTTGCGGTCTATGAATATCTAATCGTCGGTGAAACGGAAAAGGCGGCTGCAGCCATGGAAAGACATCTGAACGGTACAGAATCCCGATTCCTTGAAAGACTGGCGGCCAATGATATTGATAAATAATTGGGAAAAGAATTTGTGATGCCAAGTTACAGTGACCTTATCAATCTGGTTAAAGGACCAATGCCTGAAAAACCGTTGCCCTGTATCTGGGATTTTTTTCCATGTCACGCAGGTGCGATAGGTAATGTTCCTAATTTTTTAGATTACTACTTTGATCTCGATCAGAAGCTTCATTTGCAGCTCAAACTGCAGGAACTGATGCCGGAGGCATTGATACTGCCGGGGGTTTTCCCTGATCTGGGTGTTATTGTCGAGGTTTCGGCATTCGGCGGGCAGATCAGATGGTTTGAGCAGGGAGCGCCATTCATCGGAGAAGCAATTCGGGATATAAAGGAAATCGACACGCTGAAAATGCCTGAAGCGGGCCTGGCGGGTCTAATGCCCTTAGCCCTGACCCAGCGTGAGGTCATGCGTCGCAAACTAAAAGAGACTGGCAAAGAAATGGAGCACTGGGGAATGTCCATGGGGCCGGCTGAGGTTTGCGGTCTGCTGCTGGGATACCAGAAATTCTATTGCGGTCTTTATGAAAACCCGGACCGTATTAAGAAGCTCATGGAAATGGTAACCGACCTGATTATTTCCTGGCTGCACCTGCAGGAAGGCAGTTTCGGCGGGCTGGATGTCATGTGTTTAGCTGATCACGTCTTAAACCAGGTTCGGCCGAGTCACTTAAAGGAATTTATGCTGCCTTATATAAAAGCCATTTTTGCGGAATTCCCGCAGGCAGTCAAAATTTACCACAATGAAGGTCGACATGCTGATGAGCACATCAAAATAGTTCTCGATTTTGGAGCGGATATCTGGCATTTCGGCAGCGATCAGCATATGCTACCCGAGCTCTACACCAAAGTAGAAGACAAGATCGTCCTTTTTGGCGGGCTAAATCCACACGGGGCTATGCGGTTTGGGAAACCAGAAGAAGTTCGCGATGAAACCCGAAATGTTTTAGCGGCGTCGAAAAAAAGGCGCTTACTGCTGTCTACCGGAACAGGCACCACTCCGGAGACTTCGCTGGAAAATCAAAGCGCCATGGTGAAAACCGCAGCGGATTTCTAAAAGCTATAATTGATGTGACTCTGAGAGGGGGTGATGACAGAGAAACGAAACCAAACAGGTTGTCTGGATCATTTCACAACTTTATGTTGCAGGAAATATAGCGAGTACCTGCGACATTGCTGCAGTTCAGTCGACAGCATTTGACCCATTGCGAGCATTTAAATTAACATATCAAAGCCGGAGGAGCAAAAAATGATAAAAAAGATACCCATCTGCGCACTTTTGATTGTTGGACTCATTTTTCTTGGCGGAGACGTACAGGCTGCTGACATCATTATTAAATTTGCCGATACAGTCGCACCGGATCATCCCAACCACCTAGCCGCAGTAAAATTTGCGGAACTTGTTGCTCAGAAAACCAATGGCAGGGTGAGGGTGGATACTTTCCCGGCAGCTCAACTGGGAAACGAAAAAGAACTTATTGAGGGTACCATGCTGGGTGCCGTGGACATGTTCCAGGTGTCACCGGGGGCTTTGAGCCTGTTTCAGCGTGAGTTTGGAATTCTCGATTGCCCCTATCTTTTTAGAGACTTAGAACATGTTTATAAAACCGTGCGTGGACCGATCGGGAAAAAATTGTCGGATAAAATTGCAAAATCCCGCGGCATAAAACTGCTGGCACTTGACTGGTACTACGGCGCCCGTCATCTGACAACCCGCAATAAAGCGATTTACAAACCAGAAGACCTGAAGGGCATGCTCATAAGGGCTCCCGAACAGCCGGTTTACCTTGAAGCTGTTCGAGCCATGGGGGCCACACCGACACCGGTTGATTTCTCGGATCTATATATGGCCCTGAAACAGGGAACCGTTGATGGTCAGGAGAACCCTATTCCTACAATTTATACTTATAAGTTCTATGAAGCTCAAAAATTTATCATGCTGACCGGCCACATGATCCGGATCATCACCGTCGGCACCAACGCGTCATGGTTCAACAAACTGCCGCAAGATGTTCAGACGGCCATCAACGAGGCAATTGCTGAAGCAGGGGCCTTTAATAATGACTTGGTACAGAAACAGGAAAAAGAGCTGATCGTTAATTTGAAAGAAAAGGGCATGACCGTTGTGGAGCCCGATGTGGCGGCTTTTCGCGAAGCAAGTGCCAAAGTCCACCTGAAATTTGAAAAGCAATGGGGGAAAGGGCTCTTTGAAGAAATTGTCGCAGTAGAGTAACTTTGGGGTAAATTGAAAGCATGGACCTGTGGACTTGAAATGGATATTGCAGATCTGGTTGATCAATTAAACAGACCGGCCCTGTCAAGGATTGCATATTCAGTCCACAGGCTAAATCACCTTAAAAGTCATCCAAAATAAGCACTTGTTTTTAACATCTTCCAAAAAACAAAGACAGTTCCGGGGAGTGGTGTATGCGAAAGGTAATCCAGATCCTGCATAAATGCGAGAATTTTATTTGTGTTTCTCTGCTTTCCATTGCTTTTGTGACAATCTTTGTTCATATCGCAGGCCGATACGTATTTAGGTATCCTCTTTTCTTCGCAGAAGAAATTTCCCGATATTGTTTTATTTGGACAATTATGCTCGGCGCCAGTATCGGTCTGAGACGGAAGGCTCATACGCGGGTAGAATATTTCATCAATCTTTTGCCGCAAAAGGGCCGAAAGTATCTGGAAATTATTGTGAACTTTTGCATCATCGGCTTCCTCGGTTTTCTTATCTATTTTGGTTTTTTTCTAGTCAGCAAAACAATGAATGTCCCCACGGCTGCTATGGAATGGCCCTGGGGATTAATTTACCTGGCAGCTCCCGTCGGCGCAATTGTAATGATAATCACCACGATCTTCCACATTATAGAAGAAATTCAAAAGCTTCCAGCTGAACACGCGGCAGATGGATAGGAGATTTTAAGGTGTTTTTTCTCATCGGCGTTTTGCTTCTTTTAATTGCGTTTGGTTTCCCCGTGGCGTTTTCAATAGGGTTAACCTCTTTGCTCTATTGCTTGAAAGAGGGCCTGGTGCTCGTTACAATTCCTCAAAGAATGATTGCCGGTATTGATAATTTCGCATTTCTGGCCGTCCCATTTTTCATCCTTGCCGGAAACCTGATGAATACCGGCGGAATAACGCGAAGGCTGTTTCGATTCGCGACATCCATTGTCGGCTTTATCCCAGGCGGCCTGGGGCATGCCAATGTAGTCGGCAGTATTATTTTTGCCGGCATGTCGGGCGCGGCAATTGCCGATGCCGGTGGCCTGGGGACGATCGAGATCAAGGCTATGAAGGATGAAGGCTATGACCTAGATTTTAGTGCGGCTGTTACTGCAGCGTCTTCTACTATCGGGCCGATCATACCACCTAGCATTCCGATGATTTTGTATGCTGCCTTTGGCGGCGTCTCTGTCGGCAAGTTGTTCATGGCAGGTGCCGTACCCGGATTTCTAATGGGAATTTCCCTGATGGTTATGATCTATATAGTTTCCGTTCGAAGAAAATATCCGGTTCATTCGTCACTTGACTTAAAAGAAATATGGGCTTCCTTTAAAGAGGGACTTCCGGCACTTTTCACTCCGGTAATTATCTTAGGCGGTATCATCGGGGGAATATTTACACCCACCGAAGCCGCCGTGGCCGCCTCGGCCTATGCCCTGTTTTTAGGGGTTGTTATCTATCGAGAAATCAAGCTGCCGGATTTGCCGGGAATTATCTTAAACACCGTGATTACAACGGCTATAGTTCTGTTCATCATATCAACCGCATCCATTTATGGCTGGTTGTTGGCAAGAGAGCAGGTCCCGCAGTCTGTTGCGAAGATGCTCTTTTCCATAACCACGAATCCGCAGTTGGTTTTGCTTATAATGATCGGTTTTTTAATGGTAGTCGGTTGTTTTATGGAAACCTCGGCGTCTCTGATCATCCTTGTCCCTATTCTCGTCCCGATGACTTCTCAGCTCGGCATTGATCCATTGGTTTTCGGTTTAATCATGGTTTTTACCCTGATGTTGGGATTGATTACACCGCCGGTGGGCGTGGTGCTATACCTGATTGCAGATATTGCCGGAATATCCTTCGAACGAACCGTAAAAGCAACATTCCCGTTTTTAATACCACTGGGAATCGTATTATTGCTGATTACCTTTATCCCCCAGATTGCGATGTTTTTACCTAACTGGTTGATGCCCTGATTCGTTGAAGATGGTGATATTGGAAAACCGTAATTATAATCAACAACTACTTCTGCAGCACTATAGCGAATTGAAAAATAGGAGCTTGCCACCTGCTGCGAAAAGCGGGTAGGGAGATAGCAAATGAAAAAAGAAAAATCCGCGACGATACGGCTAAATCCGGATGACAATGTTGTCGTGGCGTTAGGTGATCTTCAACCGGGCACTAAAATTCAATCGGGAAAAACAATTACCCAAAATAGTATTCCAGCCGGTCACAAGTTGGCATTTGAGGCTATTCCCCAGGGAGCCATCATCCGTAAATACGGCCAAATCATCGGCGTCGCCTCTCGAAACATCCAACCCGGTGACCATGTTCACACTCACAATGTTGACATGTCCGAATTCAACCGAAATTATGCCCTCGATTCGCAGGTAAAATCCACCAAGTATATTTTAGGGCCGGAACAGGCCACTTTCGACGGAATCGTGCGCGATGACGGACAGGTTGCCACCCGCAACTACATCGGTGTGCTGCCCAGCGTTGCGTGCTCGGCTTCCGTTTGTCGTTATATTGCTGACGCCTTCACCGATAAAATCCTCGCTGCCTATCCCAATGTGAACGGTGTTGTCGGACTCACGCATACCGCAGGATGTGGTGGACCCGGTTACGGCGAAGGGTTTGAAATTTTGCAGCGCTGCCTTTCTGGTTATGCCCGGCATGCGAATTTTTGGGGTGTGCTGTTCGTTGGCCTCGGCTGTGAAGTCAACCAACTTGATTCAATGCTTGCCGACACAGGGCTTGAAAGGAATTCCAGAATACACACATTTACGATCCAGGAAAGCGGAGGCACTGAAGCGACGATTAAAAGAGGCATTGCTATCGTAAAGGAAATGTTGCCTGAAGCCAACCGGGTGAAACGTCAACCGGTTTCAGCTTCTAATTTAGTCCTTGGAATGGAATGCGGCGGGTCAGACGCCTATTCCGGGATTACCGCTAATCCGGCTTTGGGTGTGGCGGCCGACTTGGTGGTTCGCAACGGCGGGACCGCCATATTGAGTGAAACAACTGAAATTTACGGAGCCGAGCACCTGTTGACCAGCCGTGCGAATAGCCCGGAGATTGCAAATAAGCTGATCGATTTAATTCACTGGTGGGAAAATTATACAAAGAAAAACGGAGCTATGATTAACAACAATCCCACCCCGGGCAACAAAGCCGGCGGTTTGACCACAATCCTGGAAAAGTCCTTGGGAGCTGTGGCAAAAGGGGGCGGCACTCGTCTGATGGCGGTTTACCGGTATGGCGAAATGGTCCGGGAAAAAGGTTTGGTTTTTATGGATACGCCGGGCTATGACCTTGCTTCGATTACCGGAATGATTGCGGGCGGCGCCAACGTAATTTGTTTTACTACGGGGTGCGGCACAGTTTTGGGATGCAAGCCCACGCCGGTGGTAAAGCTGGCTTCCAATACCAAAATGTTTCAACGCCTTTCCGGGGATATGGATATCAATTGCGGGGTTATCGCCGATGGGAAAAAAAGTCTGGAAGCGGTGGGGCAGGAGATTTTTCAAAACATTTTAGAGACTGCTTCCGGTCATAAGACGAAAAGCGAAGCGTATGGATTCGGTGATAATGAGTTTGTACCCTGGCACATCGGGGCGGTTCTATAATTCAAAAAAACATCAACGTGTTTTTAGCTCGAATTAAAACTGTGCCGGATTAATCGACCTTTTGGAATTTAGAATTTAAGGCCAGTCTTTTAGTGCCGGGATCGATCTAATATGCGGCGAAATCATGATAGGCTTCAAACATTGCCATGATGTTTTCGATGGGGACATCCGGCTGGATATTATGAACCGCAGCAAATACATAGCCGCCGCCCGGTTTAAAGGCTTCGATATTTTTGACAACTTCATCTCTGACCTGCTCCGGCGTTCCGTAAGGCAGGACCTGCTGGGTGTCGATTCCACCGCCCCAAAAAGTGATTCGGTCTCCGAACTCCGCTTTCAGGCGCCGGGCGTCCATCCCTTTGGCGGAAAGCTGCACCGGATTAATTGCATCCACCCCGATCTCAATGAAGTCAGGGAGAATGTCTCGAATGGCCCCGCAGGAATGCAGCAGGATGGGACAGCGGCATCTGTCTTTAACGTGTTGATATAATTCCGCCTGCCGGGGCTTTACAAATTCCCGGTACATTTCAGGGGAAATGAGCAGGCCTTGTTGGGTGCCCAGGTCGTCGGCGAATTTAACGATATCGATGTACCCCCCGATCCGGTCCAGGATAAAATCGACCAGCTTCAACTGCCAATCCAGCACACGATCCAACAGCGCATGGGCAAAGGCTTTGTTGGCCGCCAGGTCCATATAAAACTCTGTCATGCCGCGGATCCATGACGGCAGACCAAAATTCGCTTCCCGGAACCCCTCCAGAATAATGCAATATTGTTGGCCGGAGAATTTACGGGCCTTGACTTCAAGACCCGCCAGTCGTTCTTCCGCATAAGGGTCGGGCCATTCGTATGCATCTAAATCGGCAATCGAACGGGCCTTTGCCAGTGGATGACTGCACATTGAATAGTAATGGCCGTCCGGATCGGATCTTCTTCCGATTCCCCATTGATCGATAAAGGTACCGTCAGGCTGCTCTTGCCACGGGATTGCTTCTCCGAGAAAAATAGACCGGGTATCCGCGCCGAAGTATTGCAAAATCTTTTCGTTGGGAACAACGACCTGCTGATCCCGGGTTTTGATTTCACTGCCTTGGTATTCGAATCCGAGGTGAGTGCACAATTTCTTTTCGATCAATACGTGCATCGAAGTGTTGTTGATCGAACCGATGTCCAACGGTATGCGATCCGGTATCTCGTGGGACAGGGTTTTCAAGACGCGCTGTTTGGGAGTAAACTCACTCATGCCATAATCCCTGTTTCTGCAAGCGGCTGCAAGCCAATATTACATTCCGACGATCGGCCGCAAAGTTTCGATCTCCTGCATGCTCTTGACCATTATGTTGAAAAACAGGCCGCGCGCTTCCAGGCCGTCCATCAGAATGTGCAGCTCCTCCGGTGTGAAAGAGCCGCGCACCAACAAAGACCGTTCCGCCTTTTGAACCATCTGGAAATAGGGAAGCATTTTCTGAACCGACGGTCCGCCGATTTCGTAATTAATCTGAAAACATTTGAGCGCTTCAATTTCCAAAAAGGCTTCCAGCAGGAACATGGAAGTCGGATGCAGATGGATAAAACTGCTGGCAAAGTGGCCGGCCAGCATTCGATCCACAGGCTGAACGAGCCTGCGATAGAGCGCCGGAGAATAAAGGGCGGTGGCATCTTCCTGCATGCGGATGATCGGGCCGGGCGCCCACAGCGAATATTGGGCATCGAAATATCCGTTGCAATACAGCGGCAACTGTTGCCAGACCGCTTCCGTGATTTCAAGAAAAATCTCGCCAAGCCGCCAGAGCAATTCGGCCGACTGCTCAGGCGCATCCATCAGATCCATGATGCTTTCAGTATGTCCGCGCAGCACGGCGTGCAGATCGGTTGGCCCGATTTCAGCCTCATGGCTCACCGGAAATCGACAATCGGCGGCCAGCACGAGGGCCCGGATAAATTGCATATATTTCCGATACCAGGGGTTTTGGGGATCCAAACGCACCTGCATCGCCTGATCCCAGGACAGTTTCCGTTCGTCTCCCAACACGTTCTGCGGCAGTATCCGCAGTTTGCCGCCCAACATTGCCGGCAGAAAGGAGACGGTTACCTGGGTCGGACACGCCCCGCGGATCATATCGTCATCTATTAACTCACCCTCACGCACGATGCGTATATGGTCGTCGATGAATTCCTGCGGATCCACCATCTCCGGCGTCAGATAGGTTTGGGATTCCCATTTCCGGCAGACCGCAAATTCCTGCATGGGAAACCAACCGATAAGCGAGAACCCCACCAGCGGCCGCTTTACCGGGTCACGGTTCCAGAAAGCTGTATATCGTTCTATCTTTGCCGGATCATTGCCAAATTCTGCTTTCTTCATCGGATTAGCATCTCCTTTAAATTGAAATCGGATATTTTCCATACTTTCTGCCGGTTTCGTAGAGAGTGAAAATATTTTCGTTGGGCATATCGTCTTTGACGCTGTGGTCGGAAGCCAGAATATAGCCGCCGCCGGGGGCTGCGATTCGGATGCATTCCATAGTCTGCGCTTCGACATCGGCGATGCTGCCGGTAACCAGCGTCGTTTTATTGTCGACGTTTCCCATCAGGCAGATTTTATCGCCGTAAGTTTGTTTGATATCCATAAGGTCCATGCCGGCACCGCGCTCGATGGGGTGGTAGCTATTGATGCCGGTTGATACCAGCGTATCCATCAGCCGCCTGATACGTCCGTCGCTGTGCATCATCACCGGCAAGCCCATCTCTTTGAATGCCCGCACCAGCCGCTTCAAATGCGGCAGAATAAATTTTTCAAAGTGGGTCGGAGAAATAAACGGACCGTTGACACTGCCGTAGTCGTCGGCAAAGCAAATGGCGTCCACGCCGGCGGCGGCCATTTGTCGACCGCCTTCAATAAAGAAATCGGTGCATTTTGAGATGACCTCATCCAGAAAATCGGGATCATCATATAACAACAAGCTGAATCTTTCGATGCCGAACAGCAGCCAGGTCGCTGTGAAGGGTCCCCGCACGGCTCCAAATACGGCAATCCCGGTTTCCTTGCCCAGCTGCAGTGCAATATCGATCTGGCGCAAACGACCGGATTGAGCCGGATCCGGCACCTTAAAGTTTTTCCAGTCGCTTCGATCTTTTAAAGGAAAACCCACCGGTGCGTCGGCCGGCCAGGCATGCACCCTGTCCTGGTGGTAAGTCGTCCCCCATTCGTCCCGGTATTGTTGACTGGCGGTTGAATAATCGCGAATTCCTCCGAATCCGCCCAGTGGCATAACAACCAGATCGTAGCCGATTTTTGCGGCACACTGCATCACATCTTCGGCATTGTAGAATTCGGGAACCCGGCCGATGACCTCCTCATATAGCTTTCGGCTGTAAAGAAAATCGAAAATCGGAACCCGATCCGGCTGTCCGTTGTTCATTGCGCATAAAACTCGTTCTTTCGGCGTCATCTCCATATATCTCAACTCTCCCATCTGTTTATTTAAAGGTCGCAAAGCCCTCCGACCTGGTAACTGTCAAATAAAATGTAATCCGATCTATGGACCCATGATCAGATTCGGCAGGAACAAAACCAGCCAGGGCACATAAGTGATCAGTAAAAGCACAAAAACCAGGGCCCCCACAAACGGTATGATCTCGCGCGTAAACTCGCCGACATGTGCGCCCGTTATCGAGCAGACAGTGTATAGAATGGTTCCCACGGGCGGGGTTACCCCTCCGATGGTCAGGTTAATGACCATTACGAGACCGAATTGGACCGGGTCAACGCCTATTTTGAGCAGCAGGGGCATCAGAATCGGAGTCAGGATAATCAGCAGGGAAGTGCCTTCCATCATCGTTCCCATGACCAGCATGGCAAAATTTAGTATTAAGAGAATCAGATACCGGTTGTCCGACAGGGTGATCAGATATTCAAAGATCATTTGGGGAAATCTTTCCCATGTGATCACGAAGCTCAGCCCGCTTGCCGCTCCCAGGATCAGCATGATGACCCCCGAAGAAAGCGTCGCCTCAACCAGCACGCTGACCACCTCGCTCAACTTGATTTCCTTGTAAATAAAAATACCCACGATCATTGCATAAAGCGCCGCGACCGCCCCCAGTTCGGTGGGCGTAAAAACGCCGATCCGCAAACCGACGATCAGTAACACCGGCATCATCAAGGCCCAAACGGATTCCCTGGCATGACGCAGAATCTTGCGCAGCGGCATTCGCCGGGACCGCAGCCCGCCATAATTGCGTTTGCGGGAAATATAGGTTACGACGACCATCAGGACCGCTGATATTAAAATGCCGGGGACGATCCCGCCGATGAATAATTTGCCGATGGAGACATTGGCGATCAATCCGAAGATGACTAGCCCAATTCCCGGGGGGATGATAGGTGCAATGACCCCTGAGGCCGCCGTGATTGCCGCGGAAAACCCCCGGCTGTAGCCGTGGCGGGCCATTATCGGGACAATGGTTTTGGCGTCGATGGCCGCGTCTGCATTGGCGGAGCCGCACATGCCGCCGATAAACAGGCTGTTGACAACATTGATCTGGGCCAAGCCGCCTTTCATGTGGCCCACCAGGGCGTCGGCCAAACCGAAAATCCGGGCGGCAATCCCGCCCCTGGCCATGGCGGTTCCGGTCAAGACGAAAAATGGAATCGCCAAAAGCGGAAATGAGTCGAGGCCGGCCACCAGTCGTTGAATGAAAACACCGGTGGGCACATCCGGCGCCCATAAGAAATAGACGAAGGAAGATGCCATGATTGTGAACGCAACCGGCATACCCAGACAGAGCAAACCGAACAGGAGTGCAAACACTAAAATAACCATTCCAATCATCCTCCCGATCGATTTATGGATACTTCTTGTGGCATGACGGCGCCGGTGCCGGCAAAGCCGATTTTCGACGAAAGATATCTGCCGGTGGCGATGCCTTTGAACGCGTCTCTGATATCGCCCAGCAGATGGATCGCCATCAGCAGGCAACCTACCGGGGCCGCCAGATCCACCCAGGTGTAGGATATGCCGATAATCTGCATCATTTTAAAATGCGCTTGCCGGGCATACCCCAAGCCCATGTACGCGACGATCACGAGCATGACCAGCATGATCAGATAAATAATAAAGTTGCTCAACGCCTGCAGGCGCTGCGGGAATGTATTGACGACGAATTCCACCCCGATGTGCAGCCCACGCCGCAAGCCGCCGGCGGCAGCCAGAAAGGTCTGCCAGATAAATAGCATGGTCGCAAGTTCACCCGCCCACAGCAGGGGGTGGTTGAAAACATAGCGGCCGATGACGTCGATCACCACCACCAGTACCATGATTAGCAGCGAGATCGCAGGCACCGTCTCCTCCAGGTGTCGACTAAATGTTTCGAACCAGTTCATTTAAGACCTCACAAACACACGCTTTGACCCGTTTGCGCCCCGGTATTTTCATCCCAATTAATCCGCTTTTCACCAGGAAACAGTATTGAACCCGGCTCAAGTATCCCGAACCGGGCTCAAATTCGAACGCATTTATTTCATCGCCGCCTGGACGTCTTTATATATGCCTTTATACCACTTTTTACTCACGTCGCTGTCGGTATAAAAAGCCTTGCTCTTCTCCTTGAAGCCTTCAATATCAGGCTCGACAAGAGATACGCCTTTGGCTTTGAGTTCATTTTTATAGCCTTCCTGGCCGTTGACCGTCATGTCGGTCATCAGCTCACCGGCCTTGATGGCTTCTTCTACCAAAATCTGCTGCCATTCGGCCGGCAGTGATTGATACACCTGATCACTCATTACCAGGCCGGTTATGGCCTGGAAGTGACCGGTCAAGGTAACGGTTTTTTTGACTTCATAGAGCTTGGATCCCAGAAGGGTCGACAAGGGGGCCTCGGCGGCTTCCACGACGCCCTGAGACAGTCCCGTATAAACTTCGGCCCACTCAATGGTAACCGGCGTCGCCCCCAGGATTTTGAAAGTATCCACCCAAACCGGATTGGGGGGGCAGCGGATCTTGATACCGGCCAGTTGATCGACGGTCTTGAAACCTTTATCGGAAATGATATGGCGCGAACCGAAATACCAGTTCCAGGTGAGTATGCGCAATCCGCTGTTTTTAAGCATCTGGTCGCTCCATTTTTTAATCAGCTCCGAATTCACCAGGTTGCGGTATTCCTGCATCGTGTTGATCAGGAACGGGCCTTGCAGAACGCTTAAGTAGGGCATGTATTCAGAGGCATAGCCCGGTTCGATATGCCCCACCACCGGGGCTCCCATGCGGGCTTGTTCCATATTATCCCGGTTTGAACCCAGCTGGGAACTGGGAAACACCTGAATTTCAATGCCGCCTTTAGTTCTGGCCTTGACCTGTTTGGCCCATTCCAGGGCCGCTTTCTGGGTCGGCTCGGAAGGGGCCAAGACATGACCCATTTTAAGAACAATCGGTTTTGAAGCTGCCCAAGACCCGGTTGCGGCAAATGCAACGATGAGCATCAAGATTGATAAGATGAACAGAATTCTTTTCATGGCTTTCTCCTTTCGTATTCAGATGTTATTGATCCTACAGCTAAGACAGACCGGGAAATTTTTCGATAAGATCCACTCGGGATGTTAAGAAACCTGTCCACGCCCTGACGAAAAAACGATATCCGCTGAATCACTGACTCCCTTCCCTGATATATGCATAGCACAGATCTATTGCAGCAGGGTTAGTCTAAAAACTCCTTGATTTTATCAACAGCCGAAGCGGCATTATCGGCGTATCCATCCGCACCAATCTTGTCGGCAAATTCTTCGGAAACCGGTGCCCCTCCGATGAGTACTTTGACGCTGTCTCTCAGTCCTTCGGCCTCAAACGCCTCAATAATTGCCTGCATGTTGGGCATGGTCGTCGTCAACAAGGCGGACATCGCCACAAACCCAGGTTTGTGGGTCTTGACGGCGGCGACAAATTTTTCAGGAGATATATCGACCCCCAGATCAATAACTTCCATACCGGCACCTTCCAACATTATCCCGACAAGATTTTTACCGATATCGTGCAGGTCACCTTTGACGGTCCCCAGTACAACCTTCGCGACATTCTTCATATCCGTCTCCACCATCAGCGGTTTAATGATCTCGAGGCCGGCTTTCATAGCCCGGGCGGCAACCAGCATCTCCGGAACAAAGATGTCACCGTTTTTAAATTTAAGGCCGACAGTCGCCATAGCCGGAATCAATCCTTCCTGAATGATCGTTGCCGGACGCACGCCTTCCGCAAGCGCCTGATTGGTAAACTCGGCCACGCCTTTCTGGTTGCCGATAATCGTTGCATCTTTTATTTGGTTCAGTACTGACATGAAATTAACCTCCTCAAATCGTTTATTTTTGCTAATTATATGGATCCGATTGCGGCGGTTGCTTCTGAGGGATTGAAGGTCTCAGCCGCAAGCAGTCGTCTAGTGACAACCCATTTTGGCAGAAATGATATTTGCAACGGTTTTAACACTTTGAACGATTTTTTCATGCAGGCCGGGTTCGGCCATTCCCTGATAGGGTCCGGACACGCTCAACGCTGCGACTACTTCTTCACGGTAGTTAAAAATCGGTGCCGCAAAGCACATAATTTCATCGGCCCATTCCCGGTGGTCTTGTGCATATCCCTGGTGT
>Ga0210064_1000774_pt1 | contig 14814 bp, 15 predicted proteins | sample Muzzi_CordC_D2_FD_185531 | JGI IMG/M metagenome (GOLD analysis project Ga0210064, IMG submission 185531) | Wetland microbial communities from San Francisco Bay, California, USA, that impact long-term carbon sequestration - Muzzi_CordC_D2 (SPAdes) | ecosystem: Environmental > Aquatic > Marine >...
CGCAAACGCCTGGCGGAGCGGGAGCTCGGGCTGGAACTGTCCGAAGCGGCTCTGGACCGCCTCGGCGAGGCCGGTTTCGATCCGGTGTACGGCGCGCGGCCGCTCAAGCGGGCGATCCAGCAACAGCTGGAGAATCCGCTGGCGCAGCAGATCCTGGCCGGGCGATTCCATCCGGGGCAGGTCATCCAGGTCGATGTGGACGCTGGCCAGCTGCTGTTCCGCAACCGGGGTGGGCACGCCAGCGCAGCTTGAAAGACGTTTTTTATCAATGTGAAAGGGCGGGCGCGGATCCGCCCTTTTTTGCCTGCGCACGATATTTCAACTTGAAGGGCGGATGCTGAAACCGTAGTATGTCGCGGTATTTGGTCTTGGCAGCCTGCACCCGACCGGTTGCCGGCCAAAACAAGAATATTCAGGAGGAGGAGTGATGATTTCAAGAAAAGCCCTTGGTGTTCTGCTGATCATTTTAATTACGCCGATGGCGTCCCCGGCGATGGCCGCTAAAGGTTTCAACTACAGTTTCGTCGATGCCGGTTATCAGTACACGTCCGGTGATCCGGAGAATTTCAAGGTTGGTCTGTTAAACGCCTCCTTTGGTGTGTTCGATTACGTTGCTCTGCGTGCCGGTTTCCAGCGTGGCAAGGTCGAGGACTACCCACCTGCTCAGGACAGCAGCGATCCGGATTTCACCGAGTTTCAGGTCGGTGCCAGGGGACACTATCCCCTGATGAAGAAGAAGCTCGACGCTTTCGGTACCGGCACCTGGTTCTATAACAGCATCAACAGCAGTTCCAGCGGCGTTTCTTCCATCAGTGATGCGGGTGCGCTTGTCGACGCCGGGGTGCGCTTCCAGGCCACCAAGAAGTGGGAACTCGATGCTGCCGTCGAATACCGTACGGGCGATTACAACGGTACGTTCGGGGTGGTCGAGTCGATTTACAAAATTACCAATAAGCTCTCTATCTCTTTGAATACCCGGCAGAGCAGCGATATACAGAAATATTTTGGTGGTCTTCGCCTCGACTTCTGAACTTTGCCAGCTCACACATAAAACCCACCGTTAAAGGTGGGTTTTTTATGCACAAGGCTGTCTATTTCTGTTCGTTGCGGGAAATGCGCAGCAGGATACGATCCAGCGACCGCGTACTCAGTACACGTTTCAGTGTCCCAAACAGGTGGGTCGGGAAGGTGACGTAATAACGTGGGTGGGGCTTTCCGCTCTGCAGGGCTTTTATCACCTTAGCCAGCACAGCTTCCGGCGGCAGGGTGAAAGGTACGGCTGCAGCCGCGCGGGTCAGGCGCTGTTCGCTTGCCAGATAGGCTTCCCGATGCACGCTGGTTTCGATATCGATGTTGCGCCGGTAGGCAGCCAGGGCGTTGGCGCGGAAGCGGCTGGTAATGGGGCCAGGTTCAATAAGAACCGGATAGATGTTGGTTCCGCTGAGCTCCAGGCGCAGCGTGTCGTACAAACCTTCGAGGGCGTATTTGCTGGCGTTATAGGCGCCACGATAGGCCAGCGAAACAAATCCCAGCACCGAACTGTTCTGGATAATGCGGCCTTCACCGGCAGTCCGCATCCACGGCAGGATCCGTCGGGTCAGTTCGATGGTGCCGAATACGTTGGTTTCGAACTGTGCCCTCAGCACCTCACTGCGTAAATCCTCCACAGCGCCAGGTTGTCCAAAGCCGGCATTATTGAACAATCCATAGATTTTCCCACCGGTCTTGCCGGCCAGTTCCTCGACTGCCCGTGCAATGGATACCGGCCGGTCCAGGTCCAGTTCAATGCAGTCCAGACCTTCTTCACGTAATCGCTTCACGTCCCCGGGCTTTCGTGCGCTGGCAATCACTGTAAATCCACGGTTTTTCAAACCGCGCGCTACACAATAGCCGATACCGGTCGAGCAGCCGGTTATGAACACTGTTCGGGTCGTTGAGGTGCTGTTGGCAGGCATTGGCAATCTTTTTGATTTAAATGGAAAAATTAATATTTACTCGGTTTTCGCATAGCCGGCTGTCGATTCAAGAAACCACCCGGATCGGCGATATAGCGGTTATCGATTCGCAGATTGTTTTAATGGAGCAAATTTTCATGGATCTCGCCACCCTGGTCGGCCTGCTGGGCGCCTTCGGTATCATTCTCGTTGCGATGCTGCTCGGCGGCAGTGTCATTCTCTTCGTCAATGTTCCTTCGCTGCTGATCGTTTGCGTCGGTACCATGTTTGCCGTGCTGATCAAATTCCCGATGGGGCATTTTCTGGGCGCCTTTAAGATTGCCATGAAAGCTTTCTTCAATAAAGCGGAAGACCCCTCGAAACTGATTGAGGAGGGCGTGGAGCTGGCCAATATAGCCCGTAAGGAAGGCGTGCTGGGCCTGGAAGGTCAGGATATCCAGAATGAATTCCTGAATCGTGGTATCCAGCTGTGTGTGGATGGCCACGAACCCGAGTTTGTGCGCTCCATGCTCGGCAAGGATATTAACCTCACCATCGAACGCCACGAGCGCGGCCAGGCGATCTTCAAAGCCATCGGTGATACCTCGCCAGCCATGGGTATGATCGGTACGCTGATCGGACTGGTACAGATGTTATCCGCCATGGACGACCCAAAGGCGATCGGTCCGGCCATGGCGGTCGCCTTGTTGACAACGTTGTATGGCGCCATTATCGCGACCGCTTTTGCATTGCCGATCGCGGATAAACTGGCACACCGCAGTCGCGAGGAACGCCTCAACAAGGCATTGATTCTGGAAACCATAAGCTCGATTCAGGAAGGACTGAATCCACGGGTCATGGAAGAGCTGCTCAAGACTTATCTGCCCGGTAGCAAACGCGAAGTTACAGGTGATCAGCGGGATGCGGCTTGATGGTCGCCATTGCTGCGGTTTACATCGTGTTAACAGGCCCTGGGCCAGCACAGGGATAGACGCTGGTGTCTGATCAGGCTGCAGCTGAAGTCGTCGAAGAGGGGCTGCCTGGCTGGGTGATGACCTTTGCCGATCTGATGTCTCTGCTGATGTGCTTTTTCGTGTTGCTGCTGGCGTTCTCAGAGATGGACGTATCAAAGTACAAGGAAATGTCGGGTTCGATGAAGAACGCCTTCGGCGTGCAGCGCGAGATCAAAGTCAGGGAACCGCCCAAGGGCATCAATATCATTGCCAGGGAGTTCAGTCCGGGACGTCCCGAACCCACCATCATGAATGTCGTCCGGCAGATGACGACCAAGGATTTACATATCAATCTTGACCTGGGCAAGGAGCGCCGCCGACCAGTGCCGACGCCGAAGGCCGAGCACGAACCTGATCGGGACAAAACTTTCAAGTCCCATGAGCAGGCGAAACACAAGGTTGACCAACAATCGGGTCAGGAAGCCGGCCTGACCGATGCCCAGAAAAAGGAACTTGGGCAAGCGAAGAAACTTGCCGCTGTCCGCCTGCAACAGAAGCTGAAGGCCGAGCAGCAGATGGGCAATAGTCTGGCACAGCAGAAAAAGGCTGACAGCATTGATCAGAAATCGCTTGAGGAATTGATCAAGGCGAGGGCGGCTGCCGAAAAACGCAGGAAGCTCGAACACAAAGCCAAATTGATCAGCCAGGCACTGGGGCGGGAAATCAAAGCCGGTTCTGTTGATGTCGAGATGGAGGGGCAGAAGATTATTATCCGGGTGCGCGAACAGGCGTCATTCGGATCCGGACGGGCGGAACTCAAGGGTGCTTTTCGGCCGATTCTGGAACGGGTTGCCAACATTCTCAAAGATTCCGAGGGCAAGATAGTTATTGCCGGGCATACCGATAATGTGCCGATCTATACCGAGCGTTTCCGTTCCAACTGGGAACTGTCTGCGGCGCGTGCTGTTTCTGTTGCGCATGAAATGATGCTGGCGACCAGTATTGCATCGGATCGTTTTCTGGTGCAGGGCCTTGCCGATACCAAACCCATGGCGAACAATGATACGCCTGCTAATCGCGCCAGCAACCGTCGTGTTGAAATCATTCTGCAGCAGGGCGAAGACAAGACATCCGATGATGGTGATATCAGCGGCGAAAAGCGGCTGACAGGCAAAGCGGACGACTTGCCAGGCAGGGCCGGGCAAGGGCAAACCGGGCCAAAGCCGGCTGCGGCCAAAGCCGGGGGAAACTAGTACCTTCAAAGGTCAGAGCGCTTGAAATCCTGTAGCAATTATTCAGATGAGTTTATCTTCAAGGAGGATTTCAAGTACTCTGACCCCTTGAAGATACACTGATAAGTTCAAGGATTGTTATGAGTGAAGAATGCAGGGAATACTTCCGAATCGACGATGAAGTTGTTCTCGATTATCGACTGATAAGCGAGGCTGAGGCCGAGCAGTTGCGGGAAAAAATCCGCTCGCGCCTGGTGGACAGGTTTACAGCGGCGTCCAGTTTTGCCGCGACTTCGAGGCAAATGACCCATGTGATCCACAAGGTTCAAAATCAGTCCCCGGAACTTGCCCGTTGCCTGCAGGCGATTGACCGGAAACTGAACATGCTTGCCCAGTTGTTCGTCAGCGAGGAAATCAATCTCCATGAACAGCCGACCCGCGAGGTAAATCTGAGTGCCGGTGGTATCTCATTCCGGGTCCAGCACGAAATCAAGATCGACAGCCTGCTGGAGCTGCGTATGGTGTTGTTTCCGTCACTGGTGGGTATTCTGACAATGAGCCGGGTTGTCCAGAGTGAGCGCGTGGACGACGGGAACCTGAAGTTTCCCTGGCAGATTGCGGTGGTCTACGAACAGCTGCGTGAAACCGATCGCGAGCTGCTGGTTCGCCATATCATGTCCAGGGAAACCCGGCAGCTGCGTACCGAGCGTTCGGAAAACGACTAACCGGGTTACATAGCCGGCTGGTTCTGTTCTTCCTGCTGTTGAAGTTCCCAGAGCTTGGCATAGAGGCCCTTTTGCACGAGCAGTTGCTGGTGGTTGCCCTGTTCGACGATACGCCCGTCCTTCATTACCATGATCTGATCGGCATCGATGATGGTGGACAAGCGATGGGCAATGACCAAGGTCGTGTGGTTTTCAGCGGCGCTGCGCAGACTGTCAAGAATCACCTGCTCGGAATGACTGTCCAGGCTGGAGGTGGCTTCGTCAAACACCAGTATTTTCGGATTCTTGAGTATGGCGCGTGCAATCGCAACGCGTTGTTTTTCACCACCTGACAGTTTCAGTCCGCGCTCGCCAACAACCGTGTCGTACGCTTTGGGCAGGCTTCTGATGAAGTCGTGGATATTAGCGGTTTTCGCGGCACGTTCAATAGCGTCCGGACTGGAGCCGGGACGTGCGTAAGCGATGTTGTGGTAGAGGGTATCATTAAACAGCACGGTATCCTGAGGAACTATACCAATAGCGGCACGCAGACTTTGTTGGGTGACTGCACGCACATCCTGCCCATTGATCAGAATACAGCCGGACTCGACGTCGTAGAAACGAAACAACAGGCGCGCCAGCGTGGATTTGCCGGCACCACTCGGGCCCACTACCGCAACCTTGTGTCCGGCCGGGATTACGAGGCTGATATCGTGCAGGATGGGGCGCTCCGGGTCATAGGCGAAACTGATGCGATCGAAACGAACCTCGCCATCACCTATATCCAGCTGGCCGGCGTCCGGTCGGTCTTCGATCTCCGGTGAGCGTTCCAGCACATCGAACATCAGCTGCATATCGGCGATGGAATGTTTCAGCTGACTGTAGACGATGCCCAGGAAATTGAGCGGAATAAAAAGCTGTAACAAAAAGGCATTGATCAGAACCAGATCACCCAGGGTCAGATCGCCTGCGACAACGCCGCTGGTGGCCAGGATCATAATCAAGGTGACACCGGTAGCGATTACCGCAGCCTGGCCGACATTGAGGGCAGAAAGCGAGGTCTGGCTCTTGACCGCTGCATCCTCCCACTCTTCCAGTGATTCGTTGTAGCGCTCCAGTTCGTAGTTTTCGTTGCCGAAGTATTTCACGGTTTCATAATTGAGCAGGCTGTCGATAGCCTGGGTGTTGGCTTTTGAATCGGCGACGTTCATTCGAACACGATATTTCATGCGCCATTCGGTGATTTTGAAGGTGATGTAGATATAAACGAACACTGAGGCAAAGGTGATAACCGCAAACCACACATTGTATTTCTTCAGCAGGATGCCGGCGATCAGTGTCACTTCGACAATAACCGGGAGGATGCTGAATACCATGTAATTGAGCAGTGAACTGACGCTGCGTGTGCCCCGTTCGATGTCCCGGGAAATGCCACCGGTTTTACGCTCCAGGTGGTAGCGCAGCGACAGCCGGTGCAGGTGATCGAGTACGCGGGTCGAGACCTTGCGCATCGCACCGTGCCGTACCCGCGCAAATACCGAATCGCGCAACTCGTTGAACAGTGAGCTGGCCAGGCGTAATGCGCCATAGCCGAGCACCAGTGCCAGCGGCAATACCAGCTGCACCTTGTCCTTATCCAGGGCGTCGATAATATCTTTAAGCAGCAGTGGGATACCGACATTGGCGACCTTGGCAAGGAGCAGGAAAGCCAGCGCCAGCACGACTCTGCCGCGGTATTCCCAGAGGAAAGGTGCCAGGGATTTCAGGGTTTTAATGTCGGAGCCGCGTGACTCGGGCAGTTCAGTATGTCTTACATGCATTTTTAAACTCTAATTTGGATTTCTCACAAGGTGAATCGCCGCCAGGCGAGAGAGGGTGCCCTGGGGTACAAGGTGAATCGCCGCCAGGCGAGAGAGGGTGCCCTGGGGCACAACCATAACCACAAAGGACACAAAGGTCACTAAGGAACAAGAGCTTAAGGTGTCGGGCTTGGATAGGTAACGCGAACTATTTTCAGGGTTGTAAAGAATACGCATTGACCGGCTTTCCAGGTGCGGTTTTTACCCTTTGAGCACTCCGTGTCCTTCGTGGTTAGAAATTCGCCCCGAATAGCGGCAAGTGACCGTTATGACTGCTATAATCGCGCGATTTGAAAATCGGGGATTGAAGCATGCCGATTTATGAATACCGTTGTACCGGATGCGGCTACGAAATGGACAAACTGCAGAAGATCAGTGATCCGCCACTGACGGATTGTCCCGCCTGCGGAAGGCCTGCCCTGCAGAAGCTGGTGTCCGCAGCCGGTTTCCGCCTCAAAGGTGGTGGCTGGTATGAAACCGACTTCAAGAGTGGCAGAAAGAAAAATGTCGCCAAGCCGGATTCCGGTTCCAAAGCCGCGGATGCCAAGCCCAAAGCCGCAAATAAGGCTGATGCCGGTTCAAAATCTTCATCAGGGAACACAAAAAAGACCAGTTAACCTCTTCGTCCTCCCGGCTGTGTCAGGGAGTGACTCAACCCAGAGTTAAAGATGTCCATGCGTACACATTATTGTGGAGAACTGAATACAAGCCACCTGGATCAGGAAATCATCCTGGTTGGCTGGGCGCACCGTCGCCGCGACCACGGTGGTGTCATTTTCATCGACCTGCGCGACCGCGAAGGCCGGGTGCAGGTGGTTATCGATCCGGATACTGCGGAAACATTTGCCACCGCGGAGCGCGTACGCAGTGAATTCGTGTTGCAGGTCAAAGGCTGTGTACGTCTTCGCCCGCAAGGCACCGTGAATCCGGAGTTGTCCACCGGCGAAGTTGAAGTGCTGGGCAAGCAACTGGAAATCCTGAACAGTGCGGAAACGCCGCCCTTCCACCTCGACGATGACACGGTTTCCGAAGAACACCGCTTGCGTTATCGCTATATCGACCTGCGCCGACCGGAAATGCTCAATCATCTCCGCTTACGTGCGCAGATTACCCGTGAGTTGCGTCATTTCCTGGACGATAACGGTTTCCTCGATATTGAAACACCGATGCTGACTCGTGCCACACCCGAAGGTGCGCGAGATTACCTGGTACCCAGCCGAACACATCCCGGCGAATTTTTTGCGTTGCCGCAGTCACCACAGCTGTTCAAGCAGCTGTTGATGATGTCCGGTATGGATCGCTATTACCAGATTGTGCGCTGTTTTCGTGATGAAGACCTGCGCGCCGACCGTCAGCCCGAATTTACCCAGGTCGATATCGAGACGGCTTTCATGAGCGAAGGCCAGATCATGGATATGATGGAAACCATGATCCGTGGCCTTTTCGACAAGGTGCTGGGCGTCAGACTGGACGATCCTTTCCCGCGCATGACTCACCAGGAGGCCATCCAGCGGTTTGGTTCGGATCGGCCCGACCTGCGCGTCAAACTGGAGCTGGTTGATATGGGTGACCTGATGCAGGGCGTGGATTTCAAAGTATTTGCAGGCCCGGCACTGGACCCGAAGGGGCGTGTGGCGGCCTTGCGTCTGCCCGGGGGTGGCGAACTGACGCGCAAGGAAATCGACGACTACACTAAATTTGTCGCTATCTACGGCGCCAAGGGCCTCGCTTATATCAAGGTCAATGAAGTTGCCAGGGGCCGCGATGGTTTGCAGTCGCCGATTCTGAAGTTTTTGCCCGACCAGGTCGTCGAAGAAATTATGCGACGCATGGCCGCCGAAGACGGTGATCTGGTGTTCTTCGGTGCGGACAAGGCGCACATTGTTAATGAGGCCCTCGGTGCATTGCGCGTCAAGCTGGCTGAAGACCGCGGTCTGATGGAAGGCAAATGGAAGCCGCTGTGGGTGGTGGATTTCCCGATGTTCGAATGGGACGAAAACGCGGACCGCTGGATCCCCTTGCACCATCCCTTCACAGCGCCGAAGGAGGAACATCTGGGGCTGCTGGAATCTGATCCGGGCGCCTGCCATTCAAGAGCCTACGACATGGTATTGAACGGTACCGAGCTGGGGGGCGGTTCAATGCGTATTTTCCGCAGCGAGGTGCAGATGCGAGTGTTCGAGTTGCTGGGTATCAGTGATGAAGAGGCCGAAGACAAGTTCGGGTTCCTGGTAAATGCACTCAAATACGGTTGTCCTCCCCATGGTGGGCTGGCGTTTGGTCTTGACCGCCTGGTGATGCTGATGGCGGGCGCCCAGTCGATTCGCGAAGTCATGGCCTTCCCCAAGACCCAGACCGCGAGCTGTCCGTTGACCGATGCGCCGTCAGCCGTGGCAGACACCCAGTTACGCGAGCTAAACATCCGTGTGCGCAAGATGCCGGAGAAATCAGCATCCGGCGGTTAAAATGAATGGCCAAAATTCAATACAAGCGCCCGGAATCGGTGCTGGTCGTCATATATACCGTCAGCGGTGAAGTGTTATTGCTGGAACGTCGGCAGCCGGTGGGTTTCTGGCAGTCGGTGACAGGGAGCCTGGCCTGGAATGAAATGCCAGGAGAGGCTGCTATCCGTGAGGTCAGGGAAGAAACCGGGCTGCTGGTGCAGGATGAGCTGGTGGATTGTGGCTACAGCAACAGGTTCGAAATCCTGCCGGCCTGGCGTTTGCGTTATGCCCCTGATGTCTGCTGGAATACCGAGCATGTGTTTCGGGTTGAACTTGCGGAAATCGCCCCCATACAGCTGAGCAGGGTGGAACACCTGAGGGCCGACTGGTTGCCGGCACAACAGGCAGCCGACCGGGTCAGTTCCCATACCAACCGGACGGCTATCGAACGCTATGTTAGCGCTTGAATCGCTTACACTATAAACAGATTACCAAGGAATATGCGCTGATGCAGGCTGCCGCCCTCGATGTAACGCCGTATACCATGCTGACCGATGAGGAATGCGAAGCACGAATCAATCTGGCCAGGCGTGCGTTGGGTGACCGTCTGGTTATTCTCGGCCATCACTACCAGCGTGACGAGATATTCCGGCACGCCGATTTTTCCGGTGATTCGCTGAAGCTTTCTCGGCAGGCAGCCAATTCGAAAGCCGGGTACATTGTGTTCTGCGGTGTGCACTTCATGGCCGAAGTCGCCGACATTCTGTCACGCCCTGATCAGGTCTCCATTCTGCCGGATATGGCTGCCGGTTGTTCCATGGCCGACATGGCCAACCTGGCCAAGGTCGAACGCGCCTGGCAGGAGCTGAGCCGGGTTCTGGATCCCAATGAAACGGTAACGCCGGTTACCTATATCAATTCTGCAGCCGATCTCAAGGCATTCTGTGGTGGACACGGCGGCATCGTCTGCACCTCGACCAATGCGCAGAATGTCCTCGAATGGTCGTTTAAACAGCGCGGCAAGGTGCTGTTTTTCCCCGACCAGCATCTGGGCCGCAATACCGCTTACGAAATGGGCATTCCGCTCGATGAAATGGTGGTGTGGGACTATGATCAGCCGATGGGTGGTTTGAGCGAAGAGGCAATCCGCAAGGCAAAGATGATCCTCTGGAAAGGTTTTTGTTCCGTCCACCAGGTGTTCCAGCCGGCGCATATTGATCGTTTCAGGGAAAAATTTCCCGATGCCAACGTCATTTCCCACCCCGAGTGCAGTTTCGAGGTGTGTCAGAAATCCGATTACGTCGGCTCGACTGAATACATCATCAAGACGATTCGCGATTCTGAAACGGGCAGCCGCTGGCTGGTCGGAACCGAATTGAACCTGGTAAATCGTTTGCACCAGGAGTGTGAGTCGCAGGGTAAGTCTGTTCACTTCATGTCGCCGACCGTGTGCATGTGTTCGACCATGTTCCGGATCGATCCCCAGCATCTGCTGTGGACGCTGGAAAATCTGCTCGACGGCAAACCGGTCAACGAGGTCAAAGTGCCTGAAAAGGAAGCCCGGCTGGCCAAATTGGCACTGGAGAGGATGCTCGACGTTTCGCTCTGATCGAACCCAGCCCCTGTTTTGCGGAGCCGCTGACGTACCTGCCTGTCAATGCTAGAATCCCGACAATTCGAATTGTTAAAGAGGCGGCAATGGCAGGACATAGTAAATGGGCTAATATTCAGCATCGCAAAAAGGCACAGGATGCCAAACGTGGTAAGGTATTCACCAAGCTGATTCGTGAGATCACCGTCGCAGCCCGTTCCGGTGACCCTGACCCTGCCGCCAATCCCCGACTGCGCCTGGCGCTGGACAAGGCGCTTGCCGCCAACATGACCAAGGACACCATGGAACGCGCCATCAAGCGCGGCTCAGGGGCCCAGGATAGCGAGAATTTCGACGAAATCCGCTATGAGGGGTATGGGCCGGGTGGTGTCGCCGTCATGGTCGATTGCATGACCGATAACCGCAATCGAACGGTATCCGAGGTGCGTCACGCCTTTACCAAGGCCGGTGGCAATCTGGGTACCAGCGGCTCGGTGGCATTTCAGTTCACCCAGACCGGTATACTCAGCTATCCGGCGGGCAGTGATGAAGACGCCATTATGGAAGCAGCGCTGGAAGCCGGTGCGCAGGATGTTGTGAGCAACGACGACGGATCTGTCGATGTGTTGACCGAGCCGGATGACTTCGTGAACGTCATGGAAGCCATGGCGAGTGCGGGCCTTGAGACGGATGAAGCCGAGGTGACCATGCGTGCCGAAAATAACACACCTCTGGATAAAAGTGATGCGGAAAAAATGATTCGCCTGCTCGAACGTCTGGAGGACTTGGACGATGTGCAGAATGTTTATTCCAATGCAGATATTTCCGCAGAAATACTGGCAGAGCTCTGAACATGCTTTCCAAGCACCTTGTCTGCTGGCATTTCAGATCCTTTGTGCTTATCTGTACGGCGGCCGTTGCCAAGCCGGTCTATGAATCTTGAGCCGAAACAATCTTTGTAAATGAATCAAGTTTCAAGAATGGCTCTCGCAAAGACACAAAGCCTGCCAGCAACAATGCTTTGCGTCTTTGCGCCTTTGCGGGAAAATAAAGCACTCAGCATGACAGGCTCCTAGATAATGCGAATTCTTGGTATTGACCCGGGATCCCGTTTGACAGGTTATGGCGTGGTCGATTGTGAAGGCAGTCGTTCACGGTATGTCGCCAGCGGCTGCATTCAGGTCGCCGGTGACAGTCTTGCCGATAAACTGGGCTTGATCTTCCGGGAACTGACTAAGCTCATGGCCGAATACCGGCCGCAGCAGTTTGCCATCGAGACGGTCTTCATGCACCGTAATGCCGGTTCAGCGTTGAAACTCGGTCAGGCGCGGGGTGCCGCCATCTGCGCTGCGGTCATGCAGGAACTGCCGGTTGCAGAGTACGCGCCGCGTGAAATCAAGCAATCGGTGGTCGGTAAGGGTGGTGCAGACAAGCAGCAGGTACAACACATGGTGCGCGTTCTGCTGAATCTCAGCGATGCGCCGCAGGCCGATGCAGCCGATGCACTGGCTGTCGCCTTGTGTCACAGCTTCCAGCAAAAGGCCCTGAACAGGGTCCCGGCGGCTCAACGATTACGTGGAGGCAGGCTGAGGTGATCGGATTTTTACGGGGTGTATTGCGTGAAAAGCAGCCACCAGGCCTGTTGGTCGAAGTGCAGGGCGTCGGTTATGAAGTTGAGGCGCCGATGACGACCTTCTATGACCTGCCTGCGGTAGGCGAGCCTGTCACCCTTTTTACCCACCTCGCTGTGCGCGAGGATGCGCACACCCTGTATGGATTCAGTAAACAGTCTGATCGCAGGCTGTTCCGTACCCTGATCAAAGTGAATGGTGTCGGCGCAAAACTTGCGCTGACCATTCTGTCGGGTATAGAGGCCGGTCGCTTCGCAGCCTGCGTGCAGGCCGGCGATACCGCGTCGCTGATCAATCTGCCGGGTGTTGGAAAGAAAACCGCTGAACGCCTGGTCATTGAAATGCGTGATCGTCTGGCGGATTGGGATAGCTCCGCAGCGTTCGGGCCGGGGTCTGTTCAATCGGCCAGAGCTGACGTTGCCAACCCGATCGAAGAAGCCGTGAGTGCGCTGACCGCGCTGGGATACAAACCACAGGATGCCAGTCGCATGGTTCGGGCGGTTAATAGCAAGGACCTGACAACTGAAGAAATTATAAGAACGGCCTTACAGGCAACCGTGCAGTAGAAAAATCTGTTCCAAGTTGGTAGCCTTTAAAAAATAATAACTGAGCGGATGCTCTTGCCTTCGTGCATCAAATTAAAGGCGGTGTTGATCTCTTCCAAGGGCATGGTGTGGGTGACCATGCTGTCCAGCTCAATTTTGCCGTTCATGTAGTTATCGACGTAGCCGGGTAGTTCGCTACGCCCTTTAACGCCACCGAATGCCGTGCCTTTCCAGGTGCGACCGGTAACCAGCTGGAATGGACGGGTGCAGATTTGCTTGCCGGCACCGGCAACTCCGATAATGGTCGAGATGCCCCAGCCCATGTGGCAGCATTCCAGCGCCTCGCGCATGATTTCAACATTGCCAATACATTCAAAGGAATAGTCCACGCCGCCATGGGTCATTTCAGCCACAGCCTCGGTGACGCTAGTATCGATATCCGATGGATTGATAAAATCGGTAGCGCCTAAAGCCCTGGCGATCTCAAATTTGTCGGGGTTGATGTCAACTGCAATGATGCGTTCGGCTTTAGCCATGACGGCGCCTTGTATCACCGACAGGCCAATGCCGCCGAGGCCAAAAACGGCAACCGTCGATCCGGCTTCCACTTTGGCGGTGTTCAGCACCGCACCTATCCCGGTAGTGACACCACAGCCCAGCAGGCAGACCTTGTCCAGCGGAGCGGCAGGGTTGATTTTCGCCAGTGCAATTTCCGGTACCACGGTATATTCAGAAAACGTCGAACAGCCCATATAGTGATAGATGGCTTTGCCGTTGTGGGAAAAGCGGCGGCTACCGTCCGGCATGTAACCGGTCCAAACCGTGGAAGCGATGGACTGGCACAGGTTCGTCTTCGGCGACCTGCAGTATTCACAGTGCCCGCATTCCGGAATGTACAGTGGAATGACGTGGTCACCGGGTTTCAGGGTTTTGACGCCTGGGCCGCATTCCACCACTTCGCAGCCACCTTCGTGGCCGAGTACGCAGGGAAATGCAGCTTCCGGGTCTTCACCCGACAGGGTAAAGGCATCGGTGTGGCAGACGCCGGAAGCGATCACTTTCAGCAGGACTTCACCTTCTTTCGGAGCTTCGACCTCTATCTCTTCAATCGAAAGAGGTTGTTTGGCTTGCCAGGCGACCGCGGCTCTTGCTTTCATAATAACTCCTTGTTTGGGGCTGGGTGCTTAGTAGTGCTATAGGGATAGCATCAGAGCAGGCTAAGCTACAGGATTTAGTGGTGAAGAACAATTTGGCGAACTTGCCCGCATTCATTTAATACGAGACAGTACACTAGCCACGGAATTCACGGAAATAAACCATAAAAGTCTTTCATCCCTTCCGTGTTTTCCGTGGCTATTTACATGCCATTAGCTTAAGTAAGTAGCATTCGGTATAGCGGGCGTCCTGAGACGGTTCTGTACCGCTTGTGTTACAGACTGTATGCTGAGCCTTATGATCGAACCCGACCGCATTGTGACCGCCAGCGCCTCGTCTGAGGACGAAGCCCTGGACCGTGCTATCCGTCCCAGAAAACTGGCCGACTATATCGGCCAGCCGCAGGTTACCGAACAGATGGAGGTCTTCATTGAAGCGGCGCGGCGCCGCAAAGATGCGCTCGATCATGTACTGATATTCGGCCCACCCGGGCTGGGCAAAACCACGCTGGCACATATCATTGCCAACGAGATGGGGGCCAACCTGCGCCATAGCGCCGGACCAGTACTGGAAAAACAGGGTGACCTGGCTGCACTGTTGACCAACCTGGAAGCTCACGATGTATTGTTTGTCGATGAAATCCACCGCCTGAGCCCGGTTGTCGAGGAAATCCTCTACCCGGCCATGGAGGATTATCAGCTCGACATCGTAATTGGCGAGGGGCCGGCGGCGCGTTCCATCAAGCTGGATCTTCCACCCTTTACCC